>Ga0209812_10001404_pt1 | contig 16814 bp, 21 predicted proteins | sample JI71714BDNA_FD_187502 | JGI IMG/M metagenome (GOLD analysis project Ga0209812, IMG submission 187502) | Wastewater effluent complex algal communities from Wisconsin, to seasonally profile nutrient transformation and Carbon sequestration -... | ecosystem: Engineered > WWTP > Effluent > Algae...
TAGATCCCCCTAGCCCCCCCCAAGGGGGGAAGGGGGACTTTGATCGGACTCTTGTCCCCCCCCTTCTGTAGGGGCGGTGCCCCCGTGCCCGCCCTCTCGGCTAGGGGGGATCTAGGGTTAATAGTCAAACAGCAGTCTGTGACAGGGTTTGACGTTAAGTTGACACCTATGGCACGCACCATCCACTAACCCTACCACACTCGCCCCCTCAATGTTTATTTGACTTCTCTTGCCAGCATTTGCCGGAGGGATTCCCGCCAATAGGGAGGATGTGTGCCGAGAATTCCTGATATTTTTACAGGTGAAAGCACAGAAAAAGCCGGACGTTTTGCAGGTGTTGGATATTCCGCTGTTGTAATCGGAATTACCCGCTGAACTTTTAGGGGAAAGCCCAGTTTTTCTGCTTCTTCAAAAATGGCGATCGCCAAATCATACCAACTACAAACTCCGCTGTTTGTATATTGGTAAGTTCCGAAAATTTCGGGTTTAATCTGAGGAATTATCTGGGAAATTGCCGCAGCTAAATCTCCTGTCCAAGTAGGACTTCCGATCTGATCGGCGACTACCCGAATTTCTTCCCTGTCTTTTCCCAGCCTCAGCATTGTTTTGACAAAATTACCTTTGCCACCGTTGCCATAAACCCAGGCTGTTCTAATAATAATGTGCCGATTTCCCGCTTGTCTAATTGCTTCTTCACCAGCTAATTTTGACTTGCCGTAACTTCCCAGGGGATTGGTAGAATCTGTTTCTCGATAAGCATAACCCTGGCTGCCATCAAATACATAATCCGTGGAAATATGAATCAATGTTGCTCCCAGTTTTTCGCATTCTTCGGCAATAATGCCAGGAGCAATGCCGTTGACAGCCTGTGCTAATTCTGGTTCGGTTTCTGCTTTGTCTACAGCAGTGTAAGCACCCGCATTGACAACTAAATGCGGTTGAATTTCACCTATTGCTTGACGAATAGTTTCGGGTTGGGATAAGTCGAGACGAGCGCGATCGACTGCAATTACCTCTCCCGAAGATAATAAAATTGGGTGCAATTCTTGAGCGAGTTGTCCGCTACCACCTGTCAGTAAGATTTTCATTATCTAAAATACTTGAGCTCTTTTCAAGGTTTGTCCGGCTTGGTCTTTAGCTGATAAAATTGGTTTGGCACCATCCAGCGGCCAATCTATCGCCAAATCTGGGTCATTCCAGAGGATACACCGCTCGTGACTTGGTGCATAGTAGTCTGTAGTTTTGTACAAAACTTCCGCAGTTTCAGAAACGACTAAAAAACCGTGAGCAAATCCCGCCGGCACCCAAAGTTGCTGTTTATTTTCAGCACTCAGCATACAGCCCACCCATTGTCCAAAAGTCGGCGAGCTTTTTCTAATATCCACAGCGACATCAAATATTTCACCACTCACTACCCGCAGTAATTTGCCTTGAGGCTGCTGCATTTGGTAGTGCAATCCGCGCAATACATTTTTCGAGGATTTGGAATGATTGTCTTGAACAAAATCTGCCGTCACACCAGTTTTTTCTCCAAAAGCTTTGTGATTAAAACTCTCAAAAAAGAAACCGCGCTCGTCTCCGAAAATTTTCGGCTCAATTATCAAAACTTCCGGTATTTCGGTAGATATAACGTTCATAGTTGCCTGGGATAGTGATAAAGTCATACTTACTGAATACTATCTTACTATGAAAGCTGACGGATATCTCAAAAAATTGTACGCTAATCGATTTGATTCCAGACAGATGGAAGCTAAGGTATTGCTTTGGAAAGTATTGATTGACGATTTTTTACAAAATTATGTTCCCTCCCAATCATCAATTTTAGATATTGGTGGGGGTTACTGCGAGTTTATAAATCAGATTAGGGCAGATAAAAAATGCTTAATTGACCTCAATCCTGATTCAAAAATATTTGCTAATCCTGATATTGAAGTGCTGAATATTGATGTTTTAAGTTTGGGCGATCGCCCTTTGTTTTCCGAACAGTTTGACCGCATTTTTATCTCTAATTTTTTTGAACATTTGAATAATAAAGAAGAATTAGTCCAAATTATTTCATTTTGCTTTGATTCTCTCAAGTCGAACGGTTCTCTGTTGGTTATTCAGCCAAATTTCAAATATTCTTACAGGGAATACTACGATTTTATTGACCATCAATTACCGATTACCCACTTATCGCTGCAAGAGCTTTTACAAACTGTGGGTTTTCAAATTGATCTGATGATACCGAGATTTTTGCCATTTTCTACAAAAGGTAGACCAGCCTCGCCACTGCTGTTAAAGATTTACTTGAAACTACCTTTTTTATGGCAGTTTTTGGGAGGACAAATGTTTGTCAAAGCATCGAAAAGATCGAGCTGCCTTTGAAATTGGCGCAAACGCAGTCTTAGCAGAGAAAGACCAAGAAATAAACTACACTCTAAAATCCCGAACCTGGTTGTTTGAGAAACTCAGCTTCTTCGGGAGTTGTCTCGCGCCCAAGAATCTGATTGCGGTGGGGAAATCTCCCAAAGCGATTGATTATTTCCCAATGCTTGAGCGCAAATTCTATGACTAAATCGCTGTTAGGTTCGCCGCTGAGTTGACGAAATAGTTCCACAGATTTTTGCTGGTGTTCTAAGTTTTCGCTGTGTTCAAAAGGTAGATAAATAAACCATTTTTGTACTGTCACTAATTCGCGATCGAATTGGTTTTTAATTGCGTGTTCGGCAGCGATTAAAGCTTTGCTATCTGTATTAAAGGCTTGTGGCGTTCCGCGAAACATATTGCGCGGAAATTGATCTAGTAGTATAATTAGTGCTAGGCAACTTTGGGCCCAATCTTGCCAGTGGTCGAGTTTACCGGAGGCGGCGGATTCGTATTGTGGCAAAAAGCCCGATCGCACTTTTGCATCAAATCTTAAATCTTTTTCAAACCAATTTTTCCGGGCTTTGCCAAACTCAGGGGAGTTCGCTCCACCAAACCAAAAATCTAAAACTTCATTCATCGGGGGTTTGTTCTCCGATTGATTATTGACTGTATTTTTGGGATTTGTAGTTGCACAAAATCCACTATTTGCACAACTACAAACCGAAGGAATTAATGATTAGCAAAACAGACTTAAGATCTTGTGTTGCACGGTGCTTGAATTTACAAACTAGCAAATAGTCTGTCCCAAGTTTCTCCCCCGACAATTCCATCCACCGGAAGGTTAGCTTGTCGCTGAAATTTTTTCACTGCTGTGAGAGTTGTTGGGCCGAATATACCATCAATTACGATCGGCTGTGGACACAAACCTCGCGCGTTTAATAATTTTTGCAGCTTTCTGACATCTTCTCCTCTCGATCCGTGTTTTAAAATCCTTTTGTGCGGTTTATGGGATTTTCTTTGGGGTTCGTGGCAATCATTTGTGCGGCAAACTTCGTCGCCGCTCGAAGCATAATTTGCTCCACCGACACCAGTCAAAACTAATAGGGCTAGAACTGCTAGTAAAATAGAAAATGTTTGTTGTCCAACCATAGTTTCCCTGTTAATTTTATTAAGCTTATTTTGCGTGTTTGACGATCGCCTTTGAGAGTTATAAACCGGATTTCTGGGAGAGAGGTATCTCAGCTCAAGCGATCGGGTTTCTGGCAATGGCCACTAGACATTCTACAATATAAGTGGTCTTACGGCAAAATCTTCGATCGTGCAAGTTAAATTTTGTTGCTCCTTGGTAGCGACAAATGCCACCATTACTTCGCAAGCAACAGCAACTGTCAACATCACTAAGTTTCTCGACAACGGGTAATCGCAAACGTCATCATTTGCCGATGAGGGAACGCGATAGTGTTGGTTCCAAATTATTTCGGAGTAATCGGTGGCTAATCCGACATGGAGGCAAGGAACGGAGACACTTGCACAGTAATCCTTGAGTGCTTGTCTTCCTACACTGTTATCAAAAGTATCAACGATCGCGGCGCTGTTGGCAAGTAGTCGATCGACATTGGTGGATGTCAATTCTTTTGAGTGCGCCTCTATTTTGACTCCCAAAGCGCGGTAAAGATTGTGGGCGAGAATTTTGGCTTTGAAGGCGCCGATATCCGATCGATAATAGGGTTGAGTGGACAAATTGCGTTCTTCGATGCGATCGCGATCGACTACTGTTAATTGACCAAATCCCGATCGCGCCAAATTTTCTGTAATATTAGCACCCAAAGCACCGGCACCGCACACGGTAATAGGGAAATTTTTAACCATGGACATCACTGATGATGTTCTGTACAATTGTTCGTGAAAAAAAATACTCATAGTAATTGGGAATTGGGAATTGGGGATTGGGAATTGGGAATTGGGGATTGGGAATTGGGGATTGGGAACCCCCCCTACCCCCCCCAAGGTGGGAATTGGGGATTGGGCATTTGGCATTTGGCATTGGGTATTGGGCATTGGTGTCAACTCAGGGTAAAACCCAGTCACAGACTGCTAGCAAGACTATTAACCCTAGATCCCCCCTAGCCGAGAGGGCGGGCACGGGGGCACCGCCCCTACAGAAGGGGGGGACAAGAACTTACTCAAAGTCCTCCTTCTTAAGGGGGATTTAGGGGGATCTAGACTTGGCATAAAACCCAGATTTCTCAAGGATTTCAGCCTTAAGTTGACACTAATGGGTATTGGGGAACCCCCCTACCCCCCCAAGGGGGGAATTGGGGATTGGGCATTGGGCATTGGGCATTGGAATTAACACAAATAACCAATAACAAATAACCCATAACCAATAACCCATAACCAATAACAAAATTATCTATCCTCAACTACACCAACTAAAGACTGTAAATCGAAATTTCTGTCTAATCCACTCAGACAAATGCCAGCACTCATCACAGTCAAATCATGCTTAGCAATAGCCGAAGAATGTCTTTCACCAGTGCGGCTAGTCCATTCCACCAGCCAATAGTCATCGCGATCGCAAAAACCTTGTAATTCTCCTCCCCCCATCTGCAAAGCCCGCTGCAAGCGCTGTTCATCCCTAAATTTAGGGTCAGAATCTTTGATATTTTGTATCACTAATTCATAAACAGTTGCCATTTCTGGTGTCATGCCTTTAAAACGTATTTCTTGAGGCAAATTCAAGGTTTCTAAAGCAGCCCTTAATTCTTCAGCAGGTAGAGGATCTGCCCGTCGATCTATTTCCTCAAACCACCAAAAATGACCATCCCATCTAGCAACTATCGGCTCAAACTGCGAGCCTTCTGTTACGAGATGTACGGCTACAGGTTTAACAAAACCAGTACGCTGTTTTACATCAGATTCATTAACCGGATAAGCCAGCCAAGTTTGCCCTCTTAGTACATGAGCTAATTGCAAACGAACTGGCACAAGCAGTTGTAAATACTCTGCCACTTGTGCCAAATCTGGATCTGCAACTACGGCAGCATTTTTCTCATTTATTGGTTGAAAAATACCCCAGCCTTCAAAGTTGCGAGGCTGCGGTTTAAACCTGTAAATCATTCCATCTATCCTTGTCCGCACCTTTCCCCCTCCCACGCAAGGTGCGAGGAATTGGGTATCTAGGAGCTTTCCTTCTTGGGCGGCAAGTTGGTTGAGGATTTGGCGGATATCAGTCATCGGATTTTAGAGTTGAGATTTGGGATTTGATATGAAACTTCTGGCTTAATTCTCGTGTCACAAGCCCGACAGCCTCTTTAATACAAGGTTTTTGGGAGATTACTATGGGGATGTTGACATCCCTCGCGAGGCTGATTTAATATTGGTTAAGTACAAAAATATAGCTCTGTAAAGGCAGCCACTAAATATGTTTCAACAGCTATTTTCTAAGTGTGTTTTAGCGACTGTTTTGACACTGCCACTTGTGTTATGTGCTCAGACAGCTCAAGCTCAGGATAAACACGGAGCTACTGCTTATTCTGCTACTTCTGATGCCACTGGTATCAGTTGGGATCATGCTACAGAAGAAGAAGCATTAGATGCAGCAGTAGCCGCCTGCAATCAGCATAGTGGAGGGGCGAACGATTGCGAACCGCTGACATCCAACACTAATAACTGTGGAGCTATTGTCGTTGGGAAAGGAGGAGCTGGTGCCGGTTGGGGCGACGATAAAGCATCAGCAGAAGCTCAAGCTTTGGCGGCTTGCAGCGAATTACCAGGAGGCAGTTGTAAAGTGCAGCTTTCTGTTTGCAATAAATAATTAAACTTCTCGATTCTCGGACTCTGTTTCAAGAGCGTTCTGTGCCGTTAAATCCTGCGGATGCAATAGTCAAGAATCTAACGCTCGGTTTACTATTGGTTCCATAAAAGTGTTTAAAAAAGAGTGAATTTTTAGAAAATGTAAAATTCACTCTTTTTTATCTTTTATGACTTGTGATTGCATCTTTAAAGGTAGGTGCGCTATTGGCACCTTATCCCGGATAATCTCCCGTTTCAGAAGTAACTACATCGGGTTTTAGCAAACTTTCTAATCTATCTTTAGACCAATATTCAGTTGGATAAGCGACTGCAATAATGTCGGAAAGTCGAATCAGCCAAGTGACTTGTCCATAAGAATCGTTATTTTCCCCGTGTTCGCTAGGGGGAACAATTACCAGAATTTCAGCAAACTCCCTGGATAAATTAATCGGGATGCCGCCGAAACTGCTATTATTTGTTTTCATCCAAACTTTACTGCCTCGATCGAGAGCTTCTTGCAGTCGTTGGGAGAGCAAACAGGATTTTTTGACCTTAGACTTTTTTGTCATAGTGCAAGCTCAAGTAGTTGTACTGTGTGTTAAGATCGAGGGCGATCGGCATTTTTACTCACTAAACCGACAAAAGCAAAAAAGGCGATCGCACTCGCTGCTCCTTACTCTACTGTATAAGAAATTGACCGAGTGCGATCGGTATAAAAAATTAATTACCAAATAGGGAAATCGCCCCTAGTCTTAATTTATCGGCTTCCTGAGACATACCCTGGTAGATCTCGCGACAAAATACGGTATAATTGGCTGCATATTCCCCAATCGTTTAAGCAAAAAAATGGACTGGCGAAAGCAAATTAATTTCGGCACTAAAAAAGTACCAGCTCAACCTGCTGTTCGAGAAACTGGGTTGTCTGTAGAATTTCTGCTAGGGCTGTTTGCTGCGGGATGGACGGAACAACAGGTGTTAGAAAAATATCCTGCACTTACTTCCTCTAAGTTGTGTGCAGTTCTGGCTACTGCTGATTCAAAGTTAGTATCATCTATAGCAAATCCTGAGTTACTAGAAATGATCGAGAGAACAAGAGAATAATTGAAAATAGCGAAAAATAGGGAAAAGATTCTTACTTGAGGATATTGACGGAGATGTTTGGGAGTAAAGTACATCTCTAGCAGTTTTCAATTTCTACCTAAACTTTCTCTAACTCTTTCCCGAAACTCCAACACCGCCTCCAGCGGATCTGGTTGCTCCACATAATATGCTAGAAGTTCTAAATCTAAACCAGGCAACAATTCACTTTGGTGGATTTTTTCATATTCATCTCCTCGAAGATGATAAACCTCAAAGCGACGATTTTTCCAGAACCAAACCTCTTTAATTCCGAGCTTTTTGTAAACTGCTAACTTATCTACACCACCGCTGCTGAGTACAACCTCGATCGCCAAATCAGGAAACTCTTTCTCTGTACCGATACAATAGCACTCATCCGGTTCTGTACCGCCCTTTTTTGCTTGAATCCGAAAGGTAGTTGAACCTAATCCCCAAAACCGAGTCCGTGTTTCTTGAAAATACGCTTCTAGCAGCATCCCAATATTGGTTTTATCTCGATCGTGACGGCGACTTGGGGCCATAATTTCCAGCACTTCATCTAAATAAGTAACCCGATACCAAGGACTATCTCCGAGTTGAGTCAGTAATTGTTCATACTGTTCCCAACTTACCCCACTGGTAATAAATCTTTCCACTGGATCTTCGGTGAAAAGCTCTAATTCGGTTGCTAAATCTTTGATTAATATTGAAGTCACCAACTGCTCCTCCCAAATTTAGAGTATAGTAGAAGATTGTGATTTTGTCATCAAGGATTTAACTGGCAATCGCTACCTCATTTTCAGTATCATCATCTTCATCAAGCCCAAATCTTTTGCAAATTTCATCGAGTGTCTGAGGTTGAATAACTCTTGCTTTAGCTCTCTTTAATGCTGTCAACAAACGAGTTGCATTGGCAGGCGACCTCAGCAAATAAAGGGTTTCTAGCAAACTTTCTAATTCTGCCTCAGAAATCAAAACCGCATTTTTACCGTTAGGTCTAGTAATAATTATTACTTCCCCTGTTTCAACAGTGCGATCGCAGAGATTTTCTAAATTTGCTTCAGCGTCAGTGTATGTAATCTCAGTTGACATACAATTCTAACTCCCACTAAATTTGCGAGGATAGCCCGCCAGCTTAACTGACGACCCATGCCCAATTATATCACTTATCATCCCTGACTGGCAGCTTTGTATCCAGAATTTCCATCAACAATTCCAGCCGCGAAGGACGACTCAACATCGGCACTAAATTCGGCAGCGAGTAGTAATCTCCAGCAAACGTAAAGGTTTCTACCGCTACTTGTTTGTCCTTCAATTGCTTCTCAACATAATTGCACCAAGCGCCAACTCGCACGATTACCACATCAGGAATTACCCCCAAACTGCGGCAGTAATTTTGATAAGCATCAGCGAAATAAGGTGCAGCATTTTCGCCTTCATCTGTGACTATGATGAATTGCTCAACTACTTGCTTTTTAATCCGCATTGCTTCCACCGCGCAACCGCAACTGGTGCCACCGCCAGCGCGAATGTGTTTGAATGCGCGTTCCCAATCTGTCAATTCGCTACCGTTTGCTTGCACTGGGTAGGGCATGGTGTCAAAGGCGTAGACGAACAGTGCAGCCTCGGAAATGCCCGATATTAAAGCAGCGAGACGTTTGCCGACTTCGATCGCACTTTCCATGCTTCCCGACTTGTCAATCAACAAACCCGTGGCTTTGGCAATTTTGCCGCGCTTTTTCACCTGTTCGTTGGTAACTGCTTCCAACTTCGCCACCGTTGCTGCGTCAAAGTTGGCGCTATCAGTTGCGACACTGGCTTTGTAAGCAGAAACGCGCGAACTCTTGGCTGCTTCACCCAACTTGGCATCAATCAACAGCTTGACTTCCGGGTGATCCATCGCGCCGCGAGACTGAATCGATTTCAGGTTGTTGATGACTTCCTGGGGCGACATCGAGTTAATCAACGCAGCCAAAACCATTGGTGTTAGCTGTTGGATTGCACCAATGGCGATCGTATACGGAATCTTGTACTCAACAATCAAATTCGCTTGTTCCGCTGCTGTTGCAGCCTTAGCTAACCGCTTTAAAACGAAGGCTAGAGAGTCTTCTGGTGGATTGTTTTGGAACAGAATCGCCGACGCGCGATCGCTCGGTTTGACGTGTAAAGTCGCGTACAAGTGCTTCATCGCTTTGCGACTGCGGAGGGCGGCGCGATCGAAAAACTGCGGATTCTTTTCCCGCGATTTCAGATAGCGAGTCACAGCAGTGCGCGCACTCCGAGGCACTTTATTTTGGTGCTGCTTCATGAAGTCCACAATCCGCGAAACCTCGTAGGGAGGAAACTGTTGCAACATCATAAAACCAGCATCTCGGTGTTCTGTTAGTGCAGAAGTTAGCAAGTTTCCGACAAAAACTTCCTTGTGGTCGCGGACGTCGCCTTGATGCTGATACCACACTGCTAAATGACCGTAAAAAATCGGGTCTAATTCCACAATTAGTTTGTGAATTTCTGCTACTTTTTCTAATTGACGGTGAGGTGTTGTGAGCAGACTGTTGAGCATTTCTAAACGTAAATCGCGCTCTGCTGCATTCATTTTCATTGGTTTTACCTAATATTTTGTACCGATTGCAACTGTGTCGGAGTCGATCGCTTTCAAATCTGGTTCAACCCAATTATTGCGGGCTTCCCAAGACATCAGCCGATCGCGCGTATAGTAGCTCAACGGTAAAGTACGATCGGCATATTTGGCGATCGCACCGTTAGCCAGACTTACCATCGATCGATGGAGGCTTTCCTGAGCGAGGTATCGGCGGATGATTCCCAGCCAAAACAGCGTTAGAGTTTCGTGATATCCACTATTTCTTGTAGTCTCAATTCCCTGAGCCGAGTTATAATGTTTAATCCCATTCCGCACTGCATCGATCGCTTCTTGCTCGGAGTCGTAAAACAGATACCACAGCCCGACGGTTAAATGGGCGGCATGATTCCATTGGTGGCGAGGTAGACTGCATTCTTGGAAAGCATGAATCAGGCTGTCTATCTCCCAGGGCGATCGGTAAATTATAGTTGTAGTTTTCATAATTTAATTCTCCTTTCTCACCACTTTTGAATCTAAAAGTTAGAAAAAAAAGCACTTCGCGCGAGTTGAAAAAGTCGTTGATTCACACACAGGATTTGAACCTGTATCTACTCGATCTTAAGTCAAGCGCCTGACCATTTGGCTAGTATGTAAACTTTCCCGATCGGGGCGCGAAGTGAAAAATTCTTTGGTAGTAAGGACTTCAGTCCTTATTTTTAGCTAGTCGTTCCATAATGAACTTAATTTGCTTCTTGTTGCATTGACGTTTAGCCACAACGTACTTCTCCCGGTTGACAGAAGACTTATTTTTGGTTATCCCCAAGGGTTCAATATCTGCCAGTTCCATCGCATACCACAAATCATTTATTTTCTGATAATGATGATAAGCATCTATGAAAACAAAATCATCGGGCTTCTTTTTAGGTACTTTCCGAACTCTCTTAGCTAAGCAAAGAATTCCCGTCTCAGGATGGACATAAAATTGCTTGTACCAATAACCAAGAGGAAGAGCTGTATCATAAAATTCACGATTTTTCCGATAAGGAACCCCATCAATTAACACCGCTGAGCTACATCCCCAAGATGAGGATGATAGGAGTCGAACCTATTACCTCTGGTTGAGAAAACCAAAAAGTGTGTAAGCTTCAACTGTTGGGGTGCGGTGTAGCAGTTGTTTAAATCTAAAAAATTCAGGTAGAAGAGGAGGCGCACAAGTCAGAGAAGCTATTTTTAAAACCCCTCTCCAAGAGGCGGAGAGGGTAGGAATCGAACCTACTGTACGATGTTTAGTCGAACGTTACCAGTTTGTAAGCTTCTTTAGTTGGGGTGCGCCGCCTAATAGCCGAGCCGAAATCCTGGTTAAATACCCCCTTTATTTCTTAGTCTGCGGAGGCAGACTTCGTTTGTATAGTGGCGGTTTTAACCGCCTAACGATCGAGGGGGTAGCCAACTCAGATAGCTGAATTTCTAGCCGTAAACGGCTTCTGGGCGCACAATTAAATCGCCCGAAGGACGGCGATCGAGCACGTAAGACTCGAAGCGATCGCCCTTAACATCAAAATGCTTGGCCAGACGTTCCTTAATGGCTTGTTCGCTCATTCCTGTCGCGATACCCAGTTGGTTTTCTGCCACATCATAGGAACGTCCTTCAAAACGAATGTGAACCATTACTGATACCTCCTTGAGCGATTTGAAATTTTGGATTTGGGATTGGTAGCCTGTCTGCTCTTTAGTCTTGCATTTATTCTCTAAAAGTTGCCAGTTGTATTTCCCCAAATACGGCTGGATTTTACTGAAACAAACGCCGTTCTAAGTGATAGTTTTGTTTGATGTTGCGGATTTTTTCAGTCTGTTTTGCAGGTTCAGTTTTGGCAGAATTTTCCTGCTCTGAATCCGCTTTGTCTGCATTGGATTGAGGCTGATTCGGTACAATCTCTGGCTCAGACGGAGGCAGTTTGTAACCGAAAATTGTGGTGTAAAGTAACAACATGACAATCTAGTCTCTGTTATAAGACTTTCAATTGGATGTTCCTTGAAATTTCGATTAGTTATTTAGTTTTCAAGGTTCAGAATTTTACGGAAAATACAGGTTTTTGCTTTTCCTGCCCTTTCCATATTTATATACTACATACGTACTACATAGGTGTCAAGGGGTTCGGAAAAGTTTTTTTGTCAGGATTGGGGGCTCGACGAAAGAAACTGGGTTTTTCACCTAATCTGTGGCTGTAGCGAAGTATTTTCGTCGATCGAACCTGGTTGGTAGAGTTCCAACTATATCGATCGAACTTCTTTGACATAGGCTATGGTTTTGCGAATATTGTGGAAGCCAACAGATTCGTACAGTCCCAGGGCACCGGACTGATTATCGGCATCGACTCCGATAATGGCTGTTTCGATACCGACAGCTTTTAGCCGGTGTAAGCCAGCCAGCAACATTGCTCGTCCTAATCCGAGGTTACGGAAGCCACGTCTTGTACCCAGAGACATGATCCAGCCTTCATTCCGACCGGTGCGATCGCACTCTTCGATACTGATTTCACAGTGACAAAATGCTGCGAAAGTGCCGTCAAGGGCCACTGCAATTAAGTCTAAATCCTTTCTGTAACTGGGTTTGGCTAAATCGTATTGGAATTGTTCTACTGTTAAATCGTGGTGGTTCCAGTGGTCGATAAATGATTGGTTGAACATTTCTACCCAAGCGATCGCATCCTGTGCGCCCCGAAACTGACTGAGGGTGAAGCCTTTGGGGATTTTTGGTTCTGGGATTGGTTGAGAGATCGATCGCGCCATACGACAAAAATGGCGATCGGGCTTGAAACCGCAATTTGCTAGCAGAGAAATGCGATCGCTATGTTCCGCGCGCACCCAAGATCGCAGTTTCACTGATATACCTCGTTCTGTTTGCACTTCCCGCATCCGCTTTTCTCCCCAAGCCACTGCTAGGGTTTGAATATTGCCCGATCGCGCGATCGGGTGAACGCAAAACCACAGCCAACCGTCGATCATCTCCCCAGATCCAGAAATCGACAACTGAGCAAAACCGATGAGTTTGCCTTGACTGTCTTCCCAAATGCAGATATCGCGACTTTTGTCAATGGATGGTTGATTAAATTTTTGTTGCAATTCGGAAATGGAAGTACCTTCTTCGAGGCGATCGACTTGTTCGCAAGTATCGATCAAATGGGCGATCGCTGGTAGGTCACTTTCATCCACGTAGGGTCTGATCGACACATTTAACATATATATAGTTGACGGTTGACTGTTGACGGTTGAATGTTTGAACAATAGCGATGCCACCAGAAACTACATCAGTTAAACGAAAAAATGTAGTTTTGGCGACAAAAGTAACAAATTGTTACTTTGTTTCTCAGGAATGAGACAGAGACATCATCCCAGGGATATATTCAAAACCATCAAGTTCGTCACCAAGTTGACCAACTAAGATAAGAAATAAATTTTCGTCTAAGTTAAGGAGAACTCAATGCTTGACGCTTTTTCAAGAGCTGTAGTTGCAGCCGATGCCAGCACCTCCACCGTAAGTGATATTGCTGCCCTCAGAGCTTTCGTTGCCAGCGGCAACCGACGCTTGGATGCAGTAAACGCGATCGCCAGCAACGCTAGCTGCATAGTTTCTGATGCTATTGCCGGTATGATCTGCGAAAACCAAGGCTTGATCCAAGCCGGTGGTAACTGCTATCCTAACCGCCGCATGGCAGCTTGCTTGCGCGATGGAGAAATCATCCTGCGTTATGTCACCTACGCTTTGTTGGCTGGTGATGCTTCAGTTCTTGACGACCGTTGCTTGAATGGTTTGAAAGAAACCTACGCAGCTTTGGGCGTGCCCACCACCTCCACCGTGCGTGCCGTTCAAATCATGAAAGCTGCTTCTGCTGCTCACATCCAAGACAACCCCAGCGAAAAATTTGCTGGTGCTAAGTTGCGGAAAATGGGAACAATCGTAGTTGAAGATCGTTGCGCCACTCTAGTTGCCGAAGCTTCCAGCTACTTCGATCGCATCATTTCTGCACTGAGCTAGTCCATTGCTAATCGCAATTCGCTCAGCAAAATTGAAACTACGCTCACTGTCAAAATCACTTTAGGAGATTTAAGAAATGAAATCAGTTCTCACCACCGCTATCGCCTCTGCTGATGCAGCAGGCCGCTTCCCTAGCACCTCAGATTTAGAATCAGTCCAAGGTTCTATCCAACGCTCTGCTGCTCGTTTAGAAGCTGCTGAAAAGCTCGGCAACAACCTGGATGCAGTTGCAAAAGAAGCTTATGATGCTTGCATCAAAAAGTATCCTTACTTGAACGAAGCCGGTCAAGCTAACTCCACCGATACTTTCAAAGCAAAATGCCATCGCGACATCAAGCACTACCTGCGCTTGATCCAATACTGCTTAGTTGTTGGCGGCACAGGCCCTCTCGATGAATGGGGTATTGCTGGTCAACGCGAAGTTTATCGCGCTTTGAGCTTGCCTACTGCTCCTTACGTTGAAGCATTGAGCTTTGCTCGTAACCGCGGTTGTGCTCCTCGCGATATGTCTGCTCAAGCTTTGACTGAGTACAATGCTCTTCTTGACTACGCCATCAACTCCCTGTCCTAATTAATTAGCAGGTTTGTAATGTCGTGACTGGGTAGTTTATACCCCGACAAGTCTGGGAAATCTGGGTTCGTTGCATTACCAATTTTGGTAAGGTAAGAGTCAAGAATTCCCGGGCTTGTTATTGTGTTTGAATAGGCATATCCTAATTTCTTCCTTCTTTTCCCCCCAAGGGGGGGCAGGGGGGGGTTCTTCTTCCTTCTTCCTTCTAATATAATTTTATGGATAAACGCTTTTTTAGTTTCTTTAATTTAACAGAAGACCAGGCGATCGCCCTTTTGGATACGCCCCAAGCTGAAATTGGCGAAGAAGATTCCCGCTACATCGCTGCTTCCCACCTGATCAATTTCTCGACAGATCGATCGATCGCGGCATTGATGCGAGCAGTACAGCAAACCGATCCGGTGTTAGAAAATCGGATTGTGCGCCGCAAATCGGTAGAAACTTTGGGAAGACTGCAAGCTGCGCAAGCATTGCCAGTGATTCGCACCTGTTTGAGCGATAATGACTGTTACACTGTGGAAAATGCCGTTTGGGCGATCGGCGAAATTGGCACTCAAGATGCCGATATTTTAGAAGAAGTGGCTCAATTGCTGGATAAACCGGGACAAACCTATCGGGTAATTATCCACACTCTGACTAAACTAGATTATCAGCCAGCAGTAGCCAGAATTCGCAGATTTGTAGATGATATCGATCCGCCAACTGCTAGTGCTGCGATCGCCGCCATTTGTCGCTTAACCAGAGACTTTTCTCAAATGGAAAAAGTTGTTGCCATGTTGCAACACAAAAATGTCCTAGGGCGCAGATTATCCATCCAAGATTTGATAGATGCGCGTTACTACGATGCCATCCCTAATATTGCCAGATGTCCCGTATCTTTAGTGTTTCGGTTGAGAGGAATTAGGATGTTAGCATCAGCAGGAATTGCTGACAAATCCCTGACCTTTGCCACCATTCAACCTTACTTGGAACAAACCTTAAGAGATAATCCAGCGGATTTAGATTTAGTACATAGTTATGAAAACTTACCAGATTTATCGTTTTTGATTCGCCAGTTATACGAAACAGATTTTGGACGTTGCTATTTAGCAGCTAAAACAATTCTCGAACATTACTCAGAGGAAGCACCAGCAGCTTTGTTTGCCACCTTTGCCGAAGAAGCAAATAATGACTATGGAGCGCATTTTCATGTGGTAAAATTGTTTGGTTGGTTAAAACATTCTGCCGCTTACGATTTGTTATTGGAAGCTTTGAATAACTCCCAACCCCAGTTTCAGAAATCCCGTGCAGCCGCGGCGATCGCCCTGGGGGAACTGGGAGAACAACGTGCCATTCCCGAATTGAAAGCTTGTCTGGAAACTAAAATCTGGGATTTGAAGTATGCTGCATTAATGGCACTAGAAAAACTGGGTGATGTCAGCGGTTATGCGATCGCTGGGACTGACCAAGATTGGTTGGTTCGAGCTAAAATAGATGCTCATAATTCTGTAACATCCGAATTGTAATAGGAACACCGCAGTGCCTATTGGTGTCAACTTAAGGCTGAAACCCTCGATAAATCTGGGTTTTCTGCCAAGTCTAGATCCCCCTAAATCCCCCTTAAGAAGGGGGACTTCGATCGGACTCTTGTCCCCCCCTTCTGTAGGGGCGGTGCCCCCGTGCCCGCCCTCTCGGCTAGGGGGGATCTAGGCTTAACAGTCAAACAGCATTCTGTGACTGGGTTTGATGTTCAATTGACACCTATGAACTCTTGGAGTGTCCCTACTACCGGGCACGGCAGTAAGGTCTCCCTACAGAGAATATATCTTAATTAAGCTTAAATTAGAACACCTAAAAACACCAAAATTCATGACAACAGATGCTTTGTTTGAAAAACTAAAACACCCGAATCCTCATATGCGCGATCGGGCAATGTATGAAATAGCCGATTCCCGCGATGAAAATACAATTCCTCGACTGGTAAGCATTTTAGATGATGAAGATGTCGTCTATCGTCGGGCGGCGGTGAAGGTGTTGGGTGCGATCGGTGAGGATGCTGTACCATCGGTAGTTGACGCATTATTAAACAGTGAAAATGTGACTGTGCGAGGGAGTGCGGCCAAAGCACTAGCACAAATTGCGATTAACTATCCAGATTTGCCTTTCCCGGAAGTCGGTTTGCAGGGATTGAAAGCGGCGATTAATGACGCTAATCCTGTGGTGCATATTGCAGCCGTGATGGCCTTGGGGCAGATGGGTTCCTCTGCGTTTGAAATTTTGGTAGAATCGCTGAAAACAACGGATAATGTGGCGGTACAGGTGGCGATCGTGAATGCGCTGGCTTCTGTGGGCGATCGACGTTGTGTAGAAGTTCTCACCACATTTGCCAATGATGAAACCGTGGA
>Ga0209812_10001407_pt1 | contig 16783 bp, 20 predicted proteins | sample JI71714BDNA_FD_187502 | JGI IMG/M metagenome (GOLD analysis project Ga0209812, IMG submission 187502) | Wastewater effluent complex algal communities from Wisconsin, to seasonally profile nutrient transformation and Carbon sequestration -... | ecosystem: Engineered > WWTP > Effluent > Algae...
GACACTGGACGCGCCGTGGATGACGGACGAAGTGGCGCCGGTCGTGGCCACGGCCACGATCAACTTCAAGCGGCCGATCGAATACCCGGCGAGCATCGCCGTCGAGCTGTTCACCGAGCGACTGGGCAATACCAGCGTCACCATCGGCCACCGCATCCTGGCCGTCGACGGCACCCTGCACGCCGATGGCCACGTGGTGGCGGTGTGGATCTCGCGCAGCAGTGGCCGGCCAGTGCCGTTGCCTGATGCGCTGCGAAAAGCCTCGGCGTTGCTGCTTCAGGCGTGACGCCGCGCACTACGGTGCCGCGAAAAGGGACTAAAAAAGGGGACGGAGGTAGTTAAGGCGCACCTTGACTACCTCCGTCCCCTTTTTTCGGTGCATTCACGGCACCGGCTTGCGCACCTCGAACTCGCCCAGCAACTTGCGACCGTCCTTCAGGACGAATTCGATTGCCACGCGACTGCCGGGCTTCAACGTGGCTGTCGGCCTGATCAGCATCAGGTGCAGGCCACCCGGCTGCAGCACCGCCGCACTGTCCGGCGCGATGCGCAGTTCGGGCACCGCGCGCATGCGGTTGACGCCATCGACCACCCTGGACTCGTGCAATTCGACGCCGGCGTAGGCCGGGCTGCTGGCGGAGACAATGGTCGCCGGCATCGGACAACGATTCTCGATGCGGCCGAAGCCGGCCTGCATCGGCATGCCGCCCGGCAGCAGGCGGATCCAGCCGTCCCTGACCTGAGGCGCGCAGTCGCGGGCAGGCGCGGTGATCGGGATGAGGAGAAGGAGGGCGAACAGCCATGCGTGCTTGGTCATGCGCCTATGATATCCGGCACCTCCCGATCGCTCCGTCCCGGAACCCCCATGTCCCTCATCGACACCACCGTCCACGGCGCCATCCACGAACTCCGCCTGGCGCGCGCCCCGGTCAATGCGTTGAATCCCGAGCTGTGCGCGGCACTCACGCAAGCGCTGGGGGATGCCGTGGCCGCGGGTGCGCAAGGCATCGTGCTGGCCGGTGGGCCGAAGGTCTTTTCCGCCGGCCTGGACGTGCCGTACCTGCTGTCGCTCGGCGCCGACCAGGAGGCCCTGTTGCGGTCATGGACGGCGTTCTTCGCAGCCGCGCGCGCACTGGCCGGCTGCCCGGTGCCGGTGGTGGCCGCGCTGGCCGGGCACTCGCCCGCCGGTGGTTGCGTGCTGGCGCTGTGCTGCGACTACCGGATCATGGCCGAAGGCCCGTACCGGATCGGCTTGAACGAAACCCAGGTGGGGTTGGTGGCGCCGGAAGGCATCCAGTCGCTGCTGGCGCGGATGGTCGGTCCGCATCGCGCGGAACGCCTGCTGGTGGCTGGCGAGATGGTGGATTCCAGCGAAGCCCTGCGCATCGGCCTGGTCGACGAACTGACCGGCATCGACGACGTCGCCACCCGCGCGCGGGTCTGGCTGGAGACACTGCTGCAACTGCCGCGCGCGCCGATGCTGCGGACCCGCGCGATCGCCCGCGCCGCGGTCATCGACTGCCTGCGCGACGAACGCATCGAGCTGTCGAAGTTCGTGTCCGGCTGGATGGAACCCGACACCCAGGCCGCGTTGCGCGCCATGCTGGCGCGGATCGGCAAGTAACCGCTAGCGGACGCGGCGGCCCGCGGCGTCGATCACCACGTCGCCATCCTCCTTGGCGAAGGGTTTGTCGCAGGGCGGCAAGAGGTCGAGCACCATCGCCGACTCCGGCCGGCACAGGCGCACGCCGAGCGGGGTGAACACGAACGGGCGGTTGATCAACACCGGAGTGGCCACCATTGCCGCGAGCAGGGCGTCATCGGACAGGCCGGGATCGTCCAGTCCAAGCGCCAGGTATTCCGGCTGCTTGCTGCGGATCGCATCGCGGACGCCCAGGCCGGCCTCCTGGATGGCCTGGCGCAGGCGGGGGATGTCTGGCGGATCGCGCAGGTAGTCGACGATGACCGGCTCGATCCCGACGTGGCGGATCAGCGCGAGCACATTGCGCGAGGTGCCGCAGGCGGGGTTGTGCCAGAGTTCGACGTGCATCGCGGCAAGCCCCGGGGCACCGGGGCTCACGACCCCTTGGCGACAGGACGCGAGGGATCCTGGATCCAGCCGCTCCACGACCCGGTGTAGAGGCGCGCGCCCTTCAGGCCGGCGCGTTCCATCGCCAGCAGGTGGTGGCAGGCCGTCACGCCGGAACCGCACATCACCACCACCCGCGACGGATCGCGGCCGTCGAGCAGTGCGCGGAACTCGTCGCCCAGTTGCATCGGCGACTTGAAGCGGCCATCGACGAGATTGGTCGCGAAGGGCCGGTTGACCGCCCCGGGCACGTGGCCGGCGACGCGGTCGATCGGCTCTTCCTCGCCACGGAAGCGCGCCGGTGCGCGCGCGTCGACCAAGATGCCGCCATCGAACAGGTGCGCTTCGACCTGTCGCGCATCGACCAGGCGCGAACGGTCGAAGTCCGCTTCGTAACGCGAGGGAAGGCCCTGGTGCGGCGAGCTGGAAACCGGCAGGCCCAGCGCGGTCCAGCGCGCCCAACCGCCGTCCAGCACGGCGACCTTCTCGTGGCCGAGCATGCGCAGCAGGAACCACAGGCGAGCGGCGTAGGCGCCGTCGCCATCGTCGTAGGCAATGACCTGCGAGCGCGCATCGATGCCCCAGCGGCGCAGCTTGGACACCAGCACCTCGGCCTGCGGCCAGGGATGGCGGCCGTCGCCGTGCGGTCCCATCTCGGAGAGGTCGCGCTCCAGGTGCGCGTACGCGGCCCCCGGCAGGTGCGAGCGCGAATAGGCCTGCTCGCCCGCATTCGGATCGAGCAAGGAAAAGCGGCAGTCCAGCACCACCAGGTCGGGGCGGCCGAGCGCCACCGCCAGTGTTTCGGCCTGCACCAGGGTGGTCCATCCGGCCATCAGGTTCTCCCGGTGGGCGCGGGCGCCAGGCGCTCGCGGAGGTTGAACAGGATCGAGGCGGTCACGCCCCAGATCCGTTGCGGTTGGTAGCGGTATTGGAACACGTGGCGCGCCCGCCCGCCGAAATGCAGGGGAATCCGTTCCAGTTGACGGGGATCCAGCAGCAACTCCAGCGGCACTTCGAAGACCTCCGCGACCTCGGAGGGATCGGGCCTGGCCACGAAGTCCGGTGCCACCAGCACCAGCGCCGGCTGCACGCGGAACCCGGTGATCGTAAGCAGCGGGTCCAGGTAACCCAGCGGCCGCGCCTGGGAGGCACGCAGGCCGACTTCTTCGGCAGCCTCGCGCAGGGCCGCGTCCAGTGGCGTTGCATCGCCCGACTCCATGCGCCCCCCGGGGAAACTGACCTGGCCGCCATGGTGGCGCAGCGCGTCGTTGCGCCGCGTGAGCAACACGCTGGCACCTTCATCCCGCGGAATCACGCCGACCAGCACCGCGGCCGCCTGGGGCTCGCCCGGCGACAACAGCCCCTCGAGTTCGAACAGATTCCACGGCTCGCCCACCGGGGGTGACGCCAGTGGATGCAGGGCGCCACGCAGCCGCGCCGCGAGCGCCTCGGGGTTCATGACGCCTCGCGCGCCAGTGCCCGGCGCGGCAGGACGTCGTCCATCATCCGCAAGCGGACATCGTCGCCCATCATCGGCCACGCGGCGATCTCGTTGCCGGTGCGATGGCAGCCCACGCACAGGCCTTCGTCGTCGATCGTGCAGACGCCGATGCAGGGGCTGAGGACGGCGCGGTACTGGAACGTCATGCGGTGTGGACCCTGGCGTGGCCTGGGAGAGCGGCCATCCCTTGAAACGCGATGCGCCGGCAGGACCGGCGCATCGGGTGGAGCATGCTGCAATCGATTACTTGACGCTGCCCAGTTCGACCTGGATGGCGATCGCCTGCTGCGCGAACTGCTGGTTCTGGTCGCCGGCACCCTTGCCCGGCGGCACCACCACTTCCCACACGGCGCCCTGCTGCATCAGCGGCAGGGTTTCCTTCAGCGCCGGGATCGGGGCATCGGAGACCTTGAACGCCGGCGGCGTCTGCACGCCGCTGAGCGGCACGCCGACCGCGGCCAGGAAGCTGCGGAAGCCGATCTGCACCTGGCTGTTGGCGGTCGCCTTGGCGCCGGTACCGGGCTTGGCGATGCGGTACATGATGCCGCTGGGCAGGGTGATCACCCCTTCCTGCGCCTTGTACTGGGTGATGAAGTTGGCGGACTGCGCCTTGTTGTCGTCCAGCGCCTTGCGGAACTGCGCTTCCATCTTCTGCTGCACGCGCTGCTGGAAGCCGGAATAGGCCGCGCCCAGTTGCTGTTCGGTGTAGGCGGGGGTCTTCTTGCCGTAGGCGTCCTGCAGGCCGCGGATCACGGTGGCGATGTCCACCGGCTCGCCGGAGTTCTGCAGGTCCTGGCCCAGCGACCAGCCGAAGGCATAGCTGGCGTGAGTCTTGTCGACCACCGGCGCCGCCGCGGGAGCGGCCGGCTTGGCGGCGGGGGTGGCCGGAGCGGCCGGCTTGGTCTGAGCGGTGGCGATGCCGGCGGTCAGGGTCAGGGCCGCCAGGCTGGCAGCAAGCACATGCAACTTCATCCACAACCTCGTCGTTTGTAAGGCACCGCCGAACGGCGGGACCGGGCTCCGGCATGTCGCCGGAAGGAGTGTCTGGCGCCGGTCGAACCGCTCCGGCATGACACGCTAGGATACCGGCCATGGCACTTAACCGCCACTGAGGCCAGCCACTCCGACACCCGCGCGTGGCGGAAGTTCCGGCCCGCCCTTTCCCATTCATGTCCAGAGGGACCGCATGTCCGATTCCCCGTTGCTGATCCACGATGCCGACGGCATCCGCACGATCACCATCCACCGCCCCGACAAGCTCAATGCCCTCAACGCCGCCACCCTGGATGCGCTCGATGGCGCTTTCGCCGACGCTGCTGCCGATGGCGCGATCCACGTGGTGGTGCTGACCGGCAGTGGGCCCAAGGCCTTCGTCGCCGGTGCCGACATCGCCGAGATGAACACCCTCACCGCGGTGCAGGGCCGCGATTTCTCGCTGCGCGGCACGCGGATGATGCGGCGGATCGAGCGCATGCCGAAGCCGGTGCTCGCCATGGTCAACGGCTTCGCCCTTGGCGGCGGGCTGGAACTGGCGATGTGCTGCCACCTGCGCATCGCCGCGGACAGCGCCAGGGTCGGGCAACCGGAAATCAACCTGGGCCTGATCCCGGGCTTCGGCGGTACCCAGCGCCTGCTGCGCCTGTGCGGGCGTGCGGCCACGCTGGAGCTGTGCCTGACCGGCGCGCCGATCAATGCCGAACGCGCGCTGCAGCTCGGCATCGTCAACCGGGTGGTGCCGGCAGCGGATCTGGAAGCCGAGACGATGAAGCTGGCCGCGCAGCTGGCGGCATCGGCGCCGCTGGCCCTGCGCGGCATGCTGGACTGCGTGAACGTGGGCGGCGAATGCGGGATCGAGGAAGGCCTGGAGTACGAGGCGGCGCAATTTGGCCTGGTGTTCTCGACCGAGGACATGCGGGAGGGCACCTCCGCGTTCCTGGGCAAGCGCAAGCCGGTGTTCGCGGGGAAATGACCGCCCTGTCGTCCTGATCGCAGCGAAGGACCTGCTTCATCGACAAGCAGACCCCTCGCTGCGCTCGGGATGGCAAAGGATTTCGTCCATGGCCTCCGATACCCTCATGACCTGTCCTGTTTGCGGTTGCACGCATGCGGATCCGGCGCACGCCATCGCACAGGCGCTGCAGGCGGATGACCTCGATGCCGCGCTGCAACTCGGCTTGCTGGATGCCGCTCCCTGCGCCGGCTGCGATGCCGCCTGCACGGCACGCCTGGTCGAGGTGCGCGATGCGCGCCGCTTCGCGCTGGCCGCGCGCGAACGCCATCGCGCACGTGATGCACGCCTGCAGCGGCGCAAGGCCGAACGCGAGGCCGCGCGTCGCCCCAAGGCAGCCAGCGACGCGGCCCAGGCGCCCGCGTTGCCGTCGGCCGCCGCGGATGCGCTGGCGCGTGCGCTGGCGAAGGCGCGGGAACGGACACCGCGATGACGGCGACCACGCAACGCGCGGCACGCGGCAGCAAGCTGCGCCCGGCCGAAATCGTGGACCTGTTCGCGCGCCTGCGCGAACTCGATCCCGCGCCGACCACCGAACTCGACTACACCACGCCATTCGAATTGCTCGTTGCGGTCGTACTGTCCGCGCAGGCGACCGATGTCGGCGTCAACAAGGCCACGCGCAAGCTGTACCCCATCGCCAATACGCCGGCGACGATCCTGGCGCTCGGCGAGGACGCGCTGAAGGGTTACATCAACACCATCGGCCTGTTCAATGCGAAGGCCGCGAACGTCATCGCGCTGTGCCGCCTGCTGCTGGAACGCCACGATGGCGAAGTCCCGCGCACGCGCGACGCGCTCGAGGCGCTGCCGGGCGTGGGACGCAAGACCGCCAACGTGGTCCTCAACACCGCGTTCGGCGAGCCCACCATCGCGGTGGACACGCACATCTTCCGCGTGTCCAACCGCACCGGCCTGGCCCCCGGCAAGGATGTGCGCACGGTCGAGGACAAGCTGGTCCGGCTGGTCCCCGTCGAATTCAAGCGCGACGCCCACCACTGGCTGATCCTGCACGGACGCTACACCTGCAAGGCACGCAAGCCGGATTGCGCGCACTGCGTGATCCACGACCTGTGCCGGTGGCCCGAGAAAACCGCGCCAGCCAGCGGCGATGCCGCATGGCGGTGACATGTCGATAAAAAGACAGGTCTGTCACAATAACGAAAGATTCACGCCCTAGGCTGCGCGCAATCGGCACCCGCTGCCGCTTCCCAACCTGACCAGGGCATCCCCATGAAACTCTCCCGCCGCATCCTGTCCGTGGCCCTGCTGGCCGCCATCGCCGCGCCCGCCGCCCACGCGGAGGTGCCGATCGACGTCATCGCCGGCTCCGAAATCACCTTCGAGGGCCTGCTGCAGGCCGATGCCAACTGGTTCAACAGCGACGTCGCCAACCTCAACGGCGACGCCCAGGACGGGCGCGATTTCGACGGCGAACTGCGCCGCGCCGAGCTGGTGCTGAAGGGCAAGGGCCCGGGCAACCTCGAGTGGGTGATCGGCTACGACGCCAAGGCCGACAAGTGGCTGGACACCAACCTGAAGTACAAGCTCGGCGGCAACGCCAACCACTACCTGCAATTCGGCCAGTTCAAGCAGCCGAACAGCCTGGAAGAACTGAGCTCGACCAAGAACAACGACTTCATCTCGAAGGCGACCATCACCAACACCTGGGCGGTGGCCCGCCGCGTGGGCGCCGCCTACAGCGTGGGCGACGCCAACTGGAGCATCACCGGCGCGTATTTCGACGACGAGCTGAAGCGCGGCCTCGCGGCTGGCGCGGGCTATGGCGTGCGCGGCACCTGGGCACCGATCAACGCCACCGGCAGCATCCTGCACCTGGGCCTGTCGTACGTGAACTACGACGCCGAACTGCCGGCCGTTGGCGCCAACAACCTGGTCGACACCCAGCGCTGGCGTGCACGCCCGCAGGCCGACCTGTCCGGCACGCGGCTGATCGATACCGGCAACCTGACCCTGGCCGACAAGGTCGCGACGACCGGCGTCGAGGCGTTCTGGGTGCATGGCCCGCTCAAGCTGCAGGGCGAATACATGCGCAGCACCACCAGCCGCGGCGGCGCGTTCTCCGACTTCACCGGCACCGGCGCCTACGTCAGCGCGGTGTGGAACGTCACCGGCGAGACCTGGGGCTACAAGGCCGGCGTGCCGACCACCCCGCTGCCCAACGAACCGGGACGCGGCATGCTCCAGCTGGCCCTGCGCTACGACACCATGGACCTCAACGACGGCAGCTTGAACACCAGCGGCGCCACCCCGGTCGTCACCGGCGTACTGGGCGGCGAAATGGATGCCTGGACCGTGGGCGCCAACTGGTACCTGCGCTCCAACTTCAAGCTGGCCGCGAACTACGTGAAGGTCAGCACCAGCAAGTACAACAGCACGGCCAAGGCGATCGTCAACGACGATCCCAGCATCGTCGAGTTCCGCGCGCAGTTCTTCTGGTAAGGCCTGCAGGCGATCCATCGAGAAGGGCATGGCGAGAGCCGCGCCCTTTTCCTTTGTCGTCGCGACGACGCTGTCATCGGGCTGTCACGAAACCACCATCGGCCTGTCATCCGGCCGTTATGAAATGCGCGCAGCCGGGCAATGCCCGCCCTTTCCCATTCGCGCACCACTCCTGGAGCATCACGTGATCAAGTCCATCAAGTTACGCGTCGCCGCGCTCGCGCTGGCGACCACGTTCGCCGCCGGCGCCATGGCCGCAGACGTCACCGGCGCCGGCGCCTCGTTCGTCTATCCGATCATGTCGAAATGGTCCGCCGACTACGCGAAGGCGACCGGCAAGAAGGTCAACTACCAGTCGATCGGCTCCGGCGGCGGCATCGCCCAGATCAAGGCAGGCACGGTGGACTTCGGCTCCTCCGATGCCCCGCTGAAGCCGGAAGAACTGGAAAAGTTCGGCCTGGCGCAGTTCCCGTCGGTGATCGGCGGCGTGGTGCCGGTGCTCAAGGTGCCGGGCGTGGCCGCGGGCGCGATGAAGCTGGACGGCGAACTGCTGGCCGACATCTTCCTGGGCAAGGTCAGCAAGTGGAACGACCCGCGCATCGCCGCCCTGAATGGCGGGATCAAGCTGCCCGACCTGAAGATCACCGTGGTGCACCGTTCGGACGGCTCCGGCACCACCTTCAACTTCGTCAACTACCTGTCGAAGGTCAATGCCGAATGGAAGTCCAGCGTGGGCGAAGGCACCGCGGTGAAGTGGCCGGTCGGCATCGGCGGCAAGGGCAACGAGGGCGTGGCCGCCTACGTCAAGCAGATCAACGGCTCGATCGGCTATGTCGAGCTGTCCTACGCACTGCAGCAGAAGCTGGCGTACAGCCGGCTGAAGAACGCCGCCGGCAACTATGTGAACCCGAGCGACGACAGCTTCTCCGCCGCCGCCGCGAACGCCCGGTGGGCCGATGCCAAGGACTTCTACCTGGTCATGACCAATGCCCCGGGCGAGGCCAGCTGGCCGATCACCGCCACCAATTTCATCCTGATGTACAAGACCCCGAAGAACGCGGCTGGCGCGAAGAACGCCAAGGACTTCTTCAAGTGGGTGTATGCCAACGGCGATGCCCAGGCCAAGTCGCTCGACTACGTGCCGCTGCCGGACGCGCTGGTGCAGCAGATCGACGCCTATTGGGCGGCAGAGATGAAGTACTGATCGATCCGCGCAACTCCAACGCGCGAATCAACGGGCGGGCCTTCGGGCCCGCCTTTTTCGTGGTCGATGCCCGCGCCGGGACGAAAACACGGGCGCTGTCATCGACGTGTCACAAAAACATCATTTCATGTCGCGATCCGAACGAGCATCGAAGAGACCCGCATGAACCGTCAACTGCCCCGCATCGCCGCCCTCGCCCTCTGCCTGCTGGTCGGCCTTGCCGCCTGCAAGAACGAGTCTGCGCCCAGCGCCACCGGCGCCACCGGCGATGCCGCGTCGGGCGCGGCATCGAACGCGGCCACCCCCGCGGGCGATGCGGTCGCCGCCGAGATCACCGGCGCCGGCGCATCGTTCGTGTATCCACTGATCTCCAAGTGGTCCGCGGATTACGCCAAGGCCACCGGCAACAAGGTCAACTACCAGTCGATCGGTTCCGGCGGCGGCATCGCCCAGATCAAGGCCGGCACCGTCGACTTCGGTTCCTCCGACAAGCCGCTGGCCCCGGAAGAACTCGCGAAGGACGGCCTGGTGCAGTTCCCGTCGACGATCGGCGGCGTGGTGCCGGTGGTGAACCTGCCCGGCATCGAGGCCGGCAAGCTGCGCCTCACCGGCACGCTGCTCGCGGACATCTACCTGGGCAAGGTCACGATGTGGAACGACGCCGCGATCGCCGCCGCCAACCCCGGCGTGGCGCTGCCGGCGGACAAGATCCACGTGGTGCGCCGCTCCGACGGCTCGGGTACCACCTACAACTTCACCAACTACCTGGCCAAGGTCAGCCCGGCGTGGAAGGCCGCGGTCGGCGAAGGCACCACGGTCAACTGGACCGGCAGCAGCGTGGGCGGAAAGGGCAACGAAGGCGTGGCCTCCTACGTCAAGCAGCTGAAGGGCGCGATCGGCTACGTCGAGCTGTCGTACGCGCTGCAGAACAGGATGGCGCATGCGGCGATGCAGAACGCCGCGGGCGCATGGGTGCAGCCGAATGCCGAATCGTTTGCCGCTGCCGCCGCCAGCGCCGACTGGCAGAACTCGCAGGACTTCAACCTGGTGATCACCGACGCCCCCGGCGCCGAGGCCTGGCCGATCACCGCCACCAACTTCATCCTGATGCGCAAGCAGCCGCGCGATGCCGCGGACGCCAAGGCCGCGCTGGAATTCTTCCGCTGGGCCTATGCCAACGGCACCGCCCAGGCGCAGTCGCTGGACTACGTGCCGCTGCCCGCAACGCTGGTGCAGCAGGTCGAGGCGTACTGGGCGACGCAACTGAAATAAGCGCGTCCCGTCATCGTCCACCCGAGAACACGCATGAACGCCATCGCCCTCCCCGTGTCGGAACGCGACATCGCCGACACGCGCCATGACACCTTGTTCCGCTGGTTGCTGGGTGCGACCGCGGTGTTCGTGCTGGTCACGCTGGCAGGTGCCGCACTGTCGATGTTGTGGGGCGGCCGCAGTGTGCTGGCCAGCGAAGGCCTGGACTTCTTCTTCTCCGCGGACTGGAACCCGGTCGAGAACAAGTACGGGGCCCTGGTGCCGATCTACGGCACCGTGGTCACCGCGATCATCGCCATGCTGATCGCGGTGCCGGTGAGCTTCGGCATCGCGTTCTTCCTGACCGAGGTCGCGCCGCGCTGGATGCGCACGCCGGTGGGCACGGCCATCGAACTGCTGGCCGGCGTCCCCTCGATCATCTACGGCATGTGGGGCTTCTTCGTGCTGATGCCGGTGATGCGCGAGCACCTGATCCCGTGGCTCGACAGCCACGTCGGCACCCTGCCCGTCATCGGCAAGCTCTTCCAGGGGCCGCCGATCGGCGCCGGCATGCTGACGTCCGGCATCGTGCTTTCGATCATGGTGATCCCGTTCATCTCCTCGGTGATGCGCGAGGTGTTCCTGACCGTGCCATCGCGCTTGAAGGAGTCGGCCTACGCACTGGGCGCGACCAAGTGGGAAGTGAGCTGGGACATCGTCCTGCCGTACACGCGTTCGGCGGTGATCGGCGGCGTGTTCCTGGGCCTGGGCCGCGCCCTTGGCGAAACGATGGCGGTCGCCTTCGTGATCGGCAACAGCGTCAACTTCACCGCGTCGTTGCTGGAACCGTCGACCACCATCGCGGCGCTGATCGCCAACGATTTCGGCGAAGCCACCGAGGAATATCGCGCGGCGCTGCTGCTGCTCGGCTTCGTGTTGTTCATCGTCACCTTCGTGGTGCTGGCGATCGCCCGCCTGATGCTGGCCAACCTGTCGCGCAAGGAGGGCAACCGGTGAACGCGATCGTCATGACCCCTCGCGACATCGCCGCGGCCAGGCTGTATCGCCGTCGCCGCCTGGTCAACATCTTCGCCATCGGCCTGGCGTGTGCCGCCGCCGTGTTCGGCCTGGCATTCCTCGGCTGGATCCTGTGGACGCTGTTGTCCAAGGGCCTGGCCCACCTGAGCCTGTCGCTGTTCACCCAGGACCAGCCGCCACCGCTCGAAGCGGGCGGCCTGCGCAATGCCATCGTCGGCAGCCTGATGATGTGCGGCATGGGCGTGGCGATCGGCACGCCGCTCGGCATCGCCGCCGGCACCTGGCTGGCGGAAGTCGGCAACCATCGCAAGCTCGGCACGGTGGTGCGCTTCGTCAACGACATCCTGCTGTCGGCGCCGTCGATCGTGCTGGGCCTGTTCGTGTATGCGGCCTTCGTGATGCAGACCGGCGGCAACTTCTCCGCCATCGGCGGTGCGCTGGCACTGGCCTTCATCGTGCTGCCGGTGGTGGTGCGCACCACCGACGAGATGCTGCGGCTGGTTCCGGTGCAGATGCGCGAAGCGGCGTTGTCGCTGGGCGTGCCGCAGTGGAAGGTCACGATGCAGGTGCTGTACCGCAGCGCGCTGCCCGGCATCGTCACTGGCGTCCTGCTCGCCCTTGCGCGCATTTCCGGCGAGACCGCCCCGCTGCTGTTCACTGCCTTCGGCAACGAGTTCTTCAGCCTGGACGTCACCGGCGCGATGAGCGCGGTGCCGCTGGTCATGTACAAGTTCGCCGGTTCCGGCTACGAGAACTGGGAACACCTGGCCTGGGCCGGCGCGCTGCTGGTGACCCTGTTCGTGCTCGCGGTGAGCCTGGTCGCGCGCACCCTCCTGCTGCGAAACAAGATTTCGAATGACTGACGCGCCAATGACCCATCTCACGCGGATCGATGCCATGAACGATGCACGCCTTGCCGTCGCCGCCTCCGTGCGCGATGCCATCCTGCCTACCGACGCGCCGGTGAAGATCGCCGCGCGCGACCTGAACTTCTGGTACGACCGGTTCCACGCGGTCAAGCACATCAACCTGGAGGTCCCGGAGAAGCGCGTGACCGCGCTGATCGGCCCGTCCGGCTGCGGCAAGTCGACCCTGCTGCGCGTGTTCAACCGCATCTACGCGCTGTACCCGAAGCTGGAAGCCAAGGGCGAGGTGCTGCTCGACGGCGAGAACATCCTCGACCCGAAGTACCCGATGAACCGCCTGCGCAGCAAGGTCGGCATGGTGTTCCAGAAGCCGGTGCCGTTCCCGATGACGATCTACGAGAACGTGGCCTACGGCATCCGCCACCACGAGAAGCTCAACAAGGCCGACCTCGACGCGCGCGTGGAACTGGCGCTGCGGCAGGCCGCGCTGTGGGACGAGGTCAAGGACAAGCTGAAGGAAAGCGGCCTGGGCCTGTCCGGCGGCCAGCAGCAACGCCTGTGCATCGCCCGCGCGGTGGCGCTGAAGCCCGACGTGCTGTTGCTGGACGAACCGACCTCGGCACTCGACCCGATCTCCACCAGCCGCATCGAGCAACTGGTCGAGGAACTCAAGCGCGACTTCACCATCATGATCGTGACCCACAACATGCAGCAGGCCGCGCGCGTGTCCGACTACACCGCCTTCATGTACCTGGGCGACCTGGTCGAGCACGGAGCGACCGAGCAGATCTTCTCCAACCCGGTCAAGCAACAGACCGAGGACTACATCACCGGGAGGTTCGGCTGATGAACAACCATATCGTCAAGAGCTACGACGACGAGCAGCGCGTACTGCTGGACGAGCTGATCCGCATGGGCCACATGTCGGTGGCGCAACTGGAGGCCGCGCTGGACGTGGTCGAGCGCCGTGACGACAAGGCCGCGGAGCGTGTGATCGGCAACGATGACGCGATCGACGCACTGGAGCAGCAGGTCAACCACGACGTGATCCGGCTGATCCGCCGCGGCCCGCTGGCCGGCGACCTGCGGGTGATCCTGGCAGCGCTGCGCGTGGCGTCGGACATCGAACGCATCGGCGACCTGGCGGCCAATATCGCCAAGCGTTCGATGGCGCTGAACCTGGCCCCGCCGCTGCCGCACACGCGCGGGCTCGACGCACTCGGTCGCATGGCCGCGCGCCAGGTGCGCGAGGTGCTGGAGGCCTACGTGCAGCGCGACGGCGAGGCTGCCCTGCGGGTCCGCGCCAGCGACGCCGAACTGGACACGCTGTACACCGGCCTGTTCCGCGAACTGCTGACCTACATGATGGAAGACGCGCGCGCGATCACCCCTTGCACTCACCTGCTGTTCATGGCGAAGAACCTGGAGCGGATCGGCGACCACGCCACCAACATCGCCGAGAACGTCTGGTTCCTGATCCACGGCGAGGAATTGATGCCGCCGCGCGACAAGCGCGACGAAAGCAGCACCACCGTGGTCTGAACGCCACGCCCATCGGGATGAATGCGCCGCGGCCGGCCTGATGCTGGCCGCCGCGCCCAGCCGGCGGTAGCATCGGTGCTCCCGTACCGCGCGTCGCGCAAGGAGCCACCCATGTCGCAATCCCGCAAACCCCTGGTGCTGCTGGTCGGTGCCGCCGTCGCCGCCGGTTCGCTGTTCTCGATGGACACCCTGGCGCATGGTTACATGCAGGATGCCAAGCCCGCTGCCGCGAAGGCCGGCGAAGGCAAGTGCGGGGAAGGCAAATGCGGCGAGGGCAAGTGCGGTGGCCAGGCTGCCGGCAAGGACGCCCACGAAGGCGGTTGCGGCATGGCGAAGATGGACACCGACAAGGACGGCCGGCTGTCGCGCGCCGAATTCGATGCCGCGCACAAGGGCAAGGAAGAGAAGTTCGCCAGCCATGACCTGGACGGCGACGGCTTCATCAGCCAGGCCGAGATGGACAAGCACCACGCCGACATGAAGGCCAAGGGTGACGGCAAGGCCACGGCCGAAGGCAAGTGTGGCGAAGGCAAATGCGGCGAGGGCAAGTGCGGCGGCAATCCCTGATCGCATGGCGGATGCACTGCCGTTGCGCGGTGCCGGCCTCGGCCTGCGCCGGGCGCTGCTGGACGAACTGATCGAGGCGCCCGTGGGCGCCTTCGACTTCCTGGAATGCGCGCCGGATAACTGGATCGGCGTGGGTGGCGTCCTCGGCGAGAAGCTGCAGGCGCTGTCGTCGCGGCATCCGCTGAGTTGCCACGGCTTGTCGCTGTCGCTGGGCGGACCGGATCCGCTCGACAGGCAGTTCCTGCACAAGACCCGCGAGTTCCTCGATCGCCACGCGATCGCGCTGTACAGCGAACACCTGAGTTACTGCAGCGCGGGCGGCCATCTCTACGACCTGCTGCCGCTCCCGTTCACCGACGAAGCCGTGCATCACGTCGCTGCCCGGATCGCCCAGGTGCAGGATGTACTGGGCCGGCGCATCGCCATCGAGAACGTCAGCTACTACGCCGCACCGTACCAGGCGCTGGGCGAGATCGACTTCATCGATGCCGTCCTGCGCGAGGCCGATTGCGACCTGCTGCTGGACGTCAACAACGTCTTCGTCAACGCCGTCAACCACGGCTACGACGCGCGCGCCTTCATCGACGCGATGCCCGGCGAGCGCATCGCCAGCCTCCATGTCGCCGGGCATTACGACGAAGCCGACGACCTGAAGGTCGACACCCACGGCACCGCGGTGAAGGCGGACGTATGGGACCTGCTGGCGCATGCGTATCGCGCGCACGGCCTGCGCCCTACCCTGCTGGAACGCGATTTCAATTTCCCGCCGCTGGGCACGCTGCTGGACGAGGTGCAGCGCATCCGAGACTTCCAGGCGCAGGCCGCATGAACGAACTGCGTCAGCAACTGGACGCACTCGCCGCGCATGTGCGCGACCCGGACGCGCATCCCGGCCCGCCCGGCATCGAAGCGCGGCGGCTGAAGATCTACAGCGACCTGGTCTACAACAACCTGGATAGCCTGCTGGCCGGCAATTTCCCGGTCATCCGCAAGACTCTGGGCGATGCCGACTGGCAAACGCTGGTGCGCGGCTTCCTGTCGAGGCACCACAGCCATACACCGCTGTTCACCGAACTCGGCCGCGAATTCATTGCGTTCCTGGAATCCGAAGCCGGCACCGACCCGGCACGCCCCTGGCTAGCCGAACTCGCGCACTACGAATGGGCCGAACTCGGCCTGCAACTCAGCGAAGCCGTGCTTCCCCCGCACGACACGAACGGCGACCTGCTCGACGGCGTGCCCATGCTGTCGCCGCTGGCATGGCCGCTTGCGTACCGGTGGCCCGTGCACCGGATCGGGCCGGGCTTCCAACCCATCGAGCCGCCGCACGAACCCACGCTGGTGCTCCTACGCCGCGAGCCCGACGGTCGCGTGCATTTCTCGATGCTGTCGCCGTTGCTGTTCCGCTTGCTGGAGCGGGTCGGTGCCGAGCGGGGCGAGACGGGTCGCGCGTTGCTGGAACGACTTGCGATTGAAGCCGATCAGTCCGATGTCGATGCGTTCATCGGGCAGGCAGTGCCGATGTTGCTGCGGCTGCGCGATGAAGGTGTGTTGTTGGGTACGTGTCGATCTTCGTAATTCGGGCATGGTGGCTGCTTCCGGTCGAGGCTGTGTAAAAACTCCTCATTACTGGGTTGTCGGCGGCGACGGGCCAATTTGAGCGACCGGCGCTGCGGCAAAAAACCGCGATGCTCAGGCCGAGAGGGCCCGCACCATGCCCTGCGCACCCATGATCTTGATCATCCGCTTCATGTTGTAGGCCAGCACCGCCAAACTGATCTCTGTTCGGACCTTTGGAAGGGTCCTCGTCAGCAATGGTGTGGTGCCAAGCCACGATTTGAGCGTGCCGAAGACATGCTCCACCGTCTGTCGCCGCGCTACGGCGGCTTCCGGTCTGGCATCCAGCAGCATCTGCATCCTCTCGAGCACGTGCTCGTGCTCCCACCGCGCGATTCGTCGGTAGCTGGCGGTTGTGCACTTTGCTTTCATTGGGCAGCGTGGGCAGGCTGACGACCAATACTTGTGCAACGTCAGCCCGTTCTCTTCGCTCGCAAATCGATGGATCGCACGCTCGCCCGCCGGGCACTCGTACTCATCGGCCGTTGGGTCGTAGATGAAGTCCCGCTTGTCGAACCGGCCCTCGGCCTTGCTGTTTGATGTGAGGGGTTTGGGTACTAGCGGGATGACACCGGCCTGCTCGCAGGCAAGGATCTCTGGGGCGTTGAAGTAGCCACGATCTGCCAGCGCAGTCATG
>Ga0209812_10001413_pt1 | contig 16738 bp, 6 predicted proteins | sample JI71714BDNA_FD_187502 | JGI IMG/M metagenome (GOLD analysis project Ga0209812, IMG submission 187502) | Wastewater effluent complex algal communities from Wisconsin, to seasonally profile nutrient transformation and Carbon sequestration -... | ecosystem: Engineered > WWTP > Effluent > Algae...
TTATTGTCGCGCGTGTTTTATTTCAGCCATAAGTTGCAACACATCGCTGCGTTGTAAAATGGTGTCAATATTCTCGGGTAGCTTACGACGCCAATTAGGGTACTCAGTGCTAGTGCCAGGAATATTGACTGGCGTATCTAACAACACTAAATCTTCTAATTGATAAGCAAATAACTGCGCTGGAGTCGCTGCAGTATACAAATGACAAGCTTTAACTAAGTGTGTTGCATCAGGCGTTACCAAACTAAGATGCTGTTGTAAAAGCTGTTTTTCGTCTTTGCGTAAATTGTGCAAATTGTCTGCTACAGCAGGGCTTGGAAAGAGATCAAGCTTATGCCGTAAGGCTAAATCGTGCTCTTGCCAAAAACCAATCAGGGTAGGCATATCATGGGTAGTCACCGTCGCTAACGCCAGAGGCGGATAGGTTTGATCCCGATGCTGATAACTCCCCTGTTTTTGTTCTAACATAAATACGCGATATGATAACACTTGATAACGCTGCATCAATTCACTAATCGCCACAGGCACAGTGCCTAAATCTTCGCCAATCACAATACAATGATTACGCTGGCTTTCTAAGGCGAGTATGGCAAACAAGGCTTCAGCAGGCATACCAATGTAGGCACCTTGCGTCGCATCCGCGCCCAGCGGACAACACCAGAGTCGCAACAATGCCATCACATGATCTAAACGTAATGCACCTGCGTTGCGCATATTCGCGCGGATCAAAGCAATAAAAGGTTGAAACGCTTTTTGACGCAGCGTAACAGGGTTATAGGCTAATAATCCCCAATTTTGGCCCTTCGGTGCCATAATATCTGGCGGCGCCCCAACGCTGAGATCCAGTAAAAAGTCTTCAGGCGCAGCCCAACTTTCGGCACTACTGCGGCTCGTTCCTACCGCCACATCACAATACAAGCCAATCGCCATACCTTGTTTACGGCATTCTGCTTTTACGTCAGCTAATTGCTGTTGTGCTAACCATTGCAAATAGAGATGTTGCTCAATCTGTGCGGCATGTTCTGCAGCAAATTGTTTAACTGCTGGGCTATCGGGGGTTTGATAGGCCGCAGGGAAGTTTTGCCAGGCCGCCATACGGTGATCTTGCCAGAATAAATGACCTTGCAATACTTTGAAAATGGCCATTTGTTGTAAGGAGGCACCACCTTCGTGCACAAAATCACGGAATAGGCTTGCTCGAGCGGTATTTTGTGTGAGTTCTTGTTGCACAAAATGTTGGTAAAGTAGCTCAGCAACGTCTGCTTTTAACGCGGCAACGGCGGGATAGTCGACATCGCTGGCGGCACGGCATTGTGATAATTGTTGTTGAAAGCGATCACTGGCAACGAGATGTTGCGCTGCCGCACAGTGTGTAAATTCGGGTGTCTCATCTAAAGCAACGTACAGGGTATTGAGCCATAACCGACTGTTTGGGCTATATGGACTACAATCTTGAGGAAGCAGTGGGTATAACGCGTGCAACGGATTTAAACCAATAAAATCATTGCCTTGGGCTGCAAGTGGCGCCACCATGTTTTTTAAGTCAGCAAAGTCGCCCATCCCCCAGTTCCGCGAAGAACGAACAGCATACAGCTGAATCGCCGGGCCCATGGTTTTATGCAAAATCGCGCTATCATGTAATTGGAAACAGCGCGCGGGGCTGATGATAATTTGTTGATTCAGGCGTTGCTTACCATCTGTTAGCGTTAGCTGATGATAGCCTGCGGCTAATGCCGCAGTAAGTGGTACGTCAAAAGCTAAAATAGTGCCTTCAGCCCCGTTATATTGCGCCACAATATCTTTAGGTTGAAGCAGCACTTCGCCTTGTAGTACGTCACCGTGTTCTTGGGTGATTATCCATTGCCATTGACTACTTGCGTCAGTGGCGGCCAATTGTAAACGAACAATAAGGGTATTACCTTCGGTACACACTTGCACTGGCGCTAAGCGCTCTAACCATTGCTGTTGTTGTAGTTGCTGAATGTGGTTAGCAATCTGTTGCTCGCTGCTTAAATCAAACCCCATTGCACGCAAAATAGCCTGCTGAATAGGCAGTGCAATATGTTCGGTGTGTCCGTTTGCATGCACATAACTCTCTTGCAAGCCCGCTAAATACGCGAGCTTTTTCAGTTGTTCCATATCTCACCTGCTATCTTGGTGGCCTGCGGTTTGGGCTACCTGTTATTTTGGCTTGGCGTTAGTTGAGACAAGCATAAACAGCCCCCTGCAAATAGGAAACATGCTGCATACGTATGCAGTTTGTTTCGGTGCAAAAAACTGCATCTTTGCCTATTTTTGGGCAACACTATTTTGTATTAACAACAGAGCATATCGCGCTTGTCTTCTCAATTGCGCACAACAATAGTGCAGGATACCTCTAGTTTGCACCCTGTCTGTGCGTCTTTTTTGTTATGAATACGTATTCATGTTGAGATGATGCTCGAATAAGTTTAATAAATGAGCATGGCGAAACCGGAGTTGAGAACTTTCAGCGAGGCTTACGGATTTTGCAGCGGTAAAACAACAACAGACCGGGGTAGATAGGGTTATGAATAAATTTAAACTCAGTATGCTGACATTAGCATTGGCAGCAGCGGGTACAGGTTCTTTGGCGTTCGCACAAGAAGCCGTTGAAACTGAAACACAGCAAGCTCAAGAAGAAGCCGTAGAAGTTATTTCAGTACGTGGCTTCCGTCGCAGCTTACAAGAATCTCAGAACATTAAAATGTTCAATAGTTCCATTGTTGAAGCCGTTTCTGCGGAAGACATTGGTAAATTACCAGACGTAAGTATTGCCGAATCTTTAGCACGTTTACCGGGTTTAACTGCGCAACGTTTAAATGGCCGCAGTCAGGTTATTAGTATCCGTGGTTTAGCGCCGGATTTTTCTACCGCCTTATTAAATGGCCGTGAGCAAGTAAGCTCAGGCGACAACCGCGGTGTTGAATTTGATCAATACCCATCAGAGTTGTTAAGCGGCGTTGTCGTATACAAAACGCCAGATGCAGCATTATTAGGCCAAGGTTTAGCCGGTACTGCAGACATGCGTTTAGTGAGTCCATTAGCCCATGGCGAACGCACTATTGCGGTAAATGCGCGTTATGAGTGGAGCCAAATTGAAGCATTAAATGCGGGTGCTGACGATACGGGTAAACGTTTCAGTATTTCGTATATTGACCAATTCGCGGATAACACCATCGGTGTGGCCTTAGGTTATGCGAATATGTCTAACCCTGTGCAAATTGAGCGTTTTGAAGCCTGGGGCTATGCAGATACGCCAGCCGGTGACAAAGTGATTGGTGGGGCAAAAGTGTTTGCCAACTCTAACCTGTTAGAACGTGACGGCTTTATTGGTGTATTTGAGTACAAACCCAATGACAATTACAGCAGCACAGTAGATTTCTATTATTCACAGTTTGACGAAACACAACGTACCAGCTTTATTGAATTACCGCTGTTCTGGGGTGGCGCGCCTTTAGTTAATGCCACTGTTGAAGACGGTTTTGTCACCTCAGGTGGTTACACTGGCGTTAAAGGGATAGTACGTAACCATGGTAATTACCGTGAAAGCGAACTGTTCTCGTTAGGCTGGAAAAACGAGTTCAAGTTAGCCGACAACTGGCAAGCCACCGTTGATGTAAATCATTCATCGTTAGATCGTACCGATTTAATCTTAGAATCTGACGCCGGTACAGGCCCTGCGGGCACCGGTGCATTAGACAATTTGTCTTTTGGTATGGGACCGCGCGGCGCGGTATTTAACTCAACGTTAAATTATGCCGATCCCAGTTTAATCTTATTAACCAGCCCACAAGGTTGGGGTGGCGATATAATCCCTGGTGGTCAGTTAGGCTATTACAATTCACCTGCTATTACCGATGATTTAAATCAAGTGCGTTTAAGCGCCATTACCATGCTGGAAAGCGATAACTTCGATTCATTAGAAGTGGGCGTTAATTACAGCAATCGTGAAAAAGATAAAAAAGCAAACGAGTTTTTCTTAGCCTTACCCAATGGTGCGCGTTCAGCCCCCATTCCAAATATCGCAGGTACCACCAGTTTAGGTGCTTTTGGTATTCCAGGCATGGTGAGCTACGATCCGCGTGAATTAGTGGATAGCGGCGCCTTAATTCGTGTGCGTAACCCGAATGCCGACGTCTTAATCAAAGATTGGAACGTTGAAGAAGACGTGATCACCACTTACGTAAAACTGGGGATTAATAGCCGTGTTGGCGATATTCCGGTCACGGGTAACGTGGGGACGCAAATTGTTCATACCGATCAGTCTTCTTTTGCATTAGCGGCATCAGGTACAGGGATTAATGTGTCGTCGTTCCGCTTAGATGGTGGTGATAAGTACTGGGAATTCTTACCAAGCTTAAACCTGAACTTTGAAGTGGGTACGGGTAAATATGTTCGTGTTGGTTTAGCACGCACTATGGCACGTGCGCGGATGGATCAATTACGTGCTAGCCAAGATTACAGCTTTAATCCGGCATTGAACAACGCACAAGCGACCCCAGAGCAAAATTCTCCGTGGAGCGCAGGTGGCGGTAACCCAGCATTACGTCCGTGGATAGCGAACTCGTTAGACATTTCTTACGAGCAATACTTTGACGATAGCAAAGGCTACATGGCCATTGCTGCGTTCTACAAAGATTTAGAAAGCTATATCTACGATCAGCGCGTCATTCAAGACTTTACCGGTTTCCCATCAGGTGGTGAAGTGCCAGTGATTAACCAAGGTATTGCGACGACACCACAAAATGGTGAAGGTGGTCGTATCAATGGTCTAGAATTCACCTTGTCGGCCAGCGGTAGTATGATTACCCCAATTTTAGATAATTTTGGTGCTGTATTAACGGGTTCATGGACAGACAGCGATATTCAGTCTAATCCAAATGATCCGTCAACACCGCTGCCAGGTTTATCAGAAAAAGTGGCTAACTTAACGTTCTATTACGAGTTAGATGGCTTCTCTGCACGGGTGAGTAGTCGTTACCGTTCAGATTTCTTAGGCGAAATTTCTGGTTTTGGTAATGGTCGTGATTTACGCATGATCGAAGCCGAAACTGTAGTCGATGCCCAAGTAAGCTACAGCTTCTCAGGTCGTTACGAAGGGTTAACCTTGTTACTGCAAGCCAACAACATTACTGACGAACCGTTTGTACGTGTTGAAGGTGACGACAGTCGCCGTGTGATTGAATCACAACGTTACGGTCGTTCGTACATGGCAGGTTTGTCGTACAAGTTCTAATATCGGTCATGTAACGTGCTTAGCCAGCATGGCTAGGCACTGCGTTAAATCGGTTTTAAAATGCCCCTGCTGCTCTCGTGCATCGTCAGGGGCTTTTTTATTGGAGACAGAACATGACGCAACAAACTGCCATTCGCCGTGTACTGATTGTCGGCGGGGGGACAGCCGGTTGGATGACGGCAGCGATGCTGGCCAGAGTAATGGGACCACAACTGCATATTCGGTTAATCGAATCGGATGCTATTGGCACTGTAGGCGTAGGGGAAGCAACGATTCCGGCCATTCAGCATTTTAATGCGGCGCTGGGTATTAATGAGGCTGAGTTTTTAACGGCAACCCAAGGCAGTATTAAATTAGGCATTCAATTTGAAAATTGGGGCAAGCTTGGCGAGCAATATATGCATGCCTTTGGTCCTATTGGGAAGCCTCTGGGATTTACCTCTTTTCATCATTATTGGTTAGCAGCGCGAGCGCGTGGCGATAACAGCAGTTTTTGGGATTATTCGCTCAATTATCAGGCTGCACGTAGCGGTAAATACCAACCCTTGGCGCATATTCCGAATACGCCTTTACAGGGGCTGATCCATGCTTATCATTTTGATGCGGGCTTATACGCGGCCTTTTTACGACGTTACAGCGAACGTTTACAGGTGATTAGAACCGAAGGGACTATTGCGGCAGTGACCAAGACACCTGCTGGCGATATCGCCAGCGTAACGTTGGCGGATGGGCAAACCTTTAGTGCTGATTTATTTATTGATTGCTCTGGTATTCGCGCGCTGTTAATTGGTCAGGAACTCAATGTTGGCTATGAAAATTGGCAGCATTGGTTACCCTGTGATAGTGCGTTAGCCGTGCCTACAGCCGCACGACAGCCTATTTTACCCTATACCCGTTCTATTGCGCATGCGGGTGGCTGGCAATGGCGTATTCCTCTTCAGCATCGTACAGGGAATGGCTTGGTGTACAGTAGCCAGTATTTGGATGATGACGCGGCGCGACACACCTTATTGACGAATCTCGATGCTGAGGTGCTGGCGGAACCACGTAAAATTAGTTTTGTTACAGGGCGGCGTAAACAACAGTGGCAGCAAAATTGCGTCGCCATTGGCTTGTCGAGTGGCTTTTTAGAGCCGTTAGAATCAACCAGTATCCATCTTATTCAAAGTGCTATTGTGCGGTTAGTGCAATCTTTCCCTGCCAGCTATGATATGGCGGCACTAAGACAAAACTATAATCAGCAATCGCAACAAGAATTTGAAGCCATCCGTGATTTTATTATTTTGCATTATTGCCTAAATCAACGTGATGATAACGGCTTGTGGCAGTATTGCCGTAGCATGGCATTACCCGATTCGTTGGCCCAGCGTATTGCGTTGTTCCAGCAATCGGCCGCGGTGTTTCGCCAACAAGACGAGCTATTTACGGAAGTGGCCTGGCAGCAGGTGATGTTAGGGCAAAATGTTCTGCCCCAACAGTATCACCCGTTGGCGGATCAGCTTACTGCTGCGCAATTAAACGGCTTTTTAGGTGATATTAAGCTTATCATGCAGCGTACTGCGGCAAAATTGCCTTCTCATCAGGCATTTTTGCAACAGGTGCAGCAAGCTCAACAATAGCCAAAGATGACACTCTACCACGGCGCCGTGTTAGTTTTTACGTTGCTCGGCGCTGTGCCAGAGGTTTTGGTTTTCGGGCACGCTAAAAAAGTTATCGGGTTGCCAGCAATGTGGCAGTAGTTTTTGTGCGTACTGGGCCTCGCCATCTTGGTACAGCGCGTTTAAGAGTTCTTTTAAGCGTTTTTCAGGCAGCAATTTTAAGCGGTCGCGAGCGGGTTTAAAGTACAAATTAAGCTCGGTACTTAAGTTGATATTATACCCTGTATTGCGATATTGCTGATTGCGGCTGACGACGCGGCATCCGGGGTGCTCTGGCTTTTCAGGATACAGGCTGTTCACAATAGCAAACTCGTACTTAAGTTGTGGTTTGCCATCATCGCCCAAGGGGGTATATACCACGCCATATCCCTGCGGAAATAAGCCCATCAAGCGGAAAAGGCGATCCACCAATACCGCATGGTATTCAGCTCGGTGCACGGCTTCTTTCAATAGTAATGCCGCGCGAGGCAATGCATCATAATTGTAACGAGTGCGGGCGGGCAGCACTATTGACGCATAGGCTTGCGGCACTTTAAACAAACTGCCTAACGGCGTTTCGGTACTTGCCGTTAAAAAGCGCTGTAGTTGGGTTTGAGTGTACTTCTGCAGTTGGTTGTGTTGCTCGCGTTGCTCACGATTTCCGCCACGCGCCGGTAATTCGCCAAGGCCAAGCTGTAAAAATGCCAAGCTGCCTTGCTTGGCAAATTCAAGATAGCGGGCACGCTCTTCACTACTCAGTGTACGTTCTGTTTTGGCACTGATGTCGTGCTCATTTAGAATAGCTTGTGCGTTTATATCCAGTTGGCCAGAGTGTTGAATAATACAAGCCATTACCACAGGTAATTGCAATTGTTGGCGATAAGGGCAGCTCTCTGGTGCGGCCAAATTTCTATTTTCGTACCATTCTTGCCACAGCGGTTCTTTAAGGATTTTTTGCTGGAGTAAATCTTCTAACAGGCGCAAAGTGAGTAGCGCCCTATAGCAAGGCTTGTAGGCGTGCTCAATCAGCAGATTTTTACGTTGCTTAGCCGTGGCGGTAATAAGCAGCCCGCCCAATAGTCTGGCACTTAATGTTAAGGTTTCGCTCGCTTGTGTGCCTTCGCTAAGTTGTAACAGCGCTTCTGCGGCTTGTTTTAAGCTACTCCAGCGTTGAATACGTTGCTTTTCGTCTTCAAACTGCAGATCAGTAAACACTTTACGTGTTTTTTGTAATACCTCTGTTTTGGCTCCAGCCTGTTGTGCCTGTTGCCACGCCAATTCTGCCAGATGCAGGCTTTGTTGTCGCGCCTGTTGGTGGGTAAAAAAATCCAGCGCAAAATGATAATAACACGCCTGATTGGGGCTATAAAAATGTGCTAGAAGTTGTTCTAAATTACGGACAAAAACCGATTGCTTGCCAAACGCGAGATTCAAAATGCAGGTCCTGTAGCCAGGCTATTTACTGCCTTACAAAATACCATTGTCCAAGCTTACTGCAAAGCGTCCTCGGGTGAAATTGATCGCAATTGCCATAATGCACCATGGTTGTGCTAATACTGGGAACGCTGCACCCTAACTTTCGTTTTGAATACGTATTCATATTGCGAAATGCCCCATAACGGTTAATAACTACACAGATAACAAACAGTTTGCACCATGACGATCTTGTCATGGCCGTGAATACAATAAAAACACAGACGGGGAAAAAAGGTATGACTATGTTTAGGCTTAGTCTGCTGTCGTTAGCTATGCTAACGGCAGGTGCCAGCTCGCAAGTGCTGGCACAGCAACAACAAAATAATCCAACCACGCCTGAGGAAGAAGCCGAAATTGAAGTGATTCAAGTGCGGGGCTTTGCTCAAAGCTTATTTCGTTCCTTAGACACCAAACGCTTTGGTGATGTGGTATCTGAAACCATTTCGGCCGATGATCTTGGCGCACTGCCGGATGTCTCGATCGCTGATGCCCTTACCCGGTTACCGGGTATTTCTGCCGTGCGAACGGGTGGCCAAGCGGCAGAAATTAATATTCGCGGTATGTCAGGGGGCTTTGTATTTTCTACCCTTAATGGCCGTGAGCAGGTGTCAACCAGTGGCAAACGCAATATTGAGTTTGATCAATATCCGTCCGAGCTGATCAATTCGGCGGCAGTGTATAAATCACCTAAGGCATCGCTTATCGAGGGCGGTGTAGCGGGTACGGTAGAATTACAGACGGCCAGCGTGCTGAGTAACCAACAGCAACATACCTTTACCGCGAATTTACGCGGTATGTTTAATGATCGCGCGAACGAAGTACCCGATGGCGAAGAAATAGGGCATCGTTTTAGTTTGTCGTATCAAGGCAAATACCTCGATGATACGCTGGGAGTGGCTTTAGGTTATGCCCGTTTGTATCAGCCCAGTGTTGCTACGCAGTTTATTGGTTTGGCGTATAACGTCAGTCGGGATTTAGATAACAACACTGTTCCTGAATACATTAGTGAAGGCTTTGAAATACAACATTTAGGCGGTGAAGAAACCCGTAATGGCTACTTGGGCTCGCTAGAGTGGCAACCGCACGATGCCTTTAGTTTAAAAGGCGATGTGTTTATTTCGCAATTTGATAAAGAGTCCTTTGCCCGCGGTTTTCGAGTGAAATTTGAAGGGGCTACCGCCAGTATAACCAATCCAATTTATAATGGATCCTCGGTCATTGGTGGCAATATCGGGCGTACACGTAATGGCTTTACCCGCGTTGAAGTGGTAAACGATGATAACCGTGATTACGACGAAGTACATAGTTATGGTGTGAAAGCCGATTGGGATATTAATGACAAAGTCAATTTGGTCTTTGATGTGTCGCATTCCCGTGCCAGCAGCGATTTCCGCAATGGTTTACTCTGGTCTTTAGTGGCACAAGATGCCACGTTAGCAACGCCAGTGCTCGATCCCAATGTGTCGATTAATTATCAATTAAATGGTTTAAATTTACCGGCGATTGGCTTAAGTCAGGCGGCGGCGTTCTCCGATATTAATCGGTTAATGGTCAGCAAGTACGGCATTTATCCGTTTGTAAATTCTGATGAAGTTAATGCGGCGCGCTTAGACCTCAGCTTTGATCTGGAATTACCATTGGTACGCTCGGTGGAAATGGGCGTGCGTTATTCTGCCCGCCGTTACTCAAATGATCGTTCCGTATTTGAATACGGCAGCGACGGCGCCTTTTTAACTTCGCAGCCCCCATTACGGTTAACCCAAGACATGGTTAAGGTGGTTGACTTTAAAGGCGACTTTGCCGCGTACCCTAGCTATTTAGCTATTGATCTCGACAAAGCATTGGCAGCGTGGTTTCCGCAAGGGGTGCCTAGCCCTGTGCAATCTTGGGGGGCGGGTAATCCGGATGTGATTAATGGTAATCCGAATTCTAATGTCAACACGCCATGGTCGGTGTTAGAAAGCGGCAAAGTGTATGAAGATGTGCTGGCCAGCTACGTAATGCTTAACCTCGACACTGAACTGTTTAGTTTACCGCTTACTGGTAACCTCGGCGTGCGCCGTGTAACAACCGATCAAAGTGCGACCAATTTGTCGGATGTAGGTGGTGATCCATTACGGGGTGCCCAAAATATTGCTGATGATGTTGGTTTAATCAATACGCGTTATGCCTTTGATATTGTAGGTGAAAAGTATACTAAACACTTACCTAGCCTCAATTTAAATTTAGCCTTAACCGATGAATGGCAATTACGTTTTGCCTCGGCGAAAGTGATTTCACGGGCGCCAATCAATCGTTTAGCCTCGGTCACATCATTTAATATCAGTGATACGGGTGAAATTACCGGTAATAGCTCGAATAGCCCGTTTTTACGGCCATTCGAAGCCAATCAATACGATGTCTCGTTAGAGTATTATTTTGGGGCGGGTGCAGTCGCTTTTGCACTGTTTTACAAAGATATCCAATCTTTTATCCAAGACGATGTGTTACCCGAGTTTGATTTTAAAGCCGCAGGTTTCCCTGTGCCTGACTTTATTATCCCGGACATTGAATCAGGTGTGCCGGTAGCAACACGCAATGGCTCGTTGTTTACCGCCGTGAATAATAGCAACGGTGGTTATATTCGTGGGGCTGAAATTGCTTGGACTCAAGTATTTAAAGAGCTTCCCGGTATCTGGTCAGGGCTGGGCGCGCAATTAAGCTATTCCTATACCGAAAGTGAAGTCTCGTTGATCAATAGCCTAGGTGGCGAACCGTTTGAAACCAGTTTTGAAGGGTTATCAAAGAACGTGGTTAATGCTACGGCGTTTTGGGAATATGAAGGTATTGATACGCGTATTAATGCGCGCTATCGCTCGCCCTTTGTATCCAGTCAAGTTGGGATTAACGAGCAAATTACCAATTTTGATAGTGAACTCGTGTTGGACTTCCAGTTTGGTTATCAGTTTAACGACAACCTGAAAATGTTGTTTCAAGTTAATAACTTAACCGATGAGCCTACTAAGAGTTATTTTGGCCAACAAGCCATGACGGGCACGCTGCAGTATTTTGGGCGTCAGTATTTCTTAGGTGCGGTGTATTCGTTTTAACCAAACAGACTAAGACACAGAGACCCGAACCGCCAAGCGTCTCGCTGGGGTTGCGGGAATCACCAGTATAATTTTGGAGTAAGCACATAATGTTTAATATGCTGAAAATGCTCAAATTGAGCGGGCTAGCCTTAGCGGCTGGCCTATTGTATGGCTGCGGTGGGGGCGATTCCACCACCCCAGGTACATCGTTATTGACCTGTACCTTGCCAAAAATTCCTAACCCTACCAATTCTGCTTGTATTGATCCTCCTGCTTTCTCGTGCCCCAAAGGGCAATTCCCGAATGCCACCAATGATGGGTGTCAAGTGGGTAAAGATCCCAATGCGCCAGCACCGGTAGTAACGGCGGGCCCTAATCAAGCTGTACTGTTTTATAAGAGACCACAAGATGGCGTGTATGAAGGCTATCGCTTGCATACATGGAATAATGAGAATTGTGATGCCTATTTGCCGTCGTCAATTGCGCCGTCTTGGGATAATGGTTTGCAGCACAATGGTATCGATCCAAACTACGGCGCCTATTGGATTTTAGAATTAAAACCCGGTTACGCAGGCACAGAAGGCGCATGCGGTAATTTTATTATCCACATCGGCACCGACGATGCAGGTAAAGATCCTGGCCCAGATATGCAAATGCCATTATCGCAAGATGATCCAGACTTTGCCCGTATGAATTGGGTGTTCTCTGGCGTAACCAGTATTTACGAATTTCCTATCGTATCACTGGGCGTTAGTATTCAAGGGGCATCCGCACATTGGTTAGATGCCAATACCTTTGTCTGGAACACACCCGTAGCAGATACCGCACCAACCGTGAAATTATTCTACTCTACCGATGCCGAGCTAAAGGTGAATAATAGCGATCAGATTGAAGGCGGGAGTAGTATCGAGCTTACGCCTGTGGCGTTAGATGAGCAACAGCGCGCCCTTGTACCGCATTTAAACAATGCTGCCGCCTTTAGTGCGAACTTTACGGCAGGTGAAGCAAAAACCATGGCGAAAAACCAATTGGCTTTGGCTGCCTACAACAGCGACAACGAACTGGTGAGTGCGTCGTATGTGCAAGTCGCGAAAGTACTGGACGATTTGTACGCACAGGGCACCGACAGTGCGCTAACGGAAAAACTGGGTATTAGTTACGAAGGCAGTAATGTGAAAGTGGCCGTTTGGGCACCCACGGCTCGCACCATGCAGTTGAAAGTGTATAACAACAGTAAAGCGCTTACTGCAACCCATACCATGACCTTGGATGCGGATACCGGTGTGTGGCATTACACGGGCGCACGTAGTGCACTCGATCGCCAATTTTATCGTTTTGCGGCAGAGGTTTACCATCCATTAACCCGCAAAGTGGAAATGACTGAAGCAACCGATCCGTATTCGGTTAATGTGTCTACTAATGGCCGTTTTAGTCAATTTGTTGATTTAAACGACGAAGATACCAAGCCGATTGGGTGGGCTACCCGCGTGATTCCAGAGGTTGTTAATCCAACCGATATCGTGATTTACGAAGGGCATGTTCGTGATTTTAGTATTCGTGACATGAGCACACCAGCACAGCATCGAGGTAAATATTTAGCGTTCGCCGAAGTTGATTCTGCGCCAGTTAAACATTTGAAAAAACTTGCTGAAAACGGCTTAACCCATTTCCATGTGTTACCGTTAAATGATCAGGCCAATATTAACGAAGATCCTACTCGCCGGATTAACCTCACCGATACCATTGCCCGTTTATGTCAGTTAAATGCGCAAGCACCTGTGTGCGGTGTGGAAAATGCCAATTCGACCATTCAGGCTGTGCTAGAAAGCTATTTGCCTTATGAGTCAAAAGCTCAGGCCTTGGTACAATCGATGCGCAGCATCGATGGCTTTAACTGGGGTTACGATCCACATCATTTTATTGCTGTTGAAGGCAGTTATGCCTCTAATCCAGAAGGTATAGCGCGGATCAAAGAAGTGCGTGCCATGAACAAAGCCTTAAATGATATGGGGCTGCGAGTGGCTTTAGACGTGGTTTACAACCACACCAGCAGTTCTGGGTTATTCGATAATTCCGTATTCGATAAGTTAGTTCCTGGCTACTATCATCGTTACAACGAAAACACCGGGAATATCGAGCGTTCGACCTGCTGCGAGAATACGGCGACTGAACATAAGATGTTTGATAAGTTTATTAAAGACTCGTTAATCATCTTAGCGCGTGACTTTGGTTTTAACGATTTCCGCTTTGATATTATGGGCCATCACCCGAAAGAGGGGATTTTAGCTGCGCGTGAAGCGGTACAAGCTATTGATCCTAATGTGTATTTCTATGGTGAGGGCTGGAACTTTGGTGAGGTTGCCAATAATCGTTTATTTACCCAAGCGAAACAGCAAGATATGGCAGGCAGTGGCGTAGGTACCTTTAACGATCGTATTCGTGAGGGGGTGCGTAGTGCAGCCTTGTTTAGTGGGGTAAACAACGATGGCAATTTGGCCGAGCAAGATATTGTGCGGATCAGCTTAGCGGGTACTTTAAAAGATTACGTATTTAAAAACTATCGCGATATTACGGGCCCAGCTGTGAGTGCCAATTGGAATGGTCAAGCCGCTGGCTATGCTGAAACCCCCGCCGATATTATTAACTACGTCTCTAAGCATGATAACGAAACGCTGTGGGATAATTTGCAAGCCAAGCTGCCAGAAGAGATGACATTGGCAGAGCGGGTTCGGGTGCAAAATATCGCTATCGCTATTCCGTTAATGAGCCAAGGTATTCCGTTCTTACAATTGGGTGGAGATTTCTTACGTTCAAAATCGATGGATCGCGACAGTTACGATTCTGGCGATTGGTTTAATTTTGTCGATTTTACCTATCAGACGAATAACTGGGCCGTAGGTTTACCGCTGGCAGAGAAAAACGAAGCTAACTGGGACAATATCGCGCGTTTATTTTTAAACCGAGAAACCACCCCTGCAAATAGTGATATTACCTTTGCTGCTGATGTGTTTGCTGAGTTTTTAAGTATCCGTAGCAGTAGTCCCTTGTTCCGCTTAACCAGTGGCCAAGCTGTTATGGATCGTGTCGGTTTCCACAATATTGGTCGCACCCAAAAACAAGGGGTGATTGTGATGAGCTTGGACGATGGTCTAGGGTTAACCGATTTAGATCCTCAGCACGATGCCATCGTGGTGATGATCAATGGTACCGATACCGAGCAATCTCATACCGTACCCACTGCGGCTGGTTTTGATTTACACCCAATTCAGCAAGCCTCAGTAGATACCTCCGTTCGCAGTGCCAGCTTCAGTGCCGGAACGAACGAAGGCACCTTTACGGTACCTGCGCAAACCATCGCCGTATTTGTGAAAACCCAAATGGGGGCCCAAGGTGCTGGCTTAGCGGCCGATGCCACTTTGGGAGCGCCAGATATTCCGCCTTATGCTGCAACCGACGTCTTTGTTCGGGGTGGTTTTAACGGCTGGGGTGAAGCGAATGCGTTCACATACGATGGTGCGGGTATTTACACTGCGACCATTAATATTGACCAAGGTAATTATGAATTTAAAGTGGCCTCAAGTGATTGGTCAACAGTGAATATGGGCGCGGCAGCGGCCGGTAATCAGGTTGTGGTAGGCGAGCCTTTAGTGATTGCAGCAAGCAACGATAATTTGCGGATTGCTATACCAAAAACATCGGCCTATGTGTTTACGTTAGATGCCAATAATGCCAGTACACCGACCTTAACGGTAAGCGAATATGTGCCGTATGGTCCTACCACGGTATTTTTAAGGGGCGGCATGAATGGCTGGGGTGAAACTAATGCCTTTAGTTATGTTGGTGCGAACATTTATAGTGTCGATATTAGTATTACTGCCGGTAACTATGAGTTCAAAGTAGCGTCGAGTGATTGGGCTACGGTGAATATGGGCGCAGGACCTGCTGGCAATACCGTTTCACCTGGCGTACCACTGCGTATTGCACCAAGTAATGATAATTTACGGATGAATTTTGCTGAAACTGCTACCTATAACTTCTTATTAAACGCCACGGCAACACAAGAGCCGGAGTTAACGGTGACGAAGAAGGAGTAAATGGTCGCTTAAATAGCTTGTCTTGAATGCGTGTAATTGAAATATTACGTTGTTCAAAACACGCAATAAGCAACACGGAATTAAAAGCTGCAGCCGGTCTGCAGCTTTTTTTATTTCCAGCGCTGTAATAACACCTGTGCTTGCGCGGGTGGTGTAGGGGTACGTAAAGCCCGATCTAAATAGTGTTTAGCTTCACCTTGTCGGCCGGCTTGCAGCAAAATTTGTGCAGCCTGCAAATTGGCCTTGCCATCATGGGGTAGCGCGTCGGCAATAATTAACAAGGTTTTGAGCAGCATATCGCCATTACGTTGTTGATGATAATACTGCGCCATTTGACTTTGCATCGAGAGCCAATCCAATTTGCCTTGTACGTGATCTTGCGCCAGCTGCTCTGGTAACGATGTGGGTGTAGGAAATGTGACGGGCTGAGGTTCGGCAGTAAAAGGATAATCTGCAGTCAGTTGTAAAATACGTAAATACCCGGCATGTTCTTCGGCGGGCGTTAAGGGCCGTTCTTGCCAAGCAATTTCTGCCGGTACAGGGGTGGGCCAAGCGGCAAACGCTTGTTGTTGATACAGCGCGCGATAAAAACTGTCGGCCAGTAAAAAGTAGCCTTGCACATTCGGGTGCACATGCTCCAACATCAAACTTTTACCCACTAAACCTTGCGGCGAGTTGGCGATAAAAGCCGCTTCGCTATCGACTAAAAAAGCCGCCTTTTGTTCGGCTAACCCTTTTATCTGTTCGTTAATCGCTTGAGGGGCGCGAAAACGCAAAAGATCTTGTTCGCGAGCTTGCACGAAGTGCGGTTTAGCCCGTTCCGCTTGCCCTTGCTGGCGATACCATTGCCCTAGCTCATAATGCAACAAGGCATGGCCCGTTGCGTTCGCCTCGTCTGTTAACACCTGAAGAGCCTGTTGTTGTGCTGTTTTGCTAGCATCATTAGTGTTTTGGCTAGTTGGGATCTGTAATTGGTGTAACTGCTGTTGCTGCGTAGCGGTTAAAGCAGGGCTTACAAAGGGCGGCTGATCGGCCAGATTACTGACGATGGTACTGATGTATACTGGTATTCCCGCGGCGCGGTAATGTGCCAGTAAGTGTTGCATATTATGCTGAAATTGCGTAATACCGGCCTTAAACGTCGCAGAGTCTAGGGCAATATTTTTATCCCGTGCCACCTGTGCCATAAAGGTTCTACTATTC
>Ga0209812_10001414_pt1 | contig 16730 bp, 14 predicted proteins | sample JI71714BDNA_FD_187502 | JGI IMG/M metagenome (GOLD analysis project Ga0209812, IMG submission 187502) | Wastewater effluent complex algal communities from Wisconsin, to seasonally profile nutrient transformation and Carbon sequestration -... | ecosystem: Engineered > WWTP > Effluent > Algae...
ATACCAAACACCATAATATCAAATACTATGGACAAATGGTGGAGGGAGAAGGATTCGAACCTTCGAACGCATACGCGGGCAGATTTACAGTCTGCTGCCTTTGACCGCTCGGCCACCCCTCCTCTTACAAAGCTCACAGCAAAATAGACCATATCTGCGCTAAACGCAAGCAATTATTCACACAAAACCAATATTTTACAAGTTTTGATGTCTTTTAATATCAGCAAGACATAAATAATCTAAATGTTTGGTTGATAGTTTCTATAATAAATAGTATTTTCTGTCAAGAATAAATTTAACTAATATTGCAACAATGATGCAACACAAAAAACAAAATCATACCGTTAACAAATATTATATGCATGGTAAACATGCCGTTTTTGCAGCAATCAACAACCCAAAAAGAAGGATTGAAAAAATTTATTGCTTAGAAAAAATTTTTCATGAATATCAGCAAATTTTTACTAAAAACAAAGCACGCCCAGAAATGGTATCAAACGATTTCATAAATAAAAAAATAGGTTTAAATCAACCTCATCAAGGAATAATCGCTTATGTTAATTCGGTATTTCTAGATAATGTGAATAATATGAATTTCACTGAAACCAATGATAAAATCGTAATTCTTGATCAAATAACAGACCCTCAAAATATCGGGGCAATAATCAGAAGTGCAGCAGCTTTCGGTGTTAATAAAATCATCCTCCCAGCAGACAACACCCCCGAAGAAAACGCTAGTATCGCAAAAGCCGCCTCAGGGTGTCTAGAGTTAGTACAAATTGCAAAAGTGGTGAATTTAAAGTCTGCTATCGAAACATTAAAAAAGAAAGGCTTTTGGATTGCAGGACTCGATACGCAAGGCGAAAACACCCCTGAAAAACTTAAAAAATTTGAAAAAATCGCAGTAATTATTGGCTCCGAAGGAAAAGGTATGAGACGCCTAACCCTAGAAGCTTGCGACCTCCTGGTTAAAATACCTATTTCAGGAAACGTAGAAAGCCTAAATGCTGCAAGCGCCGCAAGCATTGTTTTCTACGCCTTAGGATCTGTAACAAACTGAAACAACAACACTAAAATTAACGATTATGAGACGAACTCCGACGCCTACCGCTCGAATTTTTAATAGATGGACTAGCTTTCCCAGGTGTTGTTTTTAAGCTTTTTGAGTTATTAATCTCTTTGTTTTGAACTGTATACTTGCTGACCTTAGAAACAATAGATTCTACCTGATTTTTAACAACCGCATCGCTACCCAATTTTCTTGCTTTCTTCTCCCGTTTATCAGACATTAAACTAGTCCCTAATTCACGCAGTATATCAGACTTAATTTTAGCACCAACTTTGTCAAAAAATTCACCAACAGAATGCATAAGCTTATCTTTTAACGTGATGGTATGATCCTTTTTGCGATCCGCATCTTTTTTAACTTCATGCCAGTGATTGATATTTCTAGTAGACTCCTCAACCATCTCCTTAAACTGACTTTTATCCTGAGATTTTGTCAAGTAAAAATCTGGTTTAAACATGACATCTGGAACTTTTGCAACAGAATCCATCAAGTCTTGATACAAACCCTCTACCTCTTTTTCGGTAACCTTTTTATTTTTATGTTTCTCTATAAATTTATCAGCCATCGGCTCCACAATTTTTTTTACATACTCATTTCTATCTTTCTCAGTCTCTAAACCTTTTTTTACTACCGGTTTACTAACTTCACCAAGTTTTTTAGGCATAATAATATCCTCACGAATAAATAATTCACAAATACATAATTATTTCAAATAATAATAAAGCTATATTACCATCAATCTTTAGATTAACACTATTTTATTTATAAATCTATGAATTAATAGTTAATTTTTTAATTATTAATTCATTATGATACTAACATAACACTAGAAAAACTATAATCTAAAAACAACTGCTAATAAAAAAGTTTAATAAATTACACAATTTTAGCCATTTTTGTTTAGTTTATTTTTACAGCTGATACATAATCAATTACCAAAAGCATTATAGCAACTTGTAAACGAAATTATGTTTAAGTTAAGTGATTTAATAAATCAATTCAAAAGACCAAACTCGGAAGGACCTGACAAGGCACAACTCCCATCAGATAACACCAAAACCTCCATCAAAAGGGTACCTAATTGGTATGAGGAAAGGTTCGACAACATAATAGTACAAAGAAATTTATTATTAGTTTTACTTTTAATCGTTTTATGCTTATCGATAGTGGCGGTCGGAGCAGTAGCTTACGTAATAAATAACAAACGCTTTGACCCGTTCGTAATACAAATAGACGACTCTACGGGCATAGCAAAAGTAGTAAATCCAATAAACTCTAGCGTACTAAGTGGCAACCAAGCGCTAGCACAGTATTTCATTAAAAAATATGTTATAGCAAGAGAAACATATAATCCGGTAGATTTTGAAAATGAAGCTATGAAAACAGTCAGATTACTCTCTACAAATTCAATCTACTGGTCTTTCCGCGGCTATTTAAGCAATAATGAAATCAATCCTGTGACAAAATACGGGCAAAAAAACACCACTTTTTTGATTGTAAAATCATGGTCAAAATTAACAGAGAATAAATATATCCTTAGGTTCTCCATCAACGAAACAGCTGGAAATAAAAAAGTATTTAACAAAATCGCCGTTGTTGAGTTTAATTACTTACCAATGGAACTAACAGAAGATGAAAGGGATATAAATCCAATTGGTTTCCAGGTAATAGGTTATAGGGTAGATGATGATAATAGTTAAAGCTTTTGATAGTTTATTTTGTAAGTTTAAATGCTTTGATAAAATGACAGAAGCAGCAAAACATAAAACATTAAAAGAAGCGTATAATACGCATAATAACGATTTAGAGAGAAAAAATATAAAAAGTATCATGAAAAGAAAAAGTATCTACTACTTAAAAAACCTTCTGCATCTGATGGTAATAACATTGCTTAGTTATGCACCAACATCATCTGCTCAAAGCATATTTACAATATTTGACGGTGAGCGTGCAGAGGCACAGACAAAAGTACATAAGCACACGCAAATCCCGAAATTTGACGTAGCAAGTGTTGAATTATCAAAGCTATATGATGAAAGCGATGATATCGCACTAACTACAGACAGCAGAATCAAAACTTATGTTTATAGCCCTAATGAAGTTTATTTGCTAGTACTACATTACGGATTTCAGTCTCACATTGAATTTGCTAAAGGAGAAACTATTGATACCCTAACTCTTGGGGATTCATTTGCTTGGAAGTTAACTCCTCTTGGCAATAAATTATTTATCAAACCGATGGAAAAAAATATCCGCACTAACATGACTATTATAACCAATAAAAGGACTTATCATTTTGATATAGCTGCAAAAGAGCTAGAAGAAGATGAAGATAAAGATCTGGTATATGTAATTCGATTCCAGTACCCAAAAAAAGCTAGGTAATTATGTCTAAAGAACAAGGCACTGAGGAAAACAAAGAAAGCATAGAGCAACTTCCAGAAGTGGAGCAAGAACTCTCTAAAGTAGCTTCCAACCCTAAGCAAAATTTACTAATTTTAGCATTGGTTGTAGGAGCTTTTTTATACTTATTTTTCAATCTATTTTTCAGCAGCAACGAAAATAAACAACCAGCCGAAACTCCAGTGCCTGATAATATAGTCAAACCAGTGCAAATTTCAGCAGACACAGCTATTCCAGCAATCCCTACCCTACCGACTCCTCCAAAGCTAGAAGACCCAACACCACCTCCTCCCCCCCCTCCTCCAGCACCGGAAGTACCAGATATAACAAAGACTCCTCCTATAGCTAAGGAAGGATCAAGCCTCCCTGCTTTACCAAATGAACCAGCAAAAGAGTCGTCACCTACTAGTACAAGCCCATCTCTCCCCTTCGACGGCAAAATACAAAGTGACGAAGAAAAGAAAAAACTAGAATCAAAAAGAAAATCATCGATAGTACTTATTGCCGCTCCGAAAGCTCCAAAAACTCCGGAGCAACTAGAACAAGAAACAGATTTTAAGTTAAGAGGAGACATGCATTTGCTTCTTGGCAGAGGCAAAATGATTGATGCAATCATTGAATCAGCAATCAATACTGATTTTGGCGGCGAAATTAGGGCTATTATCAACCGCGATGTATACTCAGAATGGGGGCGTAACGTTCTTATTCCAAAAGGCTCCAGGGCCTTTGGAACTTACACCACAGGAACTAATGGTGCTTACGGCAGAGTAGCTATCGAATGGACAAGGCTTGATCTTACCACCGGCTACACCTTAAATTTAAGTGGAACTGGTATAGATTCTTTGGGAAGAAAAGGGGAGCAAGGAAGAGTTGACAATAAATTCAAAGAAAGACTTGGTAATGCGATACTTTTATCTGCTTTTAATGTTATACTCGCCGACACTATAGATAAAATAGTAAAACCACCAACAAGTTCTCAAGCAGCTGCAAGCCAAACTACTGCTGCAACAAGCGCTCTTAATACTGCAACCTCTATCAACGCTCAAGCAGGATTAACTGACATCCAAAAATTTGAGCAAATTTGTTCGAGCGTCCTAAATGGCATTACAGATAAAACATCGAGCCTTTTCACTACAGTTAACACTTCGTGCAACACGCTACGGACTCAGGCAAATACTACGGATGCTGCGAAACTCAGCTCTCTCTTAAGCACTATAACAAGCGCTGCTACTACCACCGCTCAAAACAGCTCAACAAGTACGCAACCATCAAAAGCTCAACAAGCATCAGAGCAAGCATTTACCGATATTGCAAATGTTGCTAAGGAATTACTTGAAAAGCAAAAATTTGAACCAACTATCACTATAGATCAAGGAACGCATATTAAAATTTATGTAAACAAGGATTACAGGTTCCCAGCTGGAGCACTGACAAGAGTAATAAAATAACAATAAAATAACAATAAAATGACTAGCTTTGCTGCACTAGAAACATATCTATTACCATTCAAAAATATCTTCGCAGAAGAAGGTGTAAATGAACTAATGATCAACAAACCTGGTGAGGTATGGGTCGAAAAAGCTGGAGACCAAAGGATGGAATTGCTACCAGAAATAGACATAGACCATCTACTAGGGCTTGGAAGGTTAATCGCTCAATCTACGGACCAAGTAATCTCAGAAGAAAAACCTCTGTTATCAGCTACTTTACCCAACGGATATCGGGTTCAAATTGTATTCCCTCCTGCGGTGGAACCCGGATGCGTAGCGTTTGCGATCAGGAAAGGATCCACCATGCATTTATCACTAGACCAATATGCAGAAAAAGGGGCTTTTAATAACACAACCATTAAAGAACAAGTTGATGAAAACAACGTTATTTTAAGAAAATATCTAGAAGAAAATAAAATCAAAGAATTCATCAAACACGCAGTGATATGTAAAAAAAATATTATCATTAGCGGTGGTACATCAACTGGCAAAACTACCTTCACTAATGCAGCTCTTGGTGAAATTCCAACTCATGAGAGGCTAATTACCGTAGAAGATGCACGCGAGGTAATGTTGCATATGCATAAAAACCGTGTGCACTTACTAGCTTCCAAGGGAGGGCAAGGAAGAGCAAAAGTAACCACGCAAGATTTGATTGAGGCTTGCCTTCGTCTTCGTCCAGACAGGATAATAGTTGGCGAACTAAGAGGAGCAGAAGCTTTCAGTTTTTTAAGAGCCATTAATACCGGACATCCTGGCTCCATATCGACTTTGCACGCAGACGCCCCTTCAATGGCACTTGAACAGTTGAAATTAATGGTAATGCAAGCGGGTCTTGGCATGCCGCCAGAAGAAATTAAGAAATATATACTTGCTGTTGTCGATATTGTTGTACAGCTAAAAAGAGGTGAAGGAGGAAGACGGTACGTCTCTGAAATTTACTTTAAAGATATGGAGGAGAAGAAAAATGGATTTTAGCTCAGTATTACGCAAATCTCGAACCATTTTCGGTCACTTAGTCGTTCATCCTTTAGTTTTATTCTGCACCTTGTGGACTAACGGATTACTAATTTCTCTCTTTACCAACGAATTTCATCTAATTGGCCTGGATACTAATGCTATATTAATAGCCTACAAATGGACATATTGGTTAATTAACACTTGGACAAAATTAAGCTTCGATGCATATAGTTATTTAAAGATCAAACTAACATTGTCGTTAATTGTACCAGAAATTATTGTCGGAATCTATTATGCTAAAAACTTTAACAAAATCAAAACTCTAGAATTTTTTACTCCAACAGAAGCTGTCTATGGTTCAGCCGATTGGGCATCTCAGGATGATATCCAAAGAGCTAATTTAAGAGCAAAGCATGGTATGTTGCTTGGTCAAGATGCTGGAGGATACTTTGTAGCTGACGGTTTTCAACACTCATTATTGTTTGCTCCAACTGGCTCTGGTAAAGGCGTTGGATTCGTAATACCTAATCTTTTATTTTGGGACCATTCAGTTATTGTGCATGACATTAAACTCGAAATCCACATGCTAACTAGCGGCTGGAGAGCCAAAATGGGACAAAAAGTGTTTGTCTGGGAGCCTTCTAATCCTGACGGCATAACACATTGCTATAATCCTATAGATTGGGTCAGTAGCAAACCAGGACAAATGGTGGACGACGTACAAAAAATTTCTAACTTAATAATGCCTGAAAAAGACTTCTGGAACAACGAAGCAAGAAGCCTTTTTTTAGGCGTCGTATTGTACCTAATTGCTGACCCAACGAAAGTTAAGTCATTTGGTCAGGTGGTCAGAACTATGCGCAGCGACGATGTAGTATATAATCTTGCAGTAGTTCTTGATACTCTGGGAGACGCCATTCATCCTGTAGCTTACATGAACATCGCAGCTTTCCTACAAAAAGCAGATAAGGAACGTTCTGGAGTTATCTCTACCATGAACTCCTCACTTGAACTTTGGGCAAACCCTTTAATCGATGCAGCAACAGCTTCCTCAGACTTCAACATTATGGAGTTTAAAAAAACTAAAACTACAATCTATGTTGGTCTAACTCCAGATAATATTCAAAGATTACAGAAATTAATGCAGGTATTTTATCAGCAAGCTACAGAATTTTTAAGTCGAAAAATGCCTAATGAAAAAGAAGAGCCATATGGGGTAATGTTTTTGATGGACGAATTCCCAACATTAGGTAAGATGGAACAATTTAAGGCCGGAATAGCATATTTTAGGGGATATAGGGTGCGGTTGTTTTTGATCATTCAAGACACTCAACAGCTCAAAGGTACCTACGAAGATGCTGGAATGAATTCGTTTCTTTCTAACTCTACATTTCGTATTACTTTTGCAGCTAATAACTACGAAACAGCCAATTTAATATCACAATTATGCGGAAATAAAACTGTAGAACAAACTTCTTATAATAAACCTTTATTTTTTGACTTGAATATTTCTACAAGAACCCAAAGCGTTTCAAAAGTACAAAGGGCTTTGTTATTACCTCAAGAAGTAATTCAACTACCTAGAGATGATCAAATAATACTTATTGAATCCTTTCCTCCAATAAGATCGAAGAAAATCAAGTATTTTGAAGATAAGTTCTTTACAAGCAGGCTTTTACCGCCTACATTCGTACCAACCCAAACACCTTACAATCCGAAAGGAGATTCTGATGGCAAAAAAGAGGTGGACAGAGGGGCGGAAGAGTAAAAAATGCTAATAATCTGATAAATATTAAGAATATTACTGATATTAAGAATATTACTGACTTTTCTGTAATAGAAATTGTATGTACTGGTTAAATAAAAAATGCGTCTTGGAATAATTGATATTGGCTATAATGCCATTCGAGCTGTAGTGCACGAAGATAACACGATTGGGGCACCAGAAATATTTAATAATAAATTTAAAAACGATATATTATCTTTATTAACTCAAGAAGAGCTAGACGTAAAACACCAAGCCTATTTGTCTATAAAGTACATACTACACATATTTAGTAAGCTTCAGGTTAGTCAAGTCAAATGCGTTGCTACTGCGGTACTTAGAGACCACCCGAAAAGCCAAAGTTTTATAAATTTTATTAAACAAAAATTTAATCTTATCATTGAAGTAATACCAGGGGAAAGGGAAGCTTATTTAACAGCCCTTGGTTTAATATCTGGAATTTCTAACGCTCACGGAATTGCTGCAGATCTTGGCGGCGGAAGTCTTGAACTTGTTGAAATCAACAACCAAGCTATTGGTAGATTAACCTCCTTAGCTCTTGGCACCAAGATAATTACAGATCGAAAACTAGAAAATGCTGAAGATATTGCAGAAGTGATAAAAACTGATTACGGTAATTATCATTACAAGAATCTATATTTAATTGGTGGAGCTTTAAGATTTATTGCTAGATATTTCATTGAATTCAATAAATACCCCTTGAAAAACTTGCATAATCTTACTATTTCCGGCGATGACCTGAATATATACCTTAACAACATAAAACATTTTCATGGAAATAAAGCTAAGCTAAATAATCGTACTCTAAATCCAAACGCCATACTTGTTGCTCAAGCAATGTTACAAGTTTTTAAACCCGAAAATATTGTAATTTCAATATTCGGTCTTAAAGAAGGTGTACGCTACGAAATGCTGCCAGATAGCGAGAAAAACAGGGATATTGTTTTGGAAAAACTAGCCCATGCTTGCAATTACGAAATAAAAAAAACAGACTTCTCTAGTTACTATGAGATAATAAAACCACTTACTGAAACCACATCAGATCTAACTACCATTTTAAAATTAGCGATAATATTGCAATCACTAAACAAGCATTTTGATCAGACTTTATCTCCAAAAGCCTTGAATGAATATATACTAAATTCAGAAATTCCATTCACTCATAGACAAAGAATAATGCTAGCTGTAATAACCACTTACGCTTCAAATTTCAAACCTGAAATAGAGTTACTTAGAATTTCAAAAAAAATCCTTCTGAAAACAGACTTTAATAACAGCCAAATTTTAGGTCATTTTATACGCATCAGCAAAGATATAGACGGTTTTGACTTCATTAAACCTTCATTTGGCATAGATATGAAAAATAATTATCTTGAAATACTAACCGAAGATATCTTACCAAGACCTATTTTTGACAAAGTATGTGAGAGATTAAAATCCATCGCTTACGTTAGAAAAACAGCTTTTTATCAGGGTCTTTAGGTGATTTTGAAGAAGAGTTTTATCAACATATTAGCCCCCAATTTTTCCACAGGATTCAAACCCCTGGTCTTCCTTTCTTTTATTAGTTCAAATTTCACTTGCAAAATTGATGCCTGATTGATGCCTGAAAAACTTGAACATTGCTAAATAACAGTTGATATAAAGCTTTTGATATGATAACTCATTCCCTAATTAGTGATAACATTTTTTATAGCTTCAAGGGGAAAAATTATCGGCTTACTAACCTCTTCTCTTCAATATACATTGAATATCAACTGCTATTTAGCAATGCCGAAATAATCACGGCCATTAAGTTCTGTGTAGTAAAGAAGGAGCAGAAAACTTGAACTAATAAAGCTATATAGATCTCTGCACGTGACCGTTGTATAATTGACGTGGGCGAGTGATTTTAAAATCTGGATCTTCCCACATTTCCTTCCACTGCGACACCCATCCTGCAGTTCTTGCTACAGCAAATAACACAGTAAACATTGAAGACGGAATACCCATGGCTTTGTAAATTATACCGGAATAAAAATCCACATTAGGGTACAATTTTCTTTCAATAAAATATTCATCACTTAAGGCTATTTTTTCTAACTCCATGGCTATTTCAAGCATCGGATTTCCTTTTAACTGCCCCAACTCTTCAAGCACTTCCTTACAAGTGTCACGAAGCACTTCTGCTCTTGGATCGTAATGTTTGTAAACTCTATGACCAAAACCCATTAAGCGGAAAGGATCGTTTTTATCTTTTGCTTTTTTGATAAATTCTGGAATATTATCAACCGAACCTATAGCTTTTAGCATATTAATTACAGCCTCATTAGCTCCGCCATGCAATTTTCCCCATAAAGATGCAATACCAGCACTAACTGTTGCAAAAGGGTTCGCTCCAGAAGAACCAGAAGTGCGAACTGTTGAGGTCGATGCGTTTTGCTCGTGATCTGCGTGTAAAATGAATATTTTATCTAGCGCCTTGACTAATACCGGATTAAGATGGTACTTCCTTCCAGGAGAGGAAAACATCATGTTGAGAAAATTCTCGGTAAAAGATAATTCTTCTTGCGGATAAACAAAAGCCTGGCTAAGTGAGTATTTATAAGCCATTGCTGAAATTGTTGGCATCTTAGCTATCATTCTAAGAGCAGCTAGATCCCTGCCCTCTTCAGAGCTCATATCTAAGGTCTCATGATAAAAAGCTGACAAAGAACCAACTACTGAGAGAATAATAGCCATAGGATGCGCAGAGTGCCTAAAAGCTGCAAAAATATTTCTAGCTTGTTCGTTGACTAATGAATGAATTAGTATTTTTTCTGAAAAATCTTCATATTCTTTTGATGTTGGAAGTTCACCATTTAATAACAAATGACACACTTCAAGAAAGTTTTTATTTTCAGCTAGGTCTTTTATATCATAACCTCTGTGCCTTAATATTCCATTATCACCATCTATATAAGTGATTCCAGAAGTACAGGACGCTGTAGACATAGATCCTGGATCAAAGGTAAAATAACCAGTTTGACTATAAAGTTTTGTTACATCTATTACATCTGGCCCAATAGACGCTTTTTTAATCGGAAACTTATAGACCTGATCTTTAATTTTAAGTTCTGCAAATTCCTCGCTCATTTTAACCTCTTAACTTTATAATAAATAACTTAAATAAATATAATAACTATAAAAATTCATCTAAAATAATTTTAATTTATTACAAGCTATCTTGGCAATTAAAATAGTTAAAAAAGTTACTTTTGTTTACTATTTTATAAATTTTCTTTGATAAATTGTTGTATCTTTATTAAATCGAACCACATATCTTTCTTTTTCTCTGACTGACGAAGCAAGTAAGCTGGGTGAAAAATAGACATAGTATTAATAGGTTTTTCAAGATAGGTATTTTGATATTTATATATGTTGTTCCTAGCTAAGCTGATAGTAATTTTATCCCCTAATAAATCGTTAACTGCAGTACTGCCAACACAAATTATCAGCTCTGGATTAATAAGAGCAATGTGTTTTTCTAGTAAAGGCCTACAAACTTCCATTTCCTGATTTGTAGGTCTACGGTTTGCCGGAGGTCTCCAGAAAACTGTATTAGTGATGTAGATATTTTCTTTTCTTGATAATCCAATGGTCATAAGCATAGTATCTAATAACATTCCACTTTCACCGCAAAAAGGAATGCCAAGTTCATCTTCTTTAGCGCCTGGTGCTTCTCCAACTAGCATAATTTTTGCAAGTGGATTACCATCTGAAAAGACTGTATTAATGGCAAAATCTTTTAGACTACATCCGTCAAAATTGTAGACTATAGTTTTCAGTTCTTCGAGTGATTTTGCAGAATTAGCAAGAGCTCTTGACGAAATAGAGCTTGATTTATCCAAGCTTTCTTGAAATTCTGGTTTTGCCACAACCTGCGACATTACCTGCGACATTGATTTTACGCTAGAATCTTGGACATTATTAGGCAAGGTGCTTTTACTAAGAACACCAGGAATATGATGGTGGTTAAAGAAATTACAAATATCGCTATCTTTTTTTTCAGAAAAATAATATCCTATACCGATTGATCTAAGCCATTTTAAATACTCTAATTTTTGATTTAAATTTTTCATATGCCTCAAAATAATGTAGTAAAATACGATTTAACAATTTCAGAGAGTCTACATGGCTTTAGAGTAGACAAAGCTTTAGCTTTGGTTTGTGAAAATAGTTCTCGAAGTCAAGTTCAAAAAGCTATAAAAAAACATCATCTCTTAGTAAATGGTGTGATTATTTCCGATTTATCCCATATCGTCAAGGAAAACGATCAGTTAAATTTTTTTCTCGAAGAAGAACTATTAGAAGAAATTTTACCAGCCAATATTCCACTTGATATTGTATATGAAGATGAAGATCTGATAGTCCTCAATAAGTCAGCAAATATCACCGTACATCCAGGGGCTGGAGAGCATAAAGATACTTTAGTTAATGCTTTACTTTATTATAGCGATAAATTATCAGATTTGGGCGGAGCAATAAGACCTGGTATTGTCCATAGATTAGATAAAAACACTTCAGGATTAATGGTTGTAGCTAAAAATAATTTAGCCCATCAAGACCTTGCTACGCAAATAGAATCTAGAACCCTTAAACGTAAGTACAAAGCACTAGTTTGGGGGGTAATGAAACCTCAAGAAGGCGTAATTAATACAAACATAGCAAGAAGCAAGCTGGATCGTACAAAAATGACGACAGTAAAATCTTTAGGCAAAGTAGCTATTACCCACTACAAAACACTAGAAATATTTCGAAATGGTCAATTTAGTTTATTGGAATGCGCTTTAGAAACCGGCAGAACTCACCAAATTAGAGTTCATTTAAGCCATATGGGTAGCTCGATCGTTGGAGACCAAACTTATGGAAACAATAAACGTAAGATAACTGCTTGTAATGAAGATTTAAAAACTGAATTAATTAAATTCAATCACCAAGCCTTGCATTCTTTTTACATCAGCTTTATTCATCCCACATCTAAATTATTTATGGAGTTTGAAAAAGATTTGCCAATAGACTACAATCAATTAGTTTTGATGCTTCGTGCTTATACATGAAATATTTAATTGACTTAAAAAATATAATAAATAGACTCGGCAAATTTAAATCGCTTTAATAAAAGAAAAATATTGAATAATTGTGATTAGACCCATATTAAAAAAATTAAATGTTTTAGTTTTAGTATTAATGTCGTTTTTGGTTACTTCTTGTTTTGATAACAAAGACCCTAATACCTGGGTAGTTGGAACTAGCGCAGACAATCCGCCTTATGAATTTATGCAAAATGGCAAAATAGTCGGGTTTGATATTGATCTCTTAGATGAAATCGCCAAAAACCTAGATAAAAAGGTAGAGTTTAAAAATATGGAATTTCATGGACTTATCGCTGCTTTAGCTACTTCGAATGTAGATATGGTTATTGCTGGTTTGTCTATAACTCCAGAAAGACAAGCTAGGGTAGATTTTACAATTCCTTACAGCGATTCAAAAATCGCTTTTTTGCATAGAGCAAAAGATAATTTCAAAACTTACCAAGATTTGTCAGATAAAAAAGTTGGAGCTCAACTCGGTACTATCTGGAGCGCAATTGCTTACGATCTATCAGCAAAAGGTAATTTTAAAGTAATTACACTATCAAATAACCTGATGCTAGTGGAAGATCTAAAGTCTAAGCGTATAGATGCTTTAGTAGTAGAGAATGGTCAAGCGGCAAAATTTATAGAACTTAACCCTAATTTGTCAAAATTTTTAGTAGAAGATCTGAACTCTTCTTTTGCAATAGCTCTACCAAAAGGTTCAAATTATAAGAAAAAAATGGATCATGCCATTAAATCTCTAAAAAGCAACGGCACCATTGAAGTATTAAAGAAAAAATGGGGATTATACTAGAGATTGTGACAACTTAAGAATTACACTTAACAAAAAAGAACCAGATCCTAGATCCCTACAGTCGCTTCGTTCCCAAAAGTCGCTTCGTTCCCAAATTTTACTTGAAGAATTTAATCGAAGATAAGATGATTAATTTAAAAGCAAGCAGGACCATTAAGTTCTAGAAAAAATCAGTTATTGACTAAAGAGGAAATTGTTGATATAAACCTTCTGAATCTAAATTCAAAAATGCGCGCTTAAATCGAATTGCTTTTATTATAGTAACGCCTTGGGTTGATTATTTAGGCTAGATGTTAAGCGTTTTTGTTTTGTATTGGGACGTAGCTCAGCTGGTAGAGCAACGGTTTTTGATACCGTTGGTCAGAGGTTCGAATCCTCTCGTCCCAGCCACTTTTTCTCTCTTTAAAACAGCTTCACCTCAAACTTATTTTTATGTACAATATAGAGTATCATAATTGTTCAGTTCCTACTGAAAAGAACTTTAAGTTAGCGCTTGATACTTCCAAAGCGATAGTTGATCGAGTAAATACCGGAGAGTCTTACTACCAAATCTTTAAAAAACAAAACCCTGAAGAATCAATAGAACCATTAAGAGAAATAGCTGACAAAATTAGAAACAATTTCTCTGATGTCATAGTTATCGCAATGGGAGGGGCAAGTTTAAATCCCCAGATGCTCATACATTTTCTGAAATATAAATCTGATAGCTCTCCCAAAATACATTTTTTAAATACTACAGACCCAATATTTTTTGCTGAATTACTCTCAACAATAAATCTACAAACTACCGCTTTTATAGCAATTAGCAACTCTGGTCAGACTTTAGAAACTAGAACTTTAGTCGGTTGTATGATTACGGAATATAGAAAGAATAAGATCAGCAATTTTGCTGATCGTTGTTTTTTTATTACTAATCTTAAAAACGGTAATTTAAAGGAAATTGCTTTGCAGCTGGGCGCTACTATGGTTGCTCATCAAGAAGGTATTAGCGGTAGGTATGCTGGTCTTTCATCGGTTTCTTTGATAATTGCAATGATAGCAGGAATTAATACATCGGAATATTTAGCAGGAGCTAACATTGTATTAGAGGATTTCTATGAAAATTTAGCCGAAAGTAAACCAGTTTTAGGAGCTATTAATACATACGGAAATAAAAAAAATATACTGGTAAATCTTGGTTATTTAGAGAGCTTTGACTCTTTTTTAGAGTGGTATTCTCAGATAATTGCTGAATCTTTAGGCAAAGATGGTAAAGGATACACACCTTTGAAAGGCCTTGGTCCTAAAGATCAGCATAGTATGCTGCAATTATATTTAGATGGTCCGCAAGATAAGTTTTTCAGTTTATTTTATGTGGATAGGATAGAAAAAAAATTTAGTAATTACCGCGTAGATGAGTTAAAACAATTTGAGTCAATTGCAGGGAAGGAATTAAAAGACTTAAACCGGATAAATTATGACGCAACTTTAATGGCTTTGATCTCAAAAAATTTACCCGTACGAAGCATCTTACTAACCGATATTTCTGCTAAATCTTTTGGAGCTATAATATGTCATTTAATGCTTGAGGTGGTTGTTATCGGACATTTGATGAAAGTAAATAGCTTTGACCAACCTGGTGTTGAGTTAATTAAGAAATTTTCAAAAAAATTAAGTATTACTGAGTAGTTTACCAAATTATTACCAAAAATAGGTCATTAATGAATGTTATTTTTATGGGAACTCCTGAATTTGCAGTTCCTGCTTTAAGTAAGTTATTAGCATCTGAAAAACATAAAGTAACTGCTGTATTTTCTCAAATGCCGAAACCTCAAGGCAGAGGCATGAAAATTCACGAATCTCCCATTCATCTTTTAGCTAAAAATTACAATGACTATAATGTACCGGTCTACACCCCTTCGACCCTAAGAACTGGAGAGTCTCTAGATTTAATAAACTCGATCGAAGCGGATGTAATTGTTGTGGCTGCTTACGGTTTTATAATTCCGAAATCCATATTGTCTGCAAAAAAATACGGTTGTTTAAATATTCATCCATCTAAATTACCAAAATACAGAGGAGCAGCACCCTTGCAAAGAACTATAATTAATGGCGAGACTGAAACGGCGGTATGCATCATGCAAATGGATGAAGGTTTGGATACGGGCGATATATTACTATCCCAGAGTTTTTCTATTTCTAATAAAACTACTTTTGTAGAATTGCATGATAAATGTGCGGAATTGGGAGCGGATTTGCTGATGCAGGTTTTGGATGACATAAATAATATAAAACCGGTAAAACAATCTGAAAAATGCCAACCTGAAGAAGAGGTTCTGTATGCTCATAAACTTTCTAAGGAAGAGTCAAAAATTGACTGGGCAGAGTCCTCGTTTGTTATAGATTGTAAAGTCAGGGGTATGAATCCTTGGCCTGGCGTATATTTTGAATATTACGGTAAAAAAATTAAAATTATCGAGGCTGAAACTTTAGGAATCGATAGTAATCAAGCCCCTGGGACATTTCTTGATTCAAGGCCTGACGTTCTTGATATCTCTTGCGGGAAGGGAATTTTGAGAGTTATTAAATTACAGCCTGAAGGAAAAAGGATAATGACTGCAAGTGATTATAAAAGAGGTCTTAGGCATTCTTGACAGCCCCTGAGGCAGATATGGTAAAATAAAATATTGATTTTAAACTAAAAGTAATGTATATTGGTTAACGAAAAGTTAATTTATCATTTCTTTCAAATGTTCCCCACTATAGTCATTACAGATAAAACTGACTCTTTAGTGGGTAAGTTCAATCTTAAAAGCAGTAAAGGGTCATTAGTAGCAGAAGAATTTGATTGGTTATCAAATGATTGTGGTGATAATTTTAGTGGTTCTTTGTCAAAAAAAACTTCAAATCAAGAAAAAACAAATATCACGTCTAAGGTTTTAAAAATGTCTTATTCTGGGTTTGCAAAAAATCTAAATACCCTAAAAATTCAGCAAAACGAATCTAATATAGAAAAAAAGAGTGATTTACAAAACAAAGAATTAGTTGTTGAACTAGAATCGACTCTTGGCTGTGATTTATTGAAAAAAATTGTGATGCCGAATTTTGAAATTTCAAAAATACATCTTAATTT
>Ga0209812_10001415_pt1 | contig 16713 bp, 5 predicted proteins | sample JI71714BDNA_FD_187502 | JGI IMG/M metagenome (GOLD analysis project Ga0209812, IMG submission 187502) | Wastewater effluent complex algal communities from Wisconsin, to seasonally profile nutrient transformation and Carbon sequestration -... | ecosystem: Engineered > WWTP > Effluent > Algae...
GGAGTCATAACACAAACTTGTAAACTCATAAAATTTTTACTAATAAATTCTTAATTATATAACAAACTTTTATAATATGCGTAATTTTTTCTTTTTTTTTACGAACCAATTGAGTGAATTAGATAACCAGGTTCGCGGGTTTTCGTAAAAAAGAGTTGGTTTACCCATTTTTAACCACTCGAACTTTTTCCCGGCCTTTTCCCGATCTTTTTCCCCGTGCTTTTTCACCTCTTTTTCCCCTCCGGGGAAAAAGATCGGGAAAAAGCCGGGAAAAGGCCGGGGAAAAAGCCGGGGAAAAAGAGTTTCATTTTTTAGAAGGAGCGAAGTTAAATATTTTTTACTAAAAAAGCTAAAATAAGCTAAAAACTGAAAGCTAAAAAGAAAAAGAAAGTATTGAGCATAGCTTACAACAGAATTAGTTAGTTAAATTACCAGTTCCAGCCGAAATTAAATTTCCAATAATAACATTTTCTTTTAATCCATTAAGAAAATCGATATTTGTTTTAAAAGCAGATCTACTTAAAACTTTTTTAGTGTGTTGAAAACTTGCAGCAGATAAAAAACTATTCACTTCTAAAGAAGATCTACTAATACCAAGTAAAATTGGTTTATAACAAATTTTTTTTAGTTGAGGATGTAAAGCATTCCAAGTTTCTACAATATATAAATCTATATATTCGCCACGAAAAAAACTAGAATCCCCTCGGCTTGTTATTTGAACTTTACTTGTCATTTGTTTCACAATAACTTCTAAATGTTTATCCGAAATGCTTACACCTTCGGATCTATAAATACGTTGTACAGAATTAACCAAAATAAGTTGAATAAATGAAAAAGATTTACGTACAGATATTTTTAAATTAAATTTAAGTCTATAACGCTCAAAAACGTATTTTAATAATTTATGTAAATTGTCTTCTTCTTCTTTTCCTTTAAATGTTGAACGTGCCTCTAGTAACTGTTCTACTTTAGGTATACCTTGTACAATATCTCCAGTTTTTAATTGTTCATATGGTAAACTCAATATTGGTTTATTTTTTTCCACTAAATCTCCATGAGAATAATGAAAAATACAATTTGGTGACAGAAAAAATGATTGTGCTTTTCGTAATGTAATTGTAGACTGATTAAAATGTATAATAAGTCCAGAGTTTGAACTAAAACTTTTATCTGTTATTTTTAAATATCCTTTATTTACAAACTCTCCTAAATAAATCTGATTTTTTGGATTATTTGAAAAAGGAGAAAAAGATATTTGATCTTTCTTAGTTAAAATCAAATATCTATTTTTTTGAGTATTTTGAGACCAATAATAATTGTCATGACGTAAAATTTCACCTATAAATGCACTTAAATAACTTGTTAAAGCTATTTCTCTTTGTTCATTAAAAGAATTTTTTTTAAAGCAAATTCTTGAATCTAAACCCATACTTTTTCCCAAATTTTTTTCGACCTTTTTCCCGGCTTTTTCGGGGAAAAAGGTCGGGGAAAAAGCACGGGGAAAAATTACGGTCAAGTTTTCACTATAACCAAATGAGACTTCTTGAGTAAAGAAAATATCTAAACAAGGTTGTCTAAAAACAGATGAAATCAAAGCAAAAGAACTCGAAAACGAGTGTGAAAAAGGCATTATTATACCTTGAGATGTGTCGGACATTAAATCATAAAAATAACTGAATAGTAAATCAGAAGATTTAGAGGAATAGTTCCTTTTCGAAGATGCGCCAAAAAGTTCTTTTATTTCCGAGTGATCGACAGTATTTTTATCAAAATAATTTAAAGGAGCGAGAATTTGTTTTTTTCTGAAAAAAAGAGTGCCAGCCTGATAAAAATTAAAATAAAATTTTATTTTTTTATGACGAAAAGTCATAGCAGTAAATAGTCCTTTACTATAATTTAAAGATGCTAAATTAAATTCTTTTTCTAGCTTTTTTTTCAATACTTTTTTTTTAAGAGCTTTTTTTATATTAAAAGAGTCCACTTTTTGTCTACGAGAATTGTAATAAAAAATATTTTGATCTTTTAATTCGAAATTAGGTTTTACTTCTAGTTTTTTACCCTTTTTTCCCATTCCTTTTCTAGTTACTTTTTCCTTTTCTTTTCGATATACCTTTCCTTTTACGTTTTCTGAATCAGAAAACAGCTTTTGATTTGTTTCTTGTCTTTCAACAAAATATAAAAATGCCTTTTTAAAATGATTAGATTGGACTTTTTTTGCTAAAATTAATGAAGATGACAAATAAGTTCTAAACTTTATACTTTTAAAATTTTGGTTCTGTACCATTGTACTAAAAACAGGCAAAGAACTATCAATCTGTATTTTTTGGTTTATATATTTTCTAGCTTTATCAAAAAAGTCAAAGACTAATATACGAGAAACTTTATTATTATGATTTAGTGAATTTTTTTGAGTTCCAACTAATTCTAATTCTAATAATTGAAGAGAGTTTGTACTCAAAAACTCTAAACAAAAAAAATTTTGAAAATTTGTTTTAGTTGGGATTATATTAATGCCAGATAAAAAACTATTCTTGTTGTTTATTTGTTTTATTACAGAGTTTTTTGAACTAGAGATAGAATTAATATATTTATGCCTAAAATTTATTAAACTAAAATATGCTTTTTTTCTTGATTTTTTAAGCATTTTTTTATCCGGTAAGATAGGTGAGCTAGCGCTCCTTTTTTGAAAACTTTTTGAAACAAAAAAAGAATTCAAACAATAGTGAAAAAAGTCTATCTGACTCTCATTTAGTGAATTTTCCGATGAGCTCCAGTGAAAATTATCAAAAACATCTTTTTTGATTCCTTTTAATTTTAAATTTAAAACTAAATCAGTAGTTGGAAATTTATCTAAAAGTTTTAAACTTTGTTCTTGTTTATTTAAAAAATTGGTATCAAGGTGGTGCTCTTTTTTAGAACTTTTTTGTAATTTATATAAAATTTTTTTATAAGTATTAGCTCTATATAATGGATATTCATTGACTCTACTTATGCATAAAACAAAAGCCTTAGTATTATAATTTTTCCCTTTTAAATATAACCATTTTTTTGTCATATCTGATGCCCATCCATTTTGATTATGGATAATCCCACACCAAATACTAATTTTATTTTGTACTATTTTTTTCAGATTAAATAATGAAAACTTTTCTGGGATTGATCTAGATAAAGAAGGTAGTAAAGATTCTGGAATACATTCCACATAAATAAACTGATTATCAAAAATTAAGTCATCGACAATTTTTTGTCCCGGAAAAAAGAATTTTTTGTGTAACGAAAGTGCTTTTACTAAATTTTTAGGCTTATAAACCAGAGTCTTGTAAATAGAATTTCTATTTAGATTTTTTTGAAAACTATTCTGTTTATAAATTTGAATTTTTTCTCTTTTACTTTTACAATAACTAATTAAGTTTTTAAAAATCAAACTTTTCATTTTATTTTTTTCCATATTAAGATAACTTTTTATTTTAATCTTTGTTTTTGATTTAGACAAAACTTTTAAGAAAGAAATCTTTTTAGCAAAACTGATAGGTTTTATTTTTGAAGTCTCAAAACTATTTTGAAAGAAACCTTTAAAATCTGGAATAGCCCTTCTAGAAGACACTATAGGATATTTGTTAGATAATTTAAATTCTCTGGATAAATTTTTCTGGTTGTAGTTAAAAAAAAGGCCCTTTTTTTTAAACTCAGTTCTACAATATAACTTAGATATTGAGATATTAGTACATTTTTGATTTACCCAAAAAATGCGAGCTAATTTATTTGACTTAATAGAATAAGGTTTTTCGCCAAAATGAGAAAAAAAATCATGTGTTAAAATATAAATACAAATACCACCTGTTGGCATTAGATAACTTTTCGGAAACCAACCAACCAAAGGACTTGAAAGTATATTATTAGACTGTAAATTACCTATTTTTTTAGTAGACATATTATTTCTACATTCTAATAAATTAGGAACAAAAAATGTATCGTTATCAAAAAATGGGGAAACCAACGGTTTTTTTTGTATTGGTGGTTCGACTTTTTTTTGTAAACGCTCATCTTTGCTTATTTTTTTTCTAGAAAAAAAATCAATCTTTGTTGCTTGAAGAGCCTTGATTAACCAGTTTCCTGTTTCAGACACTATATAGGACCTTACTATTTCTTTCTTTACTTTAATATTACTATTTTCTATTGGCAAAGAAACTATAATCTTAGTTGTAAAAAAACTATGTTCTTTTTTTTTCTTTGAAAAAGCTGCTTTAATAAAACTAAATTGGTTAAAACTCTTTTTAAATAAAAAAAAGTAACCAATTTTTTTATAAAAAATATTCTCTATAGATAAAGATAATAATGGAAAATTAATATTTATTTTGTTTTCGAGCTTTTTTGCCCTTTTTCCCGACCTTTTCTCGATACCTTTAGAATAATTAAAAGGAATTTTAGATTTTATAACTTCTCCCTCAAAAAAACCTACCTTCTCAAAAATACCGCGCTTCGCTGTTTTGAATATATTTTTTGAATATGAACCAACTATGTTGGTTTCCCCATTTTTTAGAAGCGCAAGATTTTCAACCGAAACTTTTGTATAGCTTTTTACATCATTAGTATAATTTTTAGGCCTATTTTCACTTAATAAATATTCATACCATTTTTTATTTTTAGATAAAAATAAATTTAGCAAACTCCGCTTCGCTTCATTTCCTTTATCTAAACTTGATGAAACAAAGCGAAGCGAAGTTTGCGAACCTGCAAAATTACTTTTTGTTAATACTTTTTTGGGTAATTTTTTATTTAACAAATACCCTACTGGATAATAATAAACATTTTTTTGTCTGGACGCTAAAATATTATAGTTTATAGAAGATAATTTATTTCCAGCTCTAAATTTATTATTAAATAGTCTCTTTAAGTTTTGTATAGTATTTTGGTGAAACCATTTATTTTGAGTAGAATTAGATTTTTTTCGGCTATACTTTTGAATATATGACAGATTATCTGTACCCTTGTTACCCTTATAGTGCAAAATAGAATTAGTATCTAAAAAACTTTTAGTTGGTAAACTCCATTTAATTTGGCTTAAAACAGAGTTTTGATCAACTAAATCCCCAGGTTTGGCAAAAAAAGAAGAATTTAATGGTAATTGACAAATTTTTCCCGAAAGAATCCACACAGATCCCCAATCAATTGATTTTGTCATAAAATCATTATAATCTGTATATTTTTCTAAAATATTCACTGTGCCACTAAACAGTTGGCCTTCCATTTCTGATTTAACGATAAATTCGGCAATTTCACCTTTTTTCTTTTTTTTAGAATAAAAAAAAGCTAATTCCGCAACAAGCTGATCCTTACAAATTTGTTCATTATTTCTAATAAATAAGGGCGGGTCGACACTTATATTACTACAAGCAGCCTCCCGTTCAAAACCGGACGTGAAAGTTTCCCCTCATCCGGCTCCTCGGCAATCCCCCTCCCGGACATCATAGATGCATCGTGAATATCTTGTTACCATACGAGAACAAAAGTCCTCCACTCTATCCAATCTCTATAGTGTACACATGGTAATAGTTTTTCACTCAAAGTTGCCGCGCCACTAGTCAGCATATACCGGGCATTACCCCTCTCCTTTTTAGAGTTTTGGGCGTGGTGTCAATTCACCACGGTCATTAGCTTTCAGTAGCATCCTACAACCTACTGTTCATCAGAGAGACATCTTACCCAAAATTGGGAAACAGTAGGCATTTCCCCGTTCCATATTACCATTTGTCTTCTTCAGGACGTCCCATTCCACCGGGTGAATCTAAATCGCTCCAGCCTGGTCATTAAATCCAGCTGGTATTCATCCTGCCAATATTTTGACATGGGATTGGCCAATAGCCATTCTCACATTATCCCACTAGCTCATAACGATGGTTTTGTATATAAGGACTTCAGTTTATTATCCCACGAGATCCCATTCCATTGAAGGAACATGTTCCTACATCAGTCCGGCTCGCTTATCGAAGACGTGCTTGCGTGAGTTTGCTTTAGTGAGATTCGAGCCTTTAACACGCTTTTACCCCTGCTATCGGCGCCTTATTTTAGTCTCAATAAGGTAACCGAGGGAAACCCATCTAAAAAAACCCTCTAAAAAAAACCTTCTAAAAAAATCAACCAACTCTTAAAAACGACCTTTTTTTGGATCGGTTGGTTTCGAACTTTTGCCCGATCTTTTTCCCCGATCTTTTTCCCCGGCTTTTTCCCCGATCTTTTTCCCCGGCTTTTTCCCCGGCTTTTTCCCCTCCGGGGAAAAAGATCGGGGAAAAAGCCGGGGAAAAAGATCGGGGAAAAAGATCGGGAAAGGCCGGAAAACAAGTTTGATTTTGAATATGTTTTTTTAATATCAACCAACTCGGTTGGTTTCCCCATGTTGAATATAGTGGGCTCTTTGTATGCTTTAAGCCTAGCGACCAAGGCTAAAGGATTTTCACCTTTATGATAATATAGTTAGTTTGTTAAATGTAACTGAGATTTGCATGCAAATCTCAGTTACATTTAACATTCCCTTCTATCCCTTTACGAATTACACGCAAAGTTGCGAAGAATCGGGTCGCACTAATGTATAAGCTGGCAGTTTAAATGATTTTACGTTAATTAAAACTGGATTATTATAATTAGAATTAATATATTCTTTTTTTTGATACATAGATAATTTGCCTTCCACTTTAGTTAAAAAGGCTATTTTACCTTGAGTTGTACGAACAAGAGTTCCTGGTATAGAGGTAGAGTATTGAACGGCTCCATCGTAAGGAGAAATTAATTGGTCAAACATTTCACCTGAAAAAACCCCACCCGTATGGAAAGTTCTCATTGTTAACTGAGTACCTGGTTCACCAATAGATTGTGCAGCTATTATACCAACTGCTTCACCTATAGCAACTAAGTAACCTTCAGATAAACTCCAACCATAACATAATTGACAAACTAAACGTGGTGTTTCGCACGTTAAAGGTGAGCGAATAAAAACTTTATTTGTTAATTTGGCAATTTTATCAGCTAAAGGTTCTGAGATTTCTTGATTACGAAAACCAATAATTTCTTTACTATTGGTTTGTACTCCATTTACAACTGGCAGTCTATCAGAATTATACTTATTATTCTCATAAATATTAGCAGCAAGTACACGGCCCAACAAACGCTGACGAAGTGGATATAAAGTTTTAGTAAATTTTTTCATTTCTGTTAAATAAAAACCTTTTTTTGTTCCACAATCAAAATTTAAAACAATGACATGTTGTGCTACATCAACTAATCGTCGAGTTAAATAACCTGCATTCGCTGTTCTTAAAGCAGTATCAACAACACCTTTTCTGGCACCATAACAAGAAATTAAATATTCTGTTAATGTTAACCCTTCGCGAAAATTACTTCTAATTGGAAAATCTAAAATTTTCCCTTGCGGGTCAGCCATTAAACCACGCATAGCTACAAGTTGTCGAACTTGTGAAACATTTCCACGCGCTCCAGAAAAAGCCATCATATAGACTGGATTTAACACATTTGTTTTAATAAAATTTTTAATCATTTCATCTTTTAAACTTTCACTATTTTTATGCCACGTTTCAATAATTCTTTGAAATCGTTCTAAACCGGTTAACTGCGATTTTTTATAGCTTAAAAACCCAGCTTCAATCGTTTTTTCGGCATCTGCTAAAAGCATTGCTTTATTGGGCGGAATTATTAAATCATCAATACTCAAAGAAATTCCAGCTTTTGTTGCATAACCAAAACCAATATTTTGCAACTTTTCTAAAATTTTTATTGTTTTTCGTTGACCATAATTAACAAAACACCAAAAAACAAATTTTTTTAATAATCCTTTATTAAATGCAATATTCCAAAAAACTGGTAAAGAAGTTTTATTTTCTTTTTTTGCTGATTTATATTTATATACATTAGTGATAACTGATTTTTTCTTTACTGAAAAAAAAGAGTTTTTTTTTTGTTTAGTTATTTTGAAATTAAAAACAAAAAAACTAGATGCAGATAAAAAACTGTAATCAGCTAAAGAATTACTAACAAAATTTTGGTTAATAGACTTATTTAGTCTATTACTAAAAAAACTTGTAGTATGGATTGGACTCTTTTCGCTCATGTTGCTTTATTTTTAAACTCCAAATTTTTATACAGTTAAAAATTTTCTCTGGCTATAAAAACAAATGCTGTCTGTCGTTCAAAATTCTTCCTGTTTGAACAGTTTTGAACGACAGACGCAAAAAATTTTAAAACCTCTGGTGTTACTATACTGCTTTTTACACGTTAAAAGCTTTTTCCTTTTTTATTTTTTTAGCTTATTTTTGGCTTCGCTTGTTTTTTTTTAACTAAAATGTTAACTAACACCAAAATTTTTATACTGTACTCAAGGTTTTAATTCTATGGCTTGTTTTTTGAATTAATTAAAACAAAAATTATTTTATCTTTAGCGAAGCGTAAAGCCGTGGAAAAGTATAAACAGTTTAATTCAAAAATTCCTTACCATTTTAAATTTTATTTTTACTATCAGAACAACTCAAAAATATTTTTATCATTATATCTTTACTCATCAAATAATTTACTGAAAATGTAAAATTTGACAAAATCTTACTAAATAAAAAAAAAGACTTAAAGAAGAAGAGTTAAAGAAAAAAAGTTAAAAAAAATATTTTTTTAACGAAGTCTAGTTGTTAAGCTTATTTTTTTCAGGGTCTAGAGCGGTGAAAAAAATAAGCTTAACAACTAAACCGGTTTATAGATAGTTTATTACAAACTTTATTTTAGAATAAACTAAATTAGTTTAACTCCTTTTAAAAGACCTAAATAAATAACTAAAGTAACAGTTAATGCGCCTACTAGTAATACAAGATAGCTAATGATTGTTAACATAAAAAATTTTCAAACTTTTAAAAATCAAAGATCCCTGTTTAAGTTTTTAATAAAATAAAAATTCATATCTGAATAATTAATACTAACTGCGAAAAGAATAAAAAAAAAAATTCTTAAACTAAAATAATTTATTAAACTAGTCGAAATTATGCTTTTTTTTGACTTTCTGGATATTAATAATTCTCTTTATCTGAAGAGTTTTTGAACGAAGCTGTGTATTTAGTTTTTAAATACGTGTAAAAAGAGTTTCATTTTTAAAAATTTTTTTTTTTAGAAGCTAATTTTTTTACACGTAGTTAAAAACTAAACACACAGCTTCGCTCATAAAAAAGCGAAAAAAAATAACTTAAGGATCGATTACATTATACTTTTGTATTAAACTTATATAAATATAAACAAAAATAGTTTCAATATAATATATTTTATATTATGTACCTAAATTTTGCAAATTTTTGAAGATTGATAATATTGACCAATAATCAATCAAACAAATGCTCATACTCTAGTATGAAACAGAAAAAGCTAAGTTCAACTTTCTATCTTATAATAAATTTTTGACTAAATTGAAACTCTACGTATTTTACTTGATTTTTTAGTGACTTTCAACCTACGTAATCTTTAATTGAGGAGAAAAGACAGCTTCGCTAATTCAAAGAGAACTAAAAAGAAGCTCCTAAAAAATAGAAGGTTAAAAAAAAAATCAGTGCGTTTAAAAAAAAAATAAGCTTACAAAACTAGAGTTTAAACTTAATAAATTATGCTTTAGCTTTAAATTTTTAAAGCTATTAATTAATTATACTCATACTGGGGCGGAAGGACTCGAACCTACGAATGGCGGAGCCAAAACCCGCTGCCTTACCACTTGGCGACGCCCCATTAATTTTTAAATTACTTTTATAGTATTTTAAAAATTTTTTTTTCAAAAGTCAATCAGTTTTTAAAAAACTGAGCTTTTTTCAAAGCTCAGTTATTACTTGATAAAAAAAAACCTTTTTTACCAAACTTTTTCACCATCTTTTTCCCCGACCTTTTTCCCGACCTTTTTTAAAAAGCCGGGAAAAAGGTCGGGAGAAGTCTAGTTGACGGCGGGTAAAAATGGTTTGTACCCGCTAAAGATATAATAATTTTTTTAAAAGCGCTTTATTAGCTTTGAGCTTATTTTTTTTCCTAAAATTAGTTATCGCGTTTCACTCATTAAAAAAAAAACTAAAACAAACTATCTTTTCGCCGGATTAAAAAACGGAGTTTAAAAAAAGAGCTTGTTAAAAAAAACTAAGAACCTTCTCTTTTATTGAAAACAACTCAAGGAACCAACTTTGTTGGTTTACCCAGTTTCCTGTTGGTTTCGCCATTTTTTTAACAAGCTCTTTTTTTCAAAAAATATTTCTTAATAAAGTCTAAAAAAAACGAAATTCTAATTTTTATTCTAAAAATTAAAACTAACTAGAAAAGAATCTAAATAGATATAAATCTATCTAGTTCTTATATTTTTAACCGAATTTACCTGATGTTGAAGCAATTAGGAAAGCAGCATAAGTAAATACATAACCAACTGAGAAATGTACTAAACCAACTAGACGTGCTTGAACAATTGATAAAGCTACAGGTTTATCTACCCACTGAACAAGGTTAGCAATTGGAGTTTTTTCATGAGACCAAACTAATGTTTCAATTAGTTCCTGCCAATAACCTCTCCAAGAAATTAAGAACATAAAACCTGTTGCGTAAATTAGATGCCCAAACAAAACAGATTGTTACCGCGTTCCTTACTTATAGGCAACGCTTCTTAATATTTCTACTAAGCTCAGACTATGTCATCTACTCTAACTTGTTTAATTTAGAGTAGTCGGGAACTCTTGGTTAGATTATACATAATTGTTATCTTACTAACTAGTCGTTGAACGTTCTTAGTTACTTTAACTATTTTCACTAAGCTTCGCTGCAAGTTGGCATAAAAAATGTTTCTGCTTTCTTGTCAATTCACCCGATTAATTTTAATCATTATCACTAACGATCGGTACTATATTTAATAATTTAATACCCACGCCCAAACAGACAGACTGTTCATTCCAAACGGGTTATAACCGTTGATTAATTGTGATGAATTTAACCATAAATAATCACGTAACCAACCCATTAAATATGTTGATGACTCATCAAATTGAGCAACGTTACCTTGCCATAACGTTAAGTGTTTCCAGTGCCAGTAAAACGTAACCCAACCAATTGTATTTAAACTCCAGAAAATACTTAAATAAAAAGCATCATAAGCACTAATATCACAAGTACCTCCACGGCCTGGACCATCACATGGGAAAGAATAACCAAAATCTTTTTTATCTGGCATTAATTTTGAACCACGTGCATCTAAGGCACCTTTTACTAAAATTAATGTTGTTGTATGTAAACCTAATGCAATAGCATGGTGCACTAAGAAGTCACCAGGACCAATATTTAAAAATAATGAATTACTATTATTATTAATAGCATCTAACCAACCAGGAAGCCATAAACTTTGACTCGCTGAAAAAGCTACACTTCCAGATGAAGAAAGAAGAACATCAAAACCATATAAAGCTTTACCATGAGACGCTTGAATCCATTGTGCAAAAACAGGTTCAATTAAAATCTGTTTTTCAGGTGTTCCAAAAGCTTGTACTACATCATTATGAACATATAATCCTAAAGTATGGAAACCTAAGAATAAAGAAACCCAGCTTAAATGTGAAATTACTGCTTCTTTATGATCTAACATACGAGCTAAAACATTACCTTTATTTTGCTCAGGATCATAATCTCTAATAAAGAAAATAGCACCATGCGCAAAAGCACCACAAATAATGAAAGAAGCAATATATTGATGATGTGTATATAAAGATGCTTGAGTTGTAAAATCATTTGCTAAATAAGCATAAGGCGGTAAAGAATACATGTGCTGAGCAACTAACGAGCAAATAGTACCTAAAGCAGCAAGAGCTAAACCTAATTGGAAATGTAAAGAATTATTTACCGTTTCAAATAAGCCACGGTGACCACCACCCATTTTACCACTAGGAGCAACGTGAGATTCTAAAATGTCACTTAAACGGTGACCAATACCAAATGATGTTCTATACATATGACCCGCTAACACGAAAAGTACAGCAATAGCTAAATGGTGATGTGCCATATCTGTTAACCATAAACTTTGTGTTTGAGGATGGAAACCACCTAAAAATGTTAAAATTGCTTGACCTGATCCGTCAGCTGTACTGAAAGCATGACTTGCAGAATCTGGATTTTGAGCGTATGCTGCCCAATTTCCTGTCCATAAAGGCGATAACCCTTGAGGATGTGGTAATGTTGTTAAGAAATTATCCCAACCTACACGTTGACCACGTGATGCTGGAATAGCTACGTGAACTAAATGACCTGTCCAAGCAAGTGATGAAACACCGAATAAACCAGAAAGGTGGTGGTTTAAACGTGATTCAGCATCTTTAAACCAAGATAAAGATGGTCTAAAATTTTGTTGTAAATGTAACCATCCTGCTATTAGCACTAAACCAGCTAAAAGAGATAAAAATACAGAACCAGTATACAGATCTTGGTTTGAACGTAAACCAATAGTGTACCACCATTGATAAACACCAGAAGTTGAGATATTTACTGGACCTGTAGCACCACCTCGAGTGAAAGCTTCTACAGCTGATTGCCCGAAGTGTGGATCCCAAATTGCGTGAGCAATTGGACGTACGTGTAAAGGATCTTGAACCCATTGTTCAAAATTACCTTGCCAAGCTACATGGAATAAGTTTCCAGAAGTCCATAAAAAAATAATTGCTAATTGACCAAAATGAGAAGCAAAAATTTTTTGATATACTAATTCTTCAGTCATACCATCATGACTTTCAAAATCATGAGCCGTCGCAATACCAAACCAAATTCGACGAGTTGTAGGATCTTGAGCTAATCCTTTACTAAAACTAGGAAATACCTTTGTTGCCATAAAGTTTTTAATTCCTCCTTTATAATTTATTATTTTTTTGGAAAACTACAATTTTATTTCTTTATTAAAAACATAAAGCTGTACATTTTTTAAAAAAGCTGTCGCGCTACTAAAAAAACGGATTAAAAAATGGGGAAACCAACCGAGTTGGTTGATATTAAAAAAACATATTAAAAAAACCAATTAAAAAACCGAATAAAACAAGTTTGATTTTTTAGAAGTTTTTCATGGTTGCTTCTATTTTTTAGAAGTTTTTCATGGTTGCTTCTATTTTTTAAAAGTTTTTTTTAATCGGTTGGTTTCCCATTTTTAATCGCTCAAAGTTTTTTTTACTAAAAATTAGAGCTTTAAGCTTCAAGAGCTTTTTTAATCTTTTCAAAAGCTTTTGAAAAGATTAAAAAAGCGAAGAAAGTAAAAAGATAAAGTACAAACGTTCCGATTTTTTAACTATAACTAAAAATAATTAAGTAAAAAGAAAAAATTTAAACAAAGTTTAAGAATTAAGGTAATCTAACTTATCTGGTAAATCATTAATAGAAATTTTAAAATTAGTATTTAAATCAAAAACTAGTATATTTTTATATATCAGCAGCCTTTTTCTTTTAACTTTCTTAATATGTTAAATACACATTCGACAAGTACTATAGCACTCACCTGGACTGTAATTTTTTGTAGATGGAAAAATTTTGACGTTTTTTTTTTACTAAAAAAGGCCTGGGTAAAAAGAGTTTGATTTTTAATCGTTCTTTCTAAAAAAACTTTCTAAAAAAAAATTAAGAACTAAAGCATAGCTTCGATAATTATTATAACAAATAATTTCAAAAAATAAAAAATTTCATATCTAAAAATAATGTTCACCATAGTAAAAAATTTCGAAATTGAAACCTCAATTTTTAGAAGCGAAGCTAAAACTAGTTTAAGAAAAGAGTGGTTAAAAAACAGAATAAATATGTAAACTCTATTATTAAATAGCCTAAGCTATTTAATAATAGAGTTTACATACAAAAATAGAAAAAAGCTAATAGTAACAAATTATACAAATTATCATTTATTATTATATTTTTACTACACACTATTTATCTATATGAGCGACATATACTCTAGGGACAATTGGTTTTTTTATAAAAAAAATATAAGGCGGATAAAAATAGGCTTTTTTTGACTTTTTAGCTACGCTGTTAGTTTTTTCACACCCTTAAGCTATTGCAAAAAATAACAAAATTCAGAAATTACTTCAAAAAATATAAAAGAGATGGATAACTAATTAGAAACAAATGTATAAATTCTAATTTTTTGAACACTAACATAACCAACTAAGCCTCCTAATTTAGCACGAATGACATGTCCAGAATCACTGGCAACTCTAGCTTCAATGCCAGTTCCGACAATTGGTTGTTCCGGTCTAATTAAAGGAACAGCTTGGCGTTGCATATTTGCTCCCATTAAAGCTCGATTGGCGTCATCGTGCTCTAAAAAAGGTACTAGCGAAGTAGCAATCGAAATCATTTGAAGTGGAGAAACAGACATAAAATCTACAGAATTTCTAAATACTTTTGTAAATTCATCAAATCTACGTACTGGAATTAACCCTTGCGGTAAAAAACCAGTTTTAGATAAATTTAAATCTCCAGCCGCGATAGTAGCTTTTTCTTCTTGCTCTGCAGAGAGAAAAAAAAAACCAGCTTTCTTTTGAACTTGACCTTTATAAACTTTATAAAATGGAGTTTCTATTAACCCTTGTGGATTTACTATAGCAAAAGTTGTTAACGCATTAACTAAACCAGCATTTTTTCCTTCTGGTGTTTCAACAGGACAAATACGACCATAATGGGTCGGATGAATCCCTCTAATATCCATTGTAGCAGTATCTCTAGAAACACCTCCCGGCCCCAAAGAAGTTAATCGACGTTTATGTGTCATTTCAGCTAATGGATTAATCATATCCATAAATTGAGATAATGGATTAGTTCCGAAAAATTCTTTTAAAGCACCATTTAATGGTTTAGTACTAAAAAAATAGTTTATTTTTGTGTCATTTGAATTAGAAACCAATTTACTACGAATGTTTTTTTCTAGACGCAGCAATCCAATTCCAATTTGCATTTGAATTAAATCACTAGAAGTTCGTACTATTCTATTTTTTAAATTATCTATATCATCTGTACCTAATAAACCTCGTTCAACTCTTAATAAATGTTCTGTTGCTAATAAAACATCATACATTGTTAATGTACGTTGTGTTAAAGGTAAGGATAAAGAAAGTTTTTTGTTTAAAGATAATCGACCATGCAGACCTAAATCATAAGTACGAGGATTCATAAATTTTTTAAAAATCCATTTTTGACCTTGTTTAGCAAAAAATTTTTTATTTAAATTATTAATTTTTTTAGTATTTGTAATTGTTGCATAAATTAATTCTAAAGCTTTTACTGAAGAATTTGCATATTGAGGAATTTTATCTTTTTCATCGTCAAGACGAGGATTTTCTTTATAGAAATCATGTAATAATAAATTTTGTCTATAATTATTGGATGTTTTAGAATTTGCAATACTCTCGGGGTTTTTTTCTACTTGTTCGACCCTTTTTTCAAAAACAGGAGTATAATGACGAGAGATTGTATAGGAATGGAAAATTGACTTTTTTATCAATTGACTTAATAATGCTTGTTTTGCAAAAGCATCGTTTTGTAATTGTGGTTCAACATATATATTAGGTATTTTTAAATAATCTAAATAATTGTGTAATAAACGTTTCGGTTGACTTAAAGATTGAAACAATATTTTTTCAGTTAACCCCATACCTAACAAAAACCATACTAAAGGAATTTTTGGAGTTTTTTTCAACTCCGCCCAAAGCATTTTTTCTTTATCAATAGAAAAACGAAGCCAAGTTCCTCTCATTGAAATAAATTCTGCCGCATAGCGACGAATTACTGTTTTTGACCCCTTTTTACTTCTTTTTTCCACACTTTTTCCGGCTTTTTCCCCGAGCTTTTTCCCCTCTTTTTCCCCTCCGGGGAAAAAGATCGGGAAAAAGCTCGGGGAAAAGGTTGGGGCGGATGAATCAACATTATATTGTAATTCTGAAAAATATAACCCTGGACCTCGCACAATTTGATTTATAATTACACGAGCAGCACCGTTTACAATAAAATGCCCACGCTTTGACATTAATGGAATATCTCCTAAATGAATCCATTTAAACATTATCTGTTTTGTTTTTCTATTTGTCAGCTGTGCTGGTACATATAGACGACAAGAATAGGTTTTAGATAAAAGAATAGCATTCATACTATTCCAACGAGGTGGACATAATTTATAATATTCAGGATATAAAAGGATTTCTAAATCCTTTTGACTATTTGTTATAGGATTTCTCTTATTTAATTCTTCAATTAATCCTTTTTCTAAAAAACGCTGAAAACCTATTCTTTGTAGTTCTACAAAATCAGGAATAAAATATTTTTCAATTGTCATATTTAATCAGTTTTTATTATATTCCCCTAAATAAAGATTTATTTTTTACAAATATTCGCCAAATAATTTTTTTTAATCTAAACTTTTGCTATTTCCGAGCTTTTTTTCCCAGTTTTTACTAAAATAACTTGCCTACTACTAGATTTGAACTAGTGACATCCCGCGTATGAAACGGATGCTCTAACCAACTGAGCTAAGCAGGCATATAAGAAATATAAATAAAATTTTTTGAGTTTTTTTAATTGGTTTTTTTAATCTTTTTTATTCATTTTTTCATTAAAAAAACACCCCCGTTTTTAAACCCGTGACAACTTTTTAAATAACTAAAAACCCAAAAAATTATATAGTTTTAAAAAATAAGA
>Ga0209812_10001416_pt1 | contig 16703 bp, 11 predicted proteins | sample JI71714BDNA_FD_187502 | JGI IMG/M metagenome (GOLD analysis project Ga0209812, IMG submission 187502) | Wastewater effluent complex algal communities from Wisconsin, to seasonally profile nutrient transformation and Carbon sequestration -... | ecosystem: Engineered > WWTP > Effluent > Algae...
CTTAACGACAGCATTTCGCTGCGGCCGCTGGCAGTGGCATCCTGCACGCATCGTTCAAGCCGCGACTGTTGATGTCGCACAGCCGACGCTGTAGCAAAGCCGTTTCGCAACGTCATTGAGGAAGGTCATTGTGGAACGTCCATTTGCAATGTGATGGCGCAACCGCGACACGCGGCTATAGCAGCGTTGGGTAGGTGTATCTCACCGCTGTGCTGAAGGTGTCGCCGCCTCGACGCTATCCAAACGTTGCCATAACGATAGTTCGGCAGGCAGTTGGTAGCGGCGCGCCACGCGCTGTTTACCGTGCTGCCACTCAAAGGATAAAAACACAGCTTGCAGCGCCAATCCCGCCGCATGCTGATTATGTTCGCCATAGCGTGGATCGCCCGTGATGGGCGCTTTCGCAGCAGCGAAATGCCGACGAATTTGGTGTTTCCGCCCACTGATTAAATTCACTTCATAACGGGCATAACGTCCTTCGCCGCTTAAACGGCGATAGCGTGTTTCGCAGGTTTTCCCATCCAGCGGTAGTGAACCCCCCCCCTGCTCTGGCAATGCCGCCCAATCACCACAAACCTGGATATGGTAATTTTTTTGTATACCATGCCCTTGCAGCAGCTGATTAAATTGCGCCGCGGCCGCCTTGGTGTGGGCAATCAGCATCAGCCCACTGGCTTCGCGATCTAGGCGATGCACTAAAAAGACCTGCCGCTGATTGGCAAAGTGCAGCTCAACCGCGCGCAAGATACTCAGATGATCCCCCCACTCATTGCCTTGCGATAACATGCCGGCCGGCTTGAACCAGACGCTATAAGCGCCTTCATCCGCCACCAACTGCGCTGGTGCACACTGTCGTTGCAATAAATTGGCATCATAGTGCAGTTCCAGCCGCGCTCCCGCCTGGAGTGGCGTCTGGGCACGACGCAATCGTTTGACCTGTTTGCCCTGCCGCAACACGACGGCGCCTTTGCTCATCGCATCTTTTAGTTTTGCTTTGGAGATTTCCGGCGCGGCGGTTGCCAAACAATCAATGGCAACCACAGGCGCGGTGATGGCAATGGTTCGGGATAGTTGACTCATAGAATTAGGTTACTCACGGATTGACTGTCTTTGCAGGGGCATGAACAGGCTAAATGAATTTAACAAATTTGCACATTGTTCCAGTTCAGAACAACACCACGGTTCAGGCAGTATTCAGACCTATTGTGCCAGTATAGTATCAAAGCCTAAGGAGGCATCCCATGAAAACTATCGGTAAATCACTGCTTGTGCTTAGTTTGGTTACTTTATTGCCATGGTTCGCTGCCGCAGCGGATGATATTCGCGATGCGCCGATGCCAACCACAGAACAATATGTCAAACCCAGTCAACTGGCGGCGGAAGCTGCGCAAGGCTTAAGTACACCGCCTCCGGCGCAACCTCCGGTATTACAAGCGTACCGGACCACCAGTTGGTTTCAAACCATTGATGTCACCTTGCGGCGCGATTTAAACAATAACGGCTATTTCTCAGAATTGGTGATTCGGTTTGACGCCAATACTGATTACAGTGCGCAACCTGTGTATGCTATTTATTCATTGATCGATAGCCGCAACCAAGAATGGCGCTTCCATACCAGCAGTATTTTTACCCTGTATCGCCAACAAAGCACGGACTGGTTTTCCATCACCAGCGATATTAAAGGGTTTAATCGTGATCTTTATCGGTTACGTATCCAGCTCAAAGATGCCAATACCAACGCCACCTTAGCCGAAATATCAGGGTTCGACACCGCGACACTCGACAGGTTAGCACTGGAAGATCGGGTGGACGATAGTCGCACCAATACCGTGATCGTCGTGCGCGAAGAATCGGGTGGTAGCATTGGCATTTTCTCTTTCCTGCTCTTAAGCTGTGTAGGGGTATGGCGGTGGAAGCAGCAAGGTGCCCGAACAAAATATCAGTCTTAATCATAAAACAGCTGCCAATGCCCTCGCATTGGCAGTACCCGCTCGACCGCATTCGGGTCGGTCGCACCAATTTGTGTTACGTCTGTGTATGTCGCGCCCCATGTCAGCCGTGTGGCCGGCATGGCGGCAATGGCAACATCAAACAACGCCTTACTTGATACGGTTTTGCCGAGGGAGTTTCATAGGGTGTTATATCGGATGTTGCATAGGTTTTGCCAGTAATGGCGCCCTTGCTGATACGAAGATGTCGGTTGCCGACCTTACGCCAGAGCGGCAAACGTCCTCCCCTGTGTCGGCAGCGCTGAACACAACACAACCCGTAACACCAGCATTTGAGTGGACCTTGGCACAAACGACTCGCACAACCCCACCGCAACCAACAGCATCACGGCCAGTGTCACGACTGACACGGCAACTGCAAGAAGAACCAAAGCAACAAGGTTATACCTTTACGTATCAATGGGATGCGTTGCCACCACTGCGATTTACCCTCAGCCCTGGTCCAACCGAGCAACGCATTGCCGCTCGTCGTCGCTACTCCGTCGACATGCTCAATGCACGCTTGCGGCAATACTTGCTGCAACAACAATCATCTTTACAGCAAGCCGGTATTCGCCTGGAGTTGAGCCCACCAGCACAGCCACTATCGTACCAACTCAGCGGTATAGATGCCGCAAAGGTTCGCAGCGCTCAAACCTCACTGCATAAAGCACTGGACGATCAGCGTACCGCTTATTTAACGGAGAATTACTTTTATCAATTACCACCGACACAGGGGCAACGCTGGATTGTGGTGGATCATGTCCGCATCATGCAAGAAAGCTTGCCCCTGCTCCAGCCGGTAGCCGCTGCGCTGAGCGCTCAGTTAGGACAGCAAAATATTCGCCAAATCAGTAGCCATGTCCTGCGCTTTATCCAACAAATTCCGTACAACGATCTCAGTAATCGACGAGACAGTCAGGGCAGCGCATTTGCACCGCCTTGGCAATTACTACAAGAACATCGTGGCGACTGTGACAGTAAAGCCGTGTTATTGGCTGGAATTTTGCGGCAGTTATTTCCACGATTACAAATAGCCATCCTGTATTTGTCTGATCACGCGGTGCTGGCCGCTCAGATCCCGCCGTTGCCTGGCGAAACCAAGGTTGAGCTCAATGGCCAATCCCTCTTGATACTTGACGCCACAGGTCCCGCGCTCCTCCCGCCAGGCAAGACGGGCGACAAATATCAGCAACAACTGCAAAATCGCCAATTTAGCTATCGTTTTTTCCCCGTCAATAGCCAATAGTACAAAGCTTGGCTGAGCATCGCTTGACTCAAGATCTCGATATCAAGCAACACCGATTGGCCATATTTATTCACCAGACACCATTGCTGCGCACTCTGCTCTAACCATGCGTGGCCATTCATAGGCGGTGACGACGCTAACTGCGCTTGCCATCCAAGCTCATTTAGACGTTGCTGTAATCGCCACGCCGACACGACATCATGACTGCAGATCATAAGGCTTCGCACCGCAGGGCTTGAACGCAGCACCGCTGGCCAATCTTCCGTTAAAAGCGGCACCGCTAGACATTGATAATCCTTGGCATGCGCTAAGGCAGGGCTATGAGCGCTATGAACCAAATGCAAACGCGCCGCAGGAAAATAGCGTCGCACCACCTGTGCAATTTTCGGTAGCAACGTAGGATCAGACGCAATAAATGCTTCATCCACCACCAAATGATCCAGCGGCTCTTGGTTGTTGCTTAAAAATCCGAGTAATTGCGTTGCATCACCAAGGGGTAATAACAGGCAGTGCTGCTTTATCAGCTGCCGCTTAAGATCTTGCTGTAACTCACTGTGTGGCGACAATAGTAAGACACGCAGCTGGGTCGTAGGCATTGCCAGTTCAGTATGAAACGCCGTGTCATTTTGCACGGCGATATCTGCCGGCGTGGCCGTCATACAAAACCCTTTGACGGTCAGTTCAAAGAGGGACGCGTCATCATCGGAGCTACTGAGCTTTGGCGATGGTTCCAACCACAATTGTAAACGCCCATCGCTAAGTGCGATCTGCGAGTCAACCTGATCACAGCTGGCTTGCCAATCAACAACCCAACGCGATGCTGTGGTCGATGATAACGACTGCTCATGCGGAGTCGACACCGCTGACACGTGCGATTGCATGGCCCCTCGCGCATGTGCCCATGCTAAAAACTGTTGCTCTAAGTCTCGCATAGATGGTTGACGAATAGATGGCTGGCGAATAGATGGCTGACGAATAGAGGGCTGACCAATAAATGACATTTGCTGGCTGTTCGACACCGCTATCCAAGCCGGAACCTGGTCCGTAAATGCAATGACCGCGGTTTGTACCGAAGGTATCTGCTGTTGTAACAGCCGCAACCAGCGTTGTATCAGCGCTCTGGTGGGTAGCACGACCATATCCGTCGTCACACCCGCCATCACCCGCTGCCAGATCGCTGCTAGCGCAAGATCGGACCTGGCCATATGCGCACTGAGTTCATGGCTGCCATCATCAGACTTCGGCGACACGAGGTCTTGCGGAGCAGACATCGTAGCGATGACGTTAGCGCAGTCTGTACTTAACAGGGCGGCAATTGCCTTCAGTGCAGGATCGTTGTTGGATAGTCCCTGCGTTGGCGTTGCCGAATCAAGCGCCACCTTGGGGTTGCCGCTTGATGGCGGCGCAAGCGTGGATTGCTGCTGTAGCCAAAGTTGGGTGACCACGCTGAGCTGCTGTCGAGACTGCGGATGTTCCGTTCCCGATTGGGCATACATCCATGCCTCCAATAACCGTGATGCCATTTGCCAATCATCATGCGCCGGTATAGCTGACGACGTGACCGCATCATCTGCCGCCACATGCGCCTGTAACACCGTCAATAATGCTGGCGTTAAGTCCGAAGCCGTGACGACCTCCGCCTCGGGTATGACCGCCCTGCTCTGCTCAAGCGGCTTTGACGCAGCGTCGCCGTGATGCGGCGGTTCATGAACACCTGCCTCAAGTGACGTGATGGGCGCCGTGGCAGCTGCGTTGCTGATGTCCGACCGTTCGAGCATCGGTTTAATCATCGGCTCTGACAGCGGTTCTGGCAATGGTTCGCGTGGCGTTTCTAGACGCTGTTCATTGCGTACATTCACATCATCGATGACCATGGGCGGCACTGAAGGTATCGTCTCCGCGCTGATATCCGTCAACATGGGGGACGCAGGATCGGTGAAGGGCATGTGTTCCGACCATTGTAATCGGCGCTGGACCACAAAAAACAACACCACTAACGCGAGGCTAATGCCCAGTAACACAAAAAATAATTGTTGTCGCTGCTTGGCAATATGCGCCAACATGACACTCGCATCACGTTCTAACAGCAGATTCGCCTGCCAACTGTCCAGGTGTTGCCACGCGGCTAATGTAGGGCGCCCGAGGTAATTGAGGTAGGTTTTTTGGCTAAATGCAGGGCCTTTTTGCCGTAATAAACTGACAATATGACTTGGCGACCATGCGAGGGTTGCATCAAATTTTTGCGCCGTATTATCCAGCAGTGGCACCGGAGGGCGACGTAACCAAAGTTGCAGTGGCTGCCAGCCTTGAATGTCATCCATCCGCAACATCGGCAACAAACGATCTTGATAACGGCTTCGACTGAGCAAGGCCCCGGCGTTGTCCACCAGCAGAAACTCACTCTCAGCCGCCGATTCCGGCCGCATCGCATCGAGCTGTGCCGCTAAACGCGCGCCATCAAACCATAAAATCAGCTGCACGTCATGTTCTGCGGTGTGTCCAGGATTCGATATCGGCACTTGTACCGGCAACATCCAATGCGAACGATACACTTGCGGCGCTAAAAACATCAATTGTTGAGCGGGTAAACGGCGACTATGACTAAACAGCTGATCAGCACTATCGTCACTAAAACGCAGCACCTTTCCAGCCATATTCACCACCGCATAAGCCTGCAGTGGATCTGGCCATAAGATTTGCTCGATATGTAAATCAAGTTCTTGCCAAGGATCTGTGGCTAGCACTTCGCTTTGTTGGGCAGGTAAGGCGTTTAGACGTTGTTGCAGCGCTTGCAGTGGCAATTCATAGCGGTCTTGCCAATGCTGCAGTGCCACTACGGCTTTATCCAACTGATGGCTGAGTTCGGTGCGTTGCTGCTGCACCACCACGGCGCCGGTTTGCAGCAACACCCAATAGCCACAGCCCCACAAAAAGGCGACCGAGACGATAAGCGCCAATGTCGACCAAGAAAAAAACTTCACGGCTGTAAGACTTCCTTGTATGAAAAGGCATAGCCTAATGCATCAGACACGCAAGTCAACTCTTGTTCTGCGCAGTTACAAATTCGCTTCAGCAAACGACGCCAAACGACTGCGGACGACCCCATTTAAACTGACCGTCGTACAGCCCTCAAAGTTTTTAAAACGCTCGACGATGTACGTTAAACCTGAGGTGACGGCGGTCAGATAATTACTATCAATTTGCGCTAAATTCCCAGAACAAATCAATTTGGTGCCTTCACCACAACGGGTAATGATGGTTTTAAGCTGCGCCGCCGTCAGGTTTTGGCACTCATCCAAAATGACGATGGCATTTTGAATACTGCGGCCACGCATAAAGTTCACCGATTTAAACTGGATATTGGCTTTATCCATGATGTAATTCATGCTGGCATGCGGGTGCTCATCCATTTTATGCAGTACTTCGAGTGAGTCAGTAATGGCCGCCAACCATGGCGCCATTTTCTCTTCTTCGCTGCCGGGTAAAAAACCAATCGATTCGGCAATTTCCGGCGTATTTCGCGTCACAATAATTTTGTCATAGCGCTGTTTTTCAATCACAAGTTCCAGCGCGGCCGCCAGTGCCAACAAAGTTTTGCCACATCCCGCAGGGCCGGTTAGGATGACTAAGTCCATTTGCGGATCCAGCAGCGCTTTTAACGCCATGCCCTGATAAATATTTTTCGGCTGCACTCCCCACGCTTTTTGATGCATCAACCGCTCCATGCCTAAGTCATGGATTTTTAACTGCTGGTCATGGCTGGCCACCACTTGCCCTGCAAATTGCCCGCTGTCGTCAACTAAAAACTCATTGATATATGCATGCGGCAATAACGATTTGGGCACAAAATGATAGGTGTCGCGTCCTTCCTGTACACTTTGACAATCCTTAACATGCTGCCAAAAATCGCCACTAAAGCGATGGTACCCTTTGTACAAAAATCGAACATCATCAATCAGCTGGTCGGTGCGATAATCTTCCACCCACTTGAGGCCTGCCCCTTTGGCTTTTAAGCGCATGTTGATATCTTTGGTGACCAACACCACTTTGGTCGGCGCTTTTTCCCGCTGTAAAAACAGCGCGGTATTAATAATCAGATGATCATTTTCGCCACCGGGTAACCCTGGAATTTGATCGCTTAAATGATGATCATTCACAATCAGCAAATGTCCGCGCTGCGTCTGCTCAGGTAAAGCCGGTAACGCTACACCCTGTAGCATTTGCTCGGGCGATGCATCTTTGAGCACATCCTCTAAAGCTCTAATGGCGACGCGGGCATCACGACTGACATCGCGCTGCTTGTCTTTGATGTGATCAAGCTCCTCCAGCACCGTCATCGGGATCACCACATCGTGTTCTTGGAAATGCAAAAATGCGAAGGGATCGTGCAGTAAAATATTGGTATCTAACACATAAATCTTACGGTCTTTCTGTCTACGCCTGACCATCATAACAACCTCCTAGGTAGTGATTTGGTACAGCAAAGGCCACACACCTGCGCCTTAGTGGTAACGCCAGAATCCATATTCAGTATGACAGCTGAATGACTAAAAAGTGCAACTTGAAAAAATAACCCTACGACGGATGCAGTTTTCTGCTTTTCTTAGTACCATAGCGCCCCTTTTTTGGAGTGATTAAAACGATGATAAAATTTGCACTTGGGCAACGTTGGATTAGTGATACAGAGTCAGATTTAGGGTTAGGCACCATAGTGGCGATTGAAGGGCGCATGCTGACGGTGCTATTCCCTGCCAGCGGCGAGACCCGTCTGTACGCACAAAATGAAGCGCCGTTGACTCGAGTGCAATTCAACAATGGCGATACCATTAAAAGCGCCGATGGCTTTTCGTTAGTGGTTGCCAGTGTGGAAGCCAAAGACGATACCTTGGTGTATCACGGCACGCGCACCGACACGGGCGAAACCATCGCGCTGCGTGAGATGTTTTTGGATCATTTCATCAGTTTTAATCAACCGCAGGACCGTCTGTTTGCTGGTCAAATTGACCGTTTTGAATGGTTCAGCTTGCGCTATCAAAGTTGGCAGCACCTGCATCAACAACAACAAAACCCACTGCGTGGCCTCGCGGGGGCGCGTGTTAGCTTGATTCCCCATCAACTTTATATTGCCAACGAAGTCGCCAAACGGCATGCGCCGCGGGTGCTACTGGCCGATGAAGTCGGTTTGGGTAAAACCATTGAAGCGGGTTTAATTATTCATCAACAGCTGATCGCAGGCCTGGCACAGCGCATTTTAGTGGTCGTGCCTGAATCACTGCAGCATCAGTGGATTGTCGAGATGCTGCGCCGTTTTAACTTAAAATTCGCCATCTTTGATGAAGAACGTTGTACCGAAGCGGCCCTTGATAGTCTGAACCCATTTGAAACTGAACAGCTGGTGCTGACCAGTTTGGAATTCCTCAGCAAAAAGAAAAGTTGGCATGAAATGGCCATCGATGCCGGTTGGGATTTATTGGTGGTGGATGAGGCGCACCATTTGCAATGGCATGAAGACAAACCTAGCACCGAGTATACTCGCATCGAACAGCTGGCCGAGGAAACGCCAGGTGTGATTTTGCTGACCGCAACCCCAGACCAATTGGGCCATCAAAGCCACTTCGCACGTTTACGATTACTCGATGCCAATCGCTTTTTTGACTACGATAGCTTCCTTGCCCAAGAACAGGATTATCAACAAATTGCTGCACTGGCCAATTTGATTTTAAGTGACGATGCGTTGTCAAACGAACAAATTGCGACGCTGCAAGCCAAGATCCAGGATGACGATCTGCAAATGGCCTGGCCGCTGCTCGCCGTCCCTGCGGATCAAACAACCGAAAGTCAACAAGCACGGCAGCAGTTGTTACAAGCCCTGCTCGATCGCCATGGCACGGGCCGTATTTTGTTCCGGAACAGCCGCGCAGCTATTGCCGGTTTTCCAAAACGAGTGTTGCATAGCTACCCGCTGACATTACCTGAGCAATACAAAAACGCCATCAAAGTGCAGCAAGCCTTTAGCGGTCAACTCAGTGCGCTGCAAAAAGCCCAGCAACAGTTGTTCCCTGAGCGTATCTTCCAAGAGTTCGAAGGCAGTAAAAGTAGCTGGTGGCAGTTTGATCCCCGCGTGGATGTGCTTATTCAGTTATGTAAGCAAAACAAATACAAAAAATTCCTCATTATCTGTGCCCATGCCGATACGGCGGATGCCTTAGAAGAGGCATTACGGGTCAAAGAAGGTATTCGTGGTGCCGTATTCCATGAGCGAATGTCGATTGTCGAACGCGATAAAGCCGCGGCGTATTTTGCCCAAGATGACAATAGCGCGCAGGTGCTGATTTGTTCTGAAATCGGTAGTGAAGGCCGTAACTTCCAATTTGCCAGTCATTTAGTGTTGTTTGACCTGCCGTTAAACCCAGATTTATTGGAACAACGGATTGGCCGGTTGGACCGTATTGGTCAGCAGCATGATATCCAAATCCATGTGCCTTATTTCACCGAGCACCCGCAAGCCATTTTGTTGCAGTGGTATCAGCAGGGTTTAGCGGCCTTTGAACAGACCAGCCAAACCGGCCGTGCCGTGTTTGAAACTGTGAGTGACAGCTTATTTCAACTGATGGCGACGGCAACACCTGCGCCATCAGACATTGAACAGCTGATCCATCACAGTCAGCAACTCAATCAGCAACTGAAACAAAAATTAGAGCAAGGCCGCGATCGTTTGTTGGAACTCAACTCCGCCGGTCGCGACAGTGCCACACCGTTGGTGGATGCGATCAAAGCGCAAGATGACAGCACGGTATTACCGCTCTTTATGATCAAAGCATGGGATATCTTGGGTATTCATCAGGATGATCGTAGCGATACCAGCATAGTGTTAACCCCGGCAGAGCATATGCAAGGTCATTATCCCGGCGTGGATGAGGATGGGGTTACCGTGACCTTTGATCGCAATACCGCGCTAGCGCAAGAGGATATTCAGTTCTTGAGCTGGGATCATCCGATGGTGCAAGGCACGCTCGACATCATCACCAACGACAATATGGGCAACAGCAGTGTGGCCATTTTGTTTAACAAACAACTCCCGGTCGGCAGTTTCTTTGTTGAATTTATTTATGTGGCCGAAGCCAGTGCACCACCAGCGCTACAGTTAGGTCGCTATTTACCCGCAACACCCATTCGTTTGCTGCTGGAAAAAACCGGCAAAAACTTAGCAGCCAATGTGCCATTTGATAATTTCAACCGCCAATTAAAACCTGTCGGTCGCCAAACTGCATCAAAGCTGGTCTCGGCGTTGCAATCTGTCGTGCATCCTTTAATCAGCAAAGCCGAACATTATGCCGAAGCACAGTTGGCGGTGATTCGCGAACAAGCGCTGCAAAAAATGCAAACGGCGTTCACCGAACAAATTGCTCGCCTGACCGCGCTGGCTAAAGTAAACCCACTGGTACGGCCGGAAGAGATCGACCATTTGACCGCCAGCCAGCAGCAACTAACTGATTATATTCATAAAGCCCGTCTTCGCTTTGATGCCATCCGTGTGGTGGTGGTCAGCCACGAGTAAGGCGCATGCTGATCGAATATAACCCACCACGTTCACCTTATTTGCAACTGGTCTACCAAGATGACCAGTTGTTGCTGGTGAATAAACCCAGTGGTTTACTGAGTGTGCGCGGCAAAGCGCCCGAGCATCAAGATAGTATCGAACGTCGTGTGCAGTTGGTTTTTCCAACCGCACGCGTGGTGCACCGTTTGGATATGGCCACATCAGGCTTAATGCTGATGGCCTTAACCGCAGAAAGCCATAAAGCCTTGAATCGTCAATTCGAGCTGCGTCAAACCGAAAAACACTACATCGCCGTACTCGAAGGCAAACTGACCGCTGATTATGGCGAAGTTTTTTTACCGCTGCGTTGTGATTGGCCCAATCGTCCGCGGCAGATGGTGTGTTTTAGTCACGGTAAAAAAGCACACACCCGTTATGAACGTTTGAGCCAAGACGAAAATAGCACTCGGGTCAGACTCACACCGATCACCGGACGCTCCCACCAACTGCGCGTGCATATGCAATCGTTGGGACATCCGATTTTGGGTGATAAGTTTTATGCATCACGCCGCGGACTTGAGGCGGCGGACCGGTTATTGTTGCATGCAGCCCATTTAGCGTTTTATCATCCAACCACAGGACATTGGATGTCCTTTGACCAGCCTTGTCCGTTTTAAAGGCTAAAACAGAGGTGATGACCGTTTGATTAATGTTAGGTTCATGCTAAACGGTTAAATTACACAAATTAATGCCATTTGTTTGTTTATTAAACTCAAATCAAATAAAATCGCAGCGTTTTGAAACTAAGGAGAAACGGATGAAACTTAAAAACTGCGCTATGGCCGTGTTGGCTGCTTTGCCATTGGTGGCTACCTCAACTGTAGCAGCACCAACTGCTGCAGAACTGCAAGATCGCGTCTATGGAAGTGTATTCCTTGAAGTGTATTCACCGGATCAAGATAAAGGTGTATCACAAGCTTGGGGCATGACTGAGCGTGGTGATGGTTATGGTATTAACGTAGGTTACCGCCTGACCGAACATTGGAGCATCCGTGCCGAAGCTTTACGGCAAGAGTTACCTGTCCGTACCGACTCAAGCAAAGATATCAGCGGTAACCGTGCAGGTCTTGATGTCATTTATCATTTAGACAACCTACCTCTGTATGTGGGTGGTGGCTTGCGCAACATCACCACTGGCCAATCATCTTCAGCGGCAAACCTCGTGGTTGGTGCTGAATGGTTTACGACCGATCGTTTTGCGTTAAATATTGAAGCATCACGTTTCCAAGGCATTAGTAAACCATATGCTGATGCAGCTATTCGTGTCGGTGGCACATACTATTTCGGTGCTGAACCTGCGGTTGAACCTACACCTGCGCCAGCGCCTGTGGTTGCGCCAGAACCTGCACCAGCACCTGTAGTGGGTGATGCCGATCAAGATGGTGTGACTGATGACAAAGACCAATGTCCAAATACACCAATCACTGACAAAGTTGATACTGTCGGTTGTTCAATTTTCCAAGAAACGTCGGTCAGTATCGCGATCAAAGCCCAATTTGATAACGATTCAGCCGTCGTGAAGCCAGAATACCATGCCGAAGTTGAAAAACTGGCCGCATTCTTAAAACGCTTCCCAAATACGGATGTCGAGATTGCCGGTCACGCGTCAAACGTTGGTAAACCTGCCTATAACCTGAAGTTGTCACAACGTCGTGCCGATGCCATTGCTGAAGTGCTGGTTAGCAAATTTGGTATCGACCGTTCACGCGTGAAAGCGGTAGGTTACGGTGTGACCAAACCAAAAGTATCTGGTAATACGGCGGCTGCACATGCTGCGAACCGCCGCATCGAAGGTATTGTGACTGCATCTGTGAAAGAAGCGGTACAACGCTAATCAGCGTCACTTGCTTTATCCGCCGTAACTCGTCATGAGTTGCCGTTAAAAAAGCCGCATTTGCGGCTTTTTTTATGGGCATACGTCAGCATTTTTATGAGCCTCTGAGCTTAAGCTCAAGAAAAATCATTGCAGGTCGACATAGAAGCAATGTGCATAATCAAACCAGCGATGCCAAACTCGCACATAGACGCCATCTCGGCGCCATCTGGGTTGAGACATCATACGGTTAGATCATATCTGTACTTTCACGCCATCGCTTGGGAGAAACCCGTGTTGTTAAAACGAAACGTTCTACGGCCGAATTTACCAGCGCAAGTATTCACATGGCTGCAATGGGGTTTAAAAATCAGCATCGTCGCTGGCATGCTCGGCAGCATCATATTGACCAGCCTTAACTCGCACGCACAAACGACCACCTCCAACGCAAATGCAGCGGCCGCAAGCGCGAATAGCGCTACAGCGCAAAACCCTGTCACTGCAGCGACCACGACACACGCCGTCGCCAGCAATAACGGTACGCCCTCCAGTACCGCAACACCGAACATCAGTAGCGAGCTTGGGCAACTAAAAGCAGATTTCAGCCGCCAGCTCGCTGCGCCACAGATCCAACAAGGTTCAACACAGAGCCATGTGGTGTTATGGCTCGATCACCCAGCGATGACACCCTTTCAAAAGGGGAATGTCATCTTGCTGCCTGATCAATCGCAACATGCCGCCAGTCCGAGACTTATTAATTTTTTACGCCAGCACATGCCAGACTTTGGTTGGCATACGCGTGCAATGCAAGTGCCGGCATTACCCGCAACAGCCAATGATCATGTAGCTGCACTATTACCGCCGATAGACTCGCCTGATGTGGTAACAACAACCGCGGTTGATGCGGACGCAACCGATGCCACGGCCGCCAACGATACGGGTGCCGCGAACGGCAGCAGCTCGGCAACGACCCACAATACAGGCTCTACGAAAGGACAAGACGCAAATCTAACGACCACGGTTCCTGAAGATAGTGCCGAAAATGCCAGTTCAGGCGCTGAATTACTGGAATATCAACAACAATTGGCAGAGCAACTCAGCCTGATCGTAGCGCAACAACGCAGCGCTGGTGCGACCATCATCATTGCGGAAGGCAGCAGTGCCGCAGTGGTCAACCATTTAATAAAAAACAACAAGCTGCAAAATATAGGTGCCGTTATCTTGATTAGTGCCTATATCGCAGCCCCCAAACTAAATGCCGATGCCGCTTTGGCCATGGCACAACATAACGTGCCAGTGCTAGATATAAGCTTTAGTGGAGACAATCGATTTGTCTTGCAACAACAGCATTACCGTGCGCAATTGGCACGAAAATATATCAAAGAGTTATATCGACAGCGCCAAATCACCAGCTGGCCACAGCATGAGATGGAACAGCAATGGGTATGGAAAGAAATCTATGGCTGGCTATCTCATATCGGCTACTAATGATTCACGCCACACTATCAACGTTGAACTCTGGATTATTGAGGTTTAAGGTTCATCATCTTACCGCAAGAGCAACCTAAGCATAACCAGTTAAAACTGGCACAGCGTTGAACATCAATAGACGAAAATAGGATTTATGCACCATACCGTGTTCGCCACCATCACTAGCCATGAACCCATCGCAGCCCGTGATGTTGGTAAGCGCTGTCTCAGCGCTCACCGTCAAAGTGCAGCCCCCAATTTACCAACGATCGCGCCAATTATTTTTTAAACCGTTCCACCAACTGATACAACGACTTCGCATTGGCTTCTAACGAAACGCTCAATTGCGCCGCCTGATCGGTGTGCTGGAAGCTGCTGTTCGATAAATCGGCAATGCGACTCACCTGCTGATTAATATCTTCCGCCACGTGAGCTTGCTCTTCGACCGCTACGGCAATTTGATGACCCATTTTGGCGATATTGCTCACCGCCCCCAAGATCCCCTGCAGCATCTGTTCAGACTCGCTCACCATAGTGACGCCAAGTTCCGTCGCCTCCATACCTTTAGCGGCAGCGGCAACCGCTTGACGAGCACCATTTTGTAGATTCGTGATAATTTCCTGGATTTGCTTGGTCGATTCTTGTGTCCGCTGCGCTAAATGCCGAACCTCATCCGCGACCACCGCAAAACCGCGGCCCTGCTCACCTGCTCGTGCGGCCTCGATTGCAGCATTAAGCGCGAGTAAATTGGTTTGCTCGGCAATTTGCTGAATAATTTCCGCAGCCTTGGTAATGCTTGACGTTTGCGCCGCGAGGTCTGTCACGGCATGTGAGATACTCTCGACCGTATCGGATAAAGCAACAATAGCTTGCTTGGTTTGCAAAGATACCGCCTGGCCTTTGGTGGTCAACTCGCTGGCGTTACTGGCTTCAGACGATGTAAGCTGCACATTCTCCGCCACTTCAGCGATGGTATGCGTCATTTGATTCATGGCGGTGGCCGTTTGCTCGGTTTCTTGCTGTTGCTGCGATAAAAACGCCAAGTTATCTTTATTCAACTTATTGGCCTGCGCAGATTCAATGGACGCCGATTTAGCCGCATCTTCTAGCCGTGTGAGTACCGTTCGCAAGTGAGCACTCTCGGCTTCTAACGCCAATTGCAATAGCGACCAATCGTCGTTTTTGCCAACATATACCAGACTAGCCACAGGATCCAGAAATGGAGAATGCAGCTGTTGCTGCAATTGTTGCATCCGTTGTTTTTGCTGTAATTGACAACGAATGGCCATTGCATAAACACCAATACCAGCCAACACAGCCCCGATCCAAGGCGACGCGTAGATACTTGCGGCGCCAACGACGCCGGCGGCTGCACTCGCCGCCACCAGATTCAGCATCGAATATGATAAGGACTCACTCGGTGATGCGGTTTTCCCACTCTGAAGCTGCGCATACAAGGCTTGTGCGCGCGCCACTTGCTCCGCGGTGGGGCGAATGCGGACAGATTCATACCCCACCACACGCTGATCTTGCAAAATGGGCGTGACATAGGCATTCACCCAATAATAATCACCATTTTTACAACGGTTCTTGACCACCCCCATCCAACATTTCCCTGCTTTTAAATAGCGCCACATATCCTCGAAAACGGCTTTAGGCATATCGGGATGTCGAACGATGTTGTGGGGTTGACCAAGTAATTCCGCTTCTGTGAAACCACTGATATCAACAAAGGCTTGATTGCAATATTGAATAACACCTGACGTATTGGTAGAAGAAATCAGTCGTTGCTCACTGGGAAAGGTACGTTCACGTTGGGTAATAGGAAGGTTCTGCCGCATAAAGATCCTTTAAATACGAAAAAAATCAGTAAACTATCATCATTGATGTGAACCGTGGTGCTGGTCTCGTTGTGTTTGACGTGTCGAATGTAACTCTAGCTGCTAATTCTTAAACAACAAATATAGTCGCAGGTAAAAACAGCCAAACACGAGACGGAAATCACATAAACAAATGATTTTAATGAACTTATCTAGTTCCTATTATTGCTTAAAGGAGAATATCTTGCCAGTTATCTATAGCACTATTGGATTATTAGTTTTAAGTAATATCTTTATGACCTTTGCGTGGTATGGTCACTTAAAACATTTAAAAAGTTCAGCACTTTGGTTGGCCATTTTGGCATCTTGGGGCATTGCGCTGTTTGAATATATGTTGATGGTGCCCGCCAATCGACTCGGTGCCACAGTATTATCGCTGGGGCAGCTCAAAATTTTGCAAGAAGTCATCACCTTAGCGGTGTTTATCCCCTTTGCGGTGCTTTATATGAAAGAGCCGTTTAAAGTGAATTACATCTATGCCGGACTCTGTTTATTAGGCGCTGTGTATTTTATGTTCTACGACAAGGCAGGTTAACTGATCTGATCCGCTAACTCTGGACACTTAACTAAGCACTTTGTTTCAGTTCAAAATTCTCAGGGCTTAAATAGCCAAGTGAACTATGCCTTCTGGTTTTGTTGTAATCAACTTCTATGTATTCAAAAACGGTCTGTCGCATGGTTTCCCGGTCCATGATTGGCTCGT
>Ga0209812_10001418_pt1 | contig 16654 bp, 17 predicted proteins | sample JI71714BDNA_FD_187502 | JGI IMG/M metagenome (GOLD analysis project Ga0209812, IMG submission 187502) | Wastewater effluent complex algal communities from Wisconsin, to seasonally profile nutrient transformation and Carbon sequestration -... | ecosystem: Engineered > WWTP > Effluent > Algae...
CCGCCGTTGTGGTGGTTGGAAAGTCACAAAACGAAGCCGTTAAGTCGGCTGATAACAGCGCCCTGCGACTGTCCATCAACTAAGTTTAGCAGCGTTAACATTAATGATAGAACCCTGGCAATTGCCGGGGTTTTTTTATGTCTCACGATCGGAATACCGCTATAATATTTCGCTCCTACGGAGCTCCGGGGCATACTCCGTCCTACGGGCTATTGATATGACGCCCCGCCGGGGCAGAATACAAAACCAATTCCGGAATTTCAACATATGGGCTATTGATATGACGCCCCGCTGGGGCGGAATACAAGGCACTATTACGGAATTAAATCTTAATAAAACGGACTGTAGACTGCCGACTGTGGGCTGCCGACTGCCGACTGTGGACTGTGGACTTATCCCTACCTTAGAGCCATGGATAAACGTGTATTTCTCCTCGACGCCTTTGCCCTGGTGTTCCGGGCCTATTATGCCCTCATCCGCAGTCCCAGATTGACCTCCAAAGGCAAAAATACCAATGCCCAATTTGGTTTCACGAATGCCTTGGTCGAACTGATCAATAAACAAAAGCCTTCTCACATGGCGGTTTGTTTTGATACATCGGCACCCACAGAACGGCATATTGATTTTGCGGACTATAAAGCCAACCGGCAGGAAACACCGGAAGATATCCTGCTCGCAGTACCGGATATTAAGAAAATCATTGAAGCATTTAATATTCCCATTATTTACAAAGACGGATTTGAAGCCGATGATGTGATCGGTACGCTGAGTAAACAGGCCGAAAAAGCCGGGTATGAAGTGTATATGGTTACACCGGATAAAGATTACGGCCAGTTAGTGTCTGATAAAGTAAAAATTTACAAACCGGCCTACCAGGGCAACGATGCAGAAATCATGGGTCCGGAAGAAGTCTGCGCCAAATGGAATATCAAAGACGTGAGTCAGGTAGTGGATATGCTGGGCATGATGGGAGATGCCGTAGATAATATCCCCGGTATTCCTGGTGTGGGAGAGAAAACGGCAGCTAAGTTCCTGGCAGAATACGGATCATTGGAAAACACCCTCGCCAATGCCGATAAGATCAAGGGAGCCATGGGCGAAAAAGTAAAGAAGGGAATGGATATGGCCATTCTTTCTAAAAAACTGGCTACGATCATTACTGACGTGCCCGTGGAATTTCATGAAGAGGATTTTAAACTGAAAGACTGGAATAAAGACAAACTGAAAGAAATATTCAGTGATCTTGAATTCCGGACGCTAGGCAAACGCTTGCTGGGTGAGGATCTCCCCGCTGGCGGTCCGGGCGCCACAGCTGTTACAAAAGAAATACCCCAGGGTGTACAGACCGATCTCTTTGGAAATATTATTGAAACAGCAGCGCCGGCAAAAACAACCAGTAACAATGACGGTGAAGATGGTCCTTCTTTGTCTGTAGAACATAATATCAACAACACGCCGCATCACTATGAAGCCGTGGAAGGTGACGCAGCCATTAAAAATCTGGTTGCCGAACTTAAAAAACACAAAGAGATCTGCTTCGATACGGAAACCACCGGTATTGATGCCAATGAAGCCGAACTCGTCGGGCTCAGTTTTTCCGTAAACCCGGGAGAAGCCTGGTATGTGCCCTGTCCGGCCGACCAGTCTGCCACCAAAGCCCTGCTCGCTCATTTTGAACCACTGTTTGCCAGTCCGGCTATTACCTGGATCGGCCAGAACACCAAGTATGACTTACTCTTACTGAAATGGTATGGCATTGAACCCGCTGGAAAAATTTTTGATACCATGCTCGCGCATTATGTCATAGAACCCGATGGCAAACGCAGTATGGATTTGCTGGCTGAAAAATACCTGGGATATGAACCGGTACATATTGAAGAGCTGATCGGGAAAAAAGGAAAGACACAGGGCACCATGCGGGATGTGGAGATAGAAAAAATAAAAGAATACGCCGGGGAGGATGCGGATATCACCCTGCAGCTTAAAAATATCTTCACCCCGATGCTGAAGGAAAAAGAAGTGGAGAAGGTATTCAATGAAGTGGAAAACCCGTTGGTGAAAGTGTTGGTGGATATGGAATTTGAAGGCATCAAAGTGGATGTGGACTTTCTGAATGATTATTCCAAAGAACTGGAGAAGGATGCAAAGACCGCGGAAGAAAGTGTGTATAAACAAGCAGGGGTCCGTTTTAACCTGGCTTCTCCCAAACAGCTCGGAGAAGTATTGTTTGATAAACTCAAACTCGATCCCTCTGCTAAAAAAACGAAAACCGGTCAATACCAGACCGGAGAGGATGTATTATTAAAACTGGCGGCCAAGGGTCACCAGATTGTGGATGATATCCTGACTTTCCGGGAACTGACCAAACTTAAATCCACCTATGTGGATTCATTGCCCCAGCTGATCAATTCAAAAACAGGAAGGGTGCATACCACGTACGGGCAGGCCGTGGCCGTTACCGGACGACTGGCCAGTAATAATCCTAACCTGCAGAATATTCCGGTGCGGACGGACCGGGGAAAGGAAATCAGGAAAGCCTTTGTACCAAGAGACAAGAATCATATTTTGATTTCTGCCGACTACTCGCAGATTGAACTTCGGATAGTGGCGGCGATCAGTGGTGATCCGAATATGTGTCAGGCGTTTAAAGAAGGAACGGATATTCATACCGCTACTGCTGCCAGGGTGTACAATGTTCCGGTTGAAGAGGTAACCAAAGAGATGCGCTATAAAGCCAAGAGTGTAAACTTTGGTATTATCTACGGACAGGGTGCTTTTGGTCTGGCAGATAACCTCGGCATCTCCAGGTCTGAAGCCAAAGAAATCATTGATAACTACAAAAAAGAATTCCCGGGTATTCAGCAATACATGGATACCACTATCAACTTTGCCCGTGAACAGGGTTTTGTGGAAACCCTGATGGGACGTAAACGCTGGTTACGTGATATCAATTCCTCCAATTTCACGGTCCGGGGGTTTGCGGAACGAAACGCCATTAACTCCCCGATCCAGGGTTCGGCCGCTGATATGATTAAACTGGCGATGCAGAAAGTACATGCAGCCATGCAAAAAGCAAAGATGAAAAGCCGGATGATTTTGCAGGTACATGATGAACTGGTCTTTGACGCGTTGAAAACAGAAGTGCATGAACTGAAGCCCCTGATTCTCGAAAACATGGAGTCGGCCCTGCTCCTGCCCCATGAGGTACCGGTGATTGCTGAATGCGGGGAAGGGAATAACTGGCTGGAGGCCCATTAATTTTTAGAAAAGTCAGGGAAAATAGAAATACAGTTCCATAAGTTTGCAAACTAATGCAGCCAACCATCTATTATTGCTATGATGCTTACTGCGGCTGGTGCTATGGCTTCAGTCCCGTTATTAAGAAAATTTCGGAAGAGTGGAAACACCGGATGGGATTTGAAGTACTCTCCGGGGGTATGATTCCGAAAGAAGCAGCCAGACCTGTAAGTTCAGTAGCCGGTTATATCAGTGAAGCTTATAAAACAGTGGAGGAAAGAACTGGTATCCGGTTCGGCGAGGATTTTCTCTGGCATATGCGGAATCCGGAGCAGAGTGACTGGTTTATGCATTCAGAAAAAGCGGCCGCCGCCCTTTGCATTTTCAAGGAAATTCACCGGGATCTGCAGGTGTCGTTTGCGGCAGATCTCCAGTACAGCCTGAATTATGAGGGACGTGACCTGACCGATGATGAAGCGTATCGCCATTTACTCGTGAAATACGGGATCCCGGAAGATACATTTTACTCCCGGCTGAACAGTGAAGCCTATATCGAAAAAGCGAAGTATGAGTTTTCGCTGTGCAAACAACTGCAGGTGACCGGCTTTCCGCAGGTACTGTTGCAGGTGGCCGATCAGAAATTCTACCTGTTGTCAAAAGGGTATACTGATTATGAAACATTAAATGCCCGGTTCCTTGCCGTATGGGAAGAAATTAATAAGGATACCGAAAACAACTAAATTATTTCCCGCATGATCTTAACTGTTACACTCAATCCCTGTATTGATAAAAGTTCCCGGGTGGAAAAAATGAAACCCGAAAGTAAACTGCGTTGTGCCGAAGTGGTGAATGAACCAGGAGGCGGTGGCATTAATGTGAGCAAGGCGTTGCAGAAGCTGGAAACTTCTTCCGTGGCCCTCTTCCCCGCTGGTGGTCACAATGGTGATATGCTCTGCTCCCTGTTGAAAAAAGAAGGGATCCTGTTTCATGCAGTAGATACGAAGGTGGAAACCCGGGAAAACTGGATTGTACTGGAAACTTCCACGAATAATCAGTACCGTTTTACCTTTCCCGGACGGGAAGTGCTGGAAGAAACGGTAAAAACCATGGTGGACCAGATCCGTTCCTTTTCGCCCAGCTTTGTTGTGGCCAGTGGCAGTCTGCCTCCTGGTCTTCCGGATTATTTCTACGGGCTGATTGTAAAAAACGCTGCGGCTGTTGGTGCCCGTTGTATTGTAGATACCAGCGGACCGGCCCTGCAGGCACTTAAAGGAAAACATGCATTCCTGATCAAACCCAATATCGGGGAACTCTGTAAAATGCTGAATGTGGAATGGCTGGACAAGGACGAAGTGCCCGATGCAGCTCAGCAAGCCATCCGCGATGGCTTTGCCGAGATCATGGTAGTATCCATGGGTCCGCTCGGGGCCTGGCTGATCAATGAGGAGAAACGTTATTTTGTAGAAGCCCCGCCCGTGGAAAAAAAGAGTACGGTGGGAGCCGGTGACAGCATGGTGGCCGGTATCACTTATTCATTACAGAAAGGAAAAACATTAAAAGAAGCGATACAGTTTGGCGTGGCCTGTGGCAGTGCTGCCACGATGAATGATGGCACACAGCTATTCAACAAATCCGATGCGGAACGGCTTTACGCACAAATCAATGAAAAATGATATCCGGAACCGCGAAGACCTGCTGCAGCTCGTAACCCTCTTTTATGAGAAGCTGCTGGCAGACGACTCCATCAGTTTCCTCTTTACCGAAGTGGCCAAGATAGATCTGGGTCACCACCTTCCCGTATTGGTCGATTTCTGGGATAACGTTTTGTTTCAGTCCGACACTTACCGGAAAAATGCCATGCAGCCCCACATGGTCCTGCACCAGCAATCCCCGCTCACCAAAGATCATTTTGTGACCTGGTTGCGTTACTTTAAAGCATCGGTGGATGAATTGTTTGACGGGGAAAAAGCCTTCCAGGCCAAAGAAAGAGCGACCAGTATTGCTACGGTAATGCAGATAAAAATCAGTCAGTTAGGACAGAACCCGGCTACCCATCCCTGAAATGGTGCACTTATCCCCAATCTTTTAGAATACCAACAGAGTTTCATAGTTTAAAGGTTCCAAAACCAAAAAATTATGAAACACATCACCACTCTGCTGCTTTCAGCAGCTTTCTTCATGACTGCCTGTAATAATAACGAGTCTTCCGGCACTGAAAAAAAAGAAACAACAGAAAATGCTGCTGATTATAAAACAGCTCCTGTTTTAGATTCCGCTACCAAGGCTGCGAATATGATGGCCTTTGGTACACCGGGCAACATACATAAAATGATGGCTTCCTGGGATGGAAACTGGACAGCAACCATTAAGTTCTGGGTAAAACCGGAACTTCCACCGGATTCTATCGTAACCAATTCCGTTAATAAAATGATCAATAACGGACTTATACAATACAGTACGCATGATGGCAACTGGGCGGGTATGCCATTTAATGGTGTCAGCCAGACCGGATACGATAATCACCGTGAAGTGTTCTGGAGTACCTGGTATGATAATTTTGGAAGCGGTATCGTTTATATGGAAGGCACATGGGATGATGCTACCAAAACCATTTCCATGAAAGGAAAAACCACAGATCCGGAAAGTAAAATGCAGCTGGATCTCCGGGAGACGCTTAAAGTAGTTGATGAAAACACACAGTTCATGGAACAGTTTATAACACACGATGGAAAGGAAATGAAAGCAATGGAAATAACTTTCAGGCGGAAAAAATAAACAATTGAATAAAAAAACCCGGACAATAATCCGGGTTTTTTTATTCAATTGTTTCATTATCGTTTCAGCATTTTCTCATAGCGTGCAATCCAGTCATCCACCGAAATTTTTGCCGCCAGCTCCCCGATGAGTTTAAGAGGAATATCCTCCGCTTTTTTATACCGCACACAGCTTTTTCCCATGTCCAGTTTTTTGGAAGAAGCCTTCGCATGTTCATCCTTAAACCATTTGAGCAGTTTCGGATCGCCATAGATCCCCATATGATAAAAGTTGACACTGTTCTTTTGAGAGGCCAGTCCCATAAATGGCAGGGGATCTTTGGGGTTGCAATGATAACCACCCGGGTACTTGCTATGTGGTACCACCCAACCGATCATGCCGTAGTTCATACATTCCTGGAATCCTTTGGGCAGGTTTTTTTTGATTACTTTTCTGAATTCATTAATCATTTTCTGCCGGTCTTCCGGCAGTTCGGCTACATAAGCTTCGACAGTGGTTGCTTTTGATTGCATATAAAAGGGTTGATCAGGTTATCTGATTTGATTGATTATTCATTAATGTATGGCGGAGTCTATTGCCCTCCTGGCACCGAGTGAAGCCCGATCCGGTTGCCTTCTGTATCAATAATCACAGCCATATAGCCGTATTCCGGCGAGATTTCTGTTTTGGGCATCATGATTTTGCCACCGGCGGCTTCCACCTTATCCAGCACCTGTTGTACATCCGGGTTTCCATTCAGGTAAACCAGTGGTCCATCTGTCAGGGAGGGTTTGTGAAAGCCCCCGCTGTCTACAACGGCTCCTCCTACCTGGGTCATCATATCGTCCAGGGGAAACATCCGCATCCGGATATTGGGCAGGTCCATGACGGCCAGGCTGACTCCAAAAATGGTTTCGTAAAAACGGGTGGCACGCTCAAGATCCATAGCGGGAATCTCGAACCAGCTGATTGCATTTTGCATGTCGTTGATTTTGGTATAAGTTCAGAATTTTTCACGGAATTTCCACTCCTTTCATAAAAAAACCGTCCCTTGGAAAAGGAACGGTTTGTTGCTTATGCTTATACGAAAAAAACTTATTGCTGACCGCCGCCACCACCTTGTCCACCACCACCGGGGCGCTGTGGACGCATGGAGGGCTGGATTTTTTCCTTCCAGATGGCGTATTGCTCGGCTGTAAGGACCGCTTTCAGGATTTCTTCCTGGGCGTCCGTATATTTTTGACGTTCTGCCATCATGGTCTCCCGGTCAGGTCTTTCACCGCTGGAAAAGATCTCCTGCATCCGGGCATCCTGTTTCTTGTAGAGGACGGTCAGGGCCGTATCTAAAGTGGCCAATTTGGCCGGTTCCAGTTTAAAAGCGCTATCCAGCTTTTGGTGTACACGGGCTACCCTTTCTTCGGCTGTCTGGCGCTGAAAACCACCACCGGGCTGTGCATAAACTACGGCTGACAGGGAAACCGCGGTCAGCAGGAGGAAAATCATCTTTTTCATTGATAATAATGTTTTTGGTAAAGGTAAGTTCCGGCTTATAGGACGGCAGTTTGCGAAAAAACGTTCGGCCCCGGGGAAACTTTAATTTCAAATCTACCGATTTGGCAGAACTCAAGTATCTTGCAGTCCCTAATTATTTAAAAAGATATGGAATACAGTAAATTAGTCGCCGTGACCGGCCTACCGGGTTTATTCGAATTGCTCAGCAGTAAAACCGACGGGGCCATCGTGCGTTCCCTGGATGATAAAAGCACCCGTTTTGTATCGACCCGGGTGCACAACTTTTCACACCTGGAAAGTATCGAAGTATATACCGTTCGTGATAATGTAAACCTGGTGGACGTTTTTACCGCTATGGATAAAGCCGGACTGGCACTCCCGGATGACAAGGATGCCGCAGCCGTTAGAAGCTATTTTGGCAAAGCCTACCCCGATATGGATTTTGACCGGGTGTATGCCAGTGATATGAAGAAGATGGTGAAATGGTTCGCCATCCTGAAGGCAGCGAATGTGGAGATCAAGCTGAGTGAAATACCCGAAGAGGAAGAGGAAGTGGTGGAAGCAGCCCCTGCTCCGGAACCCGTAGCCGAAGAAAAACCGGTTAAAAAAGCCAGGGCGAAAAAAGAAACCACTGAAAAGCCGGCAGAAACCGCCGAAGAGAAGCCCAAAAAAGCGCCTGCCAAAAAGAAAAAAGCCGAATAATTTACATTTATTGCAGCAGTCCGCTGCTGTAAGCCGGAGCCAGCCTGATTGATCAGGATGGCTCTTTGCTTTTTTAAAAATTTGAACCCGATGACATATAGCGCCGATATCAAAAAACTGCCCCGGCATTTCTTACCTCAAGACTTTGCCATTCTTAACTGGGAGAACCTGGCACCCTATTTCAGCAACCTGGATGAGCGGGTAATTGGCTCTATCGCTGAATTGGAACAATGGCTCAAAGATGCCAGTGAACTGGAAGCAGTAATCAGTGAAGACGCCTGCTGGCGCCAGATCCGGATGACTTGTGATACAGAAAATAAAGACCTGGAAGAATCCTTCAATTTCTTTATGATGGAGATTCAGCCGAAGATCCAGCCCTATGCTGATAAACTGAACAAGAAACTGGTGAATTGTCCTTTTACCAATCAACTGGATTCCCAAAAGTATTTCACCTACCTGCGGAACGTAAAAAAGAATATCGACCTGTTCCGCGAAGAGAATATTGCCATAACGGCTGAACTGAATGTGCTGCAACAACAGTTTGGTATGATCTCCGGTAAAATGACCATTGAAGTGAATGGCCGGGAATACACATTACAGCAGGCTGCTAAATTTCTGGAAGATGAAGATCGTGCTATACGGGAGTCGGTTTACCGCAAAATCAATGAACGCAGACTGCAGGATAAAGAAGCATTGAATGATTTATTCAGCAGCTTATTACAAAAACGGCACCAGGTAGCCCTGAATGCGGGTTTTGCCAATTTCCGTGATTTCCGTTTCCTGGAACTGGGCCGGTTTGATTATAAAAAAGAAGATTGTTACCAGTTTCATGATGCGGTAAAACTGCATGTCATGCCGCTGGTGAACCAGCTTTATGCGGCCAAAAAGCAAAAACTGGGACTGAGTGAGCTTCGCCCCTGGGATATAGAAGCAGAACCTGCTGGTACCCAACCGCTTCGTCCTTTCCAGACCGGCACCGAACTGACCGAAAAAACGATCCGGTGCTTTAACGAAATGCAGCCTTTCTTTGGAGACTGCCTGGCAAAAATGCGGGAAATGGGTCAGCTTGATCTGGAAAGCCGTAAAGGGAAAGCGCCCGGAGGATATAACTGTCCTCTGGCCGAAACAGGCGCCCCTTTTATATTCATGAATGCAGCCGGTACACTGGATGATGTAACCACAATGGTACACGAAGGGGGACATGCCATCCATTCTTTTCTTTCCCATGAACTGGAACTCAATGGATTTAAAGAATATCCCACTGAGATTGCCGAAGTAGCCAGTATGAGTATGGAGCTTTTCTCTATGGATCACTGGCAGGTTTTTTTCCAGGATAAAGAGGAATTGAAGCGGGCCAAAGAACAGCAGCTGGAGCGGGTGATCACTATTTTCCCCTGGATTGCCACCATTGACAAATTCCAGCATTGGGTCTATGAAAATCCCACTCATTCCATTACAGAAAGAGCGGAAAAATGGCTGGCTATCCTGAATGAATTTTCTTCTCCGGAAATTGACTTTTCCGGGTTGGATGCGTATCGTATGTATGGCTGGCACCGGCAACTGCACCTGTACGAAGTGCCATTTTATTATATCGAATATGGCATTGCCCAGCTGGGCGCTATCGGTTTGTGGAAACAATTCAAGCAAAATCCGGAAAATGCGGTAACTAATTATGTGAATGCGCTGCGACTGGGTGGGACAAAAACTTTACCCGAATTGTTCAAAACCGCTGGTTTACAATTCGATTTCTCCCCGGAAGCCATAAAAGAACTGATGGAATTTGTTAAAACTGAGCTGGATACGCTTTAAACAGTAAAAAATACCCCGAAAGTGGTATATCATTTTTTCGGAAATATGAAAAGCACATACTACATTTGAACTTGAAAAATAGATGCTCCATTGCACTAAACCATATTGCTGCAATTAATCACTGCAGTAAAAATAGCTACTAATCAGAGCCTTAACCTAAAGTCCCGATGTTTCTACACCGGGGCTTTGTTTTTACTAAAGCAGATTGCTAATTAAAGGTTGGTAATAGTCTTAAAGAAGAAGTCGGGAGTTAGTAGTCGGGAGTCGGGAGTCTTGCTAAGTATATTCTGATTTCTACCTTGAAGGATTTGTAATAAAATCCAAATTCCAACCATAACTCCGGAGAATGGGTTGAGATTTAACTATTGGAATTTATTTGAATTTTGAACCTTGATGCTTCTTTGGCGTCTTGGTATCTTGGTTCTTGGTTCTTTTCTTTATGGCATCTTGCTTGTCCTCCGAAGCTTTTAGCGAAGGAGGAGTTCTTCTATCCTTTGCAATTCTTACAAACACCCTCCACCACCACTTCCACATGACTGGCAGTATAGCCCTTAGGAAGTTTTATCTCGGGAGTCACTACATCATCCAGGCAGTAGGTATTCCCGCAATTATCACACATAAAATGGATATGATGATCATGGTGATGACCACCGGTGCATTCATCCTTACAGAGTGCATAGCGGATTGAATTATCAGCAGTAGGGATAGTGTGGATGATTCCTTTTTCGACAAAAGTCTGTAAAGTGCGGTAGACAGTTACCCGGTCAAACTTTTCCCCGGCTTTGCGTTCAATATCACCATGAGCCAGGGCACCTGCCTGTTCCAGGAATAAGTGCAGAATCTTCCGGCGGCTCTCCGTTACACTGAGATCACTCCGTTTAAGGAGAGTGGCGATCCGTGTTTCCATATCCTGTGTAGCTTGTTTAGACATATACATTCTTTAAATGGCCGGTTATTCTTTCATCAGTTTTTTTGCATCCCGGATCATATCCTTTACTTCCTTGTATTTTATACCATCATAAATTTTTCGGACATCCCCATTGCGGTCTACCAGTGCCCAGAACTGCGTATGCAAAAACTGATCCTCTATCCGCTTCAGGTTATTGTTCGGATCATCAATCGTATAACTGATACGGGCCGTATTATATAAGCTGTCTTTGCGACCGGTCAGGAAGACCCAGCGACGATGATCCACCTGCATGGAGTCCGCATATTTCTTGATCTGAGGCACCGAATCTGTTTCCGGATCACAGGTATGCGAAAGGATCAGGAAATCCTTTTCATCTTTCATTTCATTGTAAACTTCCCGCAGGTGGTTGTTCATAATCGGGCAGATCGTCTTGCAGGTGGTGAAAAAATACTCTGCCACATACACTTTGCCGGCCACATCTTTCTCCGTGAAAGGCTGGCCATCCTGCGTGGTAAAACGGAAGGGACGTACAAAACTGACCGGAACTACTTTGGGTGTGGTAAATCCGGGAATGACCTGTGCCAGAACAAAATAAAACCCAAGTGCCAGTGTCACAAAAAACAACGTATAAATCCAGCCCTTTTTCGACATACTGTATCCTTTAAAAAACAAAGTTAAGCCCCGGATAGTTCAGATGAACCAATCATACAAGATTTTGCAACTGAGTTGCCTTTTCGTATCTTTACCGGCTCGAATGAAAGGTAAGATCAACTGGGACGCTTTAGGTATCGGGGCTTCATTGGCCTGTGCTATTCATTGTGCCCTGCTGCCCCTGTTTTTCAGTACACTCCCTCTTTTTGGGATCAATATCATCCACCATATTGGTTTCGAAATTGGTATGATCGGACTGGCCCTGGTGATTGGTACATACTCCCTGTATCATGGTTACAAAAAACATCACCATAGTCTCCTGCCCATGGGACTTTTTTATACCGGATTTGTATTCCTGGTTTTAAAACAGTTTTTACTGGAATACCATAACTGGCTGCTGATTCCTGCCGTCATCCTGATCGTGGTGGCTCATGTCAACAATTACCGTTCCTGCCAGGTCCATAATCATGCCCATGCAGACGATTGCAATCACTGAGCATTTTCCCGCATTTCACCTATCTTTCTGAAAATCTATTGGTGTATGAAACTATACCTGCTACTTTTTTGCCTGATCCTTTCATCAACAGCTGATGCCCAGTCTAATGATGAAACCAGCATCCGTCAGTTGCTTGATAAACAAACAGCCGCCTGGAACAGGGGAGACATCGACCGGTTTATGGAAGGATATTGGGAAAATGACTCCCTGATGTTTATCGGGAAAAGCGGGGTGACCTATGGCTGGACCAATACCCTGAACAACTATAAAAGAGGCTACCCGGATACGGCTGCCATGGGAAAGCTTCGATTCGAATTACTGACTGTAAAAAGATTGTCTGATGAATATTACTTCGTGGTGGGAAAATGGTTCCTGCAACGCAGCATTGGAAACATCGGCGGTCATTACAATCTGCTCTTCCGTAAAATAAACGGGAAATGGGTGATCATTGCCGATCACAGCAGCTAAGCGATCTGTATCTTCTGTTGCAGTTTACCAAAGACAAAATAGGAAAGACCCAGTCCGAAGGACGAAAACAGGATATCAAAATAATCGAAGGTCCGGCCAAATATGGGAATCAGTTGCAGGTATTCATTCAGGACCAGCATGCCAAATCCGAGCAGACAGAACTGACGGAGGTCGGTCACCCCATCCACCCGTAACACCCGTGCAATAAAATGATTACGTCCGCTGAAAAACCAGCAGGCAGCAAAAGGCAGCAAAAAAGAACCCAGGAAATTCGGGGCTATGCCCAGGAAAAAATGCAGGGGTTGGTCAAAATGAAAAAAGGGACGGATGAACAATTTGATCGTCCAGATCAATAAAGCACCGGCGATAACCATCCGTTTACTAAGTGGCTTTAACTCCATGCGGTTGTAGAATGAGTGACTAAAATAGTAATATCTGTAACCCGGACAATCCCCTCGCAAGGGTATTTTCAGGCTTTCTTCCAGGTTCTGTACAAATAACGAACCAGCCCGTAAAAAGTAACAGCCAATAGAATGTAAAAAATGATATGACCGGTCAAAGAAGTACTTCCGAGCAGTGCCAGTTTGAAATAAAGTCCTGCGGTGACTGCTGCCAGTACCCATAAGAGGGTCATGGCGACTGAATTCAGGATTTTCACAAAAAAGACTTTTACATCATCGTCCCAGCCCTGTTCCATGTGTTGAATTGAACGGACAAGTTAATACAATTTAAGTCTGCCGGATATCCTGTTCAACGGATCAGTAGTTGCCGGAATTCCGCAGAATCGCCGTTGAACACATTGAAGTCAACGGGCGAAACAATCCCGTTTACCCGGCCCCGGTCACTATGCTGCCAGAGCACCCAGCCCCTCCTGATCCTTGGCTGAACCGGTTGGTAATAATGGGCAACCCAGAGCGGGTACTCATCAAATTGCTCCCCCAGGTAACGGTTATAAAAATCCACATTGGTATAAATGATCGGCTTCACTCCATAATGGGCTTCCACGATCTCCAGCCATTCTTTGGCTTCCCGTTTCAGCTGGGAAACCGGAGTGCTGTTCAGTTGCTCCACATCCAATACCGGAGGAAAATCCCCCTCCTCCAGTTTTACTTCGCTGATGAAATTTGCTGACTGGGCCTTCCCATCCCGGGAGGGCGTAAAGAAATGATAGGCGCCCCGTACTATTCCAGCCTCTTTTGATTTTTTCCAGTTGCGCCTGAACTGCGGATCAGTATACCCGGTGCCTTCCGTGGCTTTGACAAAAGCAAAGCCCAGCTGAATCTCTTTTACCTTCATTTTTTTCACCCCATCCCAGGCGATCAGGTGCTGGTACTTGGACACATCAATACCATGAATGGCATAGCCACCGGGAATGGAGATCCCAAATGCCGGGTAATGGGTATAACGGGCTTGCCGCAACTGCCACCATTGCCAGCCCCTCCAGCCAGCTACCCCTAAAAGGGCAAGTAGTACCAGGATGAGTATAAAACGGCGGAATTTTTTCTTTTGTCTGGCGGTGGGCATTTGTAGTATCGGAAAGAGTAGTTATGAACGGGTAATAACCGGAGGAAAATTATTAATTACTGATTATTTATTATTGCGTGTTTTGTGAAATGTCATTAAAGTATTTAAAATTCCTTAGCACAAAATAATTAATAATAGACCTGTAAGAATTTTCTGGATAGTAATGCATTGCTGAACAAAACGCCCCAATAATTAATAATCGGATCAGCCGGGAAACGGGTCACTCCACAATCCGCAACTTCGCATAATTCAACATAATCTTCTTCTCACCGTTATGTTCAAACTTTACGGTGGCAATTGGATTATGAGCAGCACCTTCCATTTTCATTACTTCGCCAAAACCGAATTTCTGGTGCTCCACTTTTTGTCCGGCCTGCAGATTAGAAGTATCGCTGGCCACAAAATCTTCGGAGGGTGTATGCTCCACTACTTTGGGAGGAGCCCCTTTCGGAGCAAGATATGATGGGGTGCTTTGCTTTTTCTCGGGCGGGGCGCCATAACGTTTCTCCGCTTCGCGTACATTATCCTGCTTGCCATCACTGCCCCAGCCCTTCATCCGGTTAAAGGCAGAACCACCGCCCCAGTTATTTGCGGGCTTTCCTGATGAACCGACTCCGGCAAAACTGCGGTCCAGGTAATCTTCCGGTATCTCTTCGATAAACCGGCTGGGATCATTCTGTACGAGCTGACCAAAGCGGTAGCGAGTATTTGCATACGTGATCCAGAGCCGTTGCTTGGCCCGGGTGACCACCACATAAAATAAACGTCGTTCTTCTTCCAGCTCTTCCCGGGTATTAATGGCCATGGCATTGGGGAAAAGCATTTCCTCCAGTCCGGCGGCAAACACACAACCAAACTCCAGCCCTTTTGCCGCGTGAATGGTCATCAGTTTCACCGTATCCGCATCGGGATCTTTTTCATCCGCATCCGTGAGCAGGGTGATTTGTTGTAAATAAGAAGCGAGACTTTTGTCCACCACTTCCCCGTCTTCATTATCGGGACTTTCGGTCCATTCTTTAATCGAGTTCAGTAACTCCTGGATATTCTCATACCGCTGCACCCCTTCCGTACTCTTATCATTGAACAGCTCTTTCACCAGGTTGGTCTGCTTGCCTACATGCACCGCCACTTCATAGGCATTCTTATTATTCAGCATGCTGGCGAAGCTTTTGATCATGATCACAAACTCATCCAGCGCGGATAGGGTGCCTGACCGGAACCCAAACTGCTGTGCATTCTCCAGGACTTTCCAGAGCGTAATGTTATTCTCGTTGGCCGACAGGATTAACCGGTCCATCGTAGTCTTGCCAATCCCCCTGGCCGGGTAGTTGATCACCCGTTTGATCGCTTCTTCATCACTTGGGTTTACAATAATGCGGAGATACGCCACAAGGTCTTTGATTTCCTTGCGCTGGTAGAAACTGATTCCGCCATAGATTGTATAAGGGATGGCCATCCTACGCAGGGCTTCCTCAAAGGCACGGCTTTGGGCATTGGTTCGGTAGAGAATGGCAAAATCCTTATTACTGTAATGATTGCGGAGTTTTTGTTCCTGGATGCTGTCCGCTACAAATTTACCTTCATCATTATCCGTCATGGTCCGGATCAGTTTGATCTTCTCGCCCTGCCCGTTATCGGTAAACAGTATTTTTTCAATCTGGCCTTTGTTATTTTTGATCACTTCATTGGCCACATGCAGGATGCTCTTGGTACTCCGGTAATTCTGTTCCAGCTTCACCACTTTCACTTCATCATAATCCTTTTGGAACTGCAGGATGTTTTCAATCGTAGCACCGCGGAAGGAATAGATACTTTGTGCATCATCCCCCACCACACATACATTCTCATGCATGGCCCCCAGGAGTTTGATCACTTCATACTGGGCGGGGTTGGTATCCTGGTACTCATCGATGAGGATGTACTTGAATTTATGCTGGTATTTGGAAAGACTCTCCGGCACATTCTTCAGCAGTTCATAAAATTTTAGCAGGAGGTCATCAAAATCCATCGCCCCGTTTTTAAAACAGCGTTTTACGTAGGTATCATAAATCTGCCCGATAGCAGGACGATTGGCCCGCATATCTTCCTGTTGAAGTCCGTAGTCATTCCGGTACTCAGCCGGTCCTACCAGGGCGTTCTTAGCCGAAGATATCCTGTTGTACACCTGGTTAGGCTTATACAGTTTATCATCAAGATTCATCTCGTTGACCACCGCTTTCACCACACTCTTGGCATCATCGGTATCATAAATGGTAAAATTGCGGGGGTAACCGATTTTCTCTGCTTCAAAACGGAGGATCCGGGCAAAGACGGAGTGAAAGGTGCCGATATAGAGATTGCGGGCTTCTCCATTTCCTAAGATGCGCTCCACCCGCTCTTTCATTTCTTTGGCGGCTTTATTGGTAAACGTCAGGGCCAGGATATTAAACGCATCCACCCGGTGGGCCGCCATCAGATGAATAATACGGGTAGTCAGTACCTTGGTTTTACCACTGCCTGCACCCGCCACGATCATGATGGGCCCGTCTTTATGAAGAACTGCTTCCCGCTGCCTGTCGTTAAGTCCTGCTAAATAATCCTGCATGTTTTTA
>Ga0209812_10001423_pt1 | contig 16634 bp, 11 predicted proteins | sample JI71714BDNA_FD_187502 | JGI IMG/M metagenome (GOLD analysis project Ga0209812, IMG submission 187502) | Wastewater effluent complex algal communities from Wisconsin, to seasonally profile nutrient transformation and Carbon sequestration -... | ecosystem: Engineered > WWTP > Effluent > Algae...
CAACATACCATCTGACATAACATCTCTCCGAGAAAAACAGGCAAAAAATACCGGCGACTTCGCGCGGTATCACAAGAAACCGGTATCGCGATCTATTTCAATTTTTAACTGTTGCAGTCGGCTAAAGCCCGTCAGCCCCTGCGCGGCACGTTGATTGTGCCGCTGGATCAACCGGTTCAGTTGTAACAACGAATTCAGCAGACTTTGCGCCAGCTGCAAGCTGCCGGTCTGTTGCAGCGTTTTTAAGGTCGTGGCATCTAGGCTGTGCAGCTGATCTTCATCGATGGTCATCAGGCCGCGGATGCGCTGCATTTCGCCCTGCTCCGGCTGCAACTGCAATTCGACGGGTCTGAGTAATTTCAGCGCCTGTAATTGCTGCAGGCTCAGATAAGTGCGCCGCTCCTGTTCATACAACTCTTGCGCGCTTTGCATCAGCCGTTGCGCCCGGGTATCCGGCGCACCATCGTCAGCAAACAACGGTGTGCCTGCCGCTTGCAGGACGTCTGAGTCGGCCGCAAAGACAAACTGGCGCTGGCCATCCTGCAGCAGGCAATAACAGGGATAAGCCTGCAAGGCTAACGGCCGGTACACGGCATGCCAGCCCTGCGCATCCGCCAGCAGATTGTGACCCGGCACAAAGCTGCTCAGCGCGGACAACATCAAGGTACCGTCCGCACTGTTACGACTGATCAGCACCGGGAAGTCACAGACCATACTGCTGACATCCGCCACGGTCAGCGGCAATAAATGTGCGCGTGCGGCGTAGGCCAAGCCGGCATCCGGCACTAAACCCAGGCGCTGCGTCGCCAGTTGCTGCGGCGTCAGAAAACGGCTCATGTCATACTCCCTTGCGCCAGCCAGCGCTGCAGATATTCGCGGTTCGATGGTAGGTTTTGCTGCAATTGTTGGGTCAGTTGCTGATTGCGCCGCAGGATTTGTTCCGCCTGCGCCTGTTGCCGGTAAAGATGGGCCTGGCGGGAGAAATCCGGCTTAAAGCCCATGCCATACATCACATATTGGTAACTGGCGGCCGGAAACAATTCCAGCGGCCCTTGAAAATCACTGACCGCAGGCCCGCGAAAACGCCAGACCGCCAGATCTTCCTGTAACGACTCCGGCCAGGTTTCCACATCCAGATGTGCCTGCCAATAAGGCTCAGGGCGTTTGGTCAGCATGTAATGTAACTTCAGAAAATCAATGATGCGCTGCCAGCGGTAGCGCATCTGGGTATTGAAGCGTTTGGCTACCAGCGGCATCAGGCTTTGGTCGGCCGGCAGGTTCTCTGCCACATAGCGCGCCGACACTTCCACCAGCATGATGGCGGTTGCTTCCAGCGGCTCGACAAAACCGGCAGATAAGCCAATCGCGACACAATTGCCCTGCCAAAACCGTTCGCGGTAGCCGGTTTGGAATTGAATGAGCCGTGGCTCCAAATCTGCCGCCGCAGGCCCCAGGTAACGGCGCAGATTGGCCGCAGCTTCGTCATCACTTAAAAACTTGCTGGCATAGACATGGCCGGTGCCGCGACGATGCGACAGGCCGATATCCCAGATCCAGCCAGCATTTTGCGCAGTGGCGATGGTATGGCTGGCGACCGCAGCGTCCGGCAGGTCGTAAGGCACTTGCAGCGCCAGTGCTCTGTTGTTAAACAGCTGATGTTCCACCGACAAAAACGGCACCTGCAACGTTTTGCCAAGCAGCAATGACGCCATGCCGGTGCAGTCGATGTACAAATCGGCGACAAACGGCGTTGCCGCATCATTGAGCTTTAAACCGCCGATCTGACCGTCGTCGTTCAACAGCACCTGCTCGACCGTGGCAACGCGGTGCAACACGCCCAATTTGGTTTTGGCATGCTGCTTCAGCAAATCAGCAAAAGCACCGGCGTCGAGGTGATAGGCATAATTCAGCGGGCCCTGATATTCGCCTTCACTGACCGGACGCGGCGCCTTGCCGGCTTCGCATAAGTCATGTTGCATATTGGACTGGCGGGCATAATCACGGATGTCAGACAGATAAGGCGCCACATCAAGACGGCCATAACCCAGCGGCACGGTGAATGGATGATAATAAAAGTCGCCGTTGCCTTCGCACCAATTAACAAACTTACCGCCTTGTTTAAATGCGGCCTGGCAGCTGCGGAAAAAGTCCTTTTCGGACAAGCCGATTTGCTGCAGGGTATTTTTCATCGTGGGCCAGGTGCCTTCACCGACCCCGATCGTAGGAATATCGGCCGATTCGATCAGGGTGATCGATAACGCCGGGCCATCTGGTTTTTGATGATAAGAAGCGATGAGCGAAGCGGCCAGCCAACCGGCGGTGCCGCCCCCCACCACCACAATATTGGTGATAGCTTGTGTCATAGGTAACCCGATTAAAACGCGAGTACAGCAGTATTGCGCGATCCTGCGCGTCAGCCAACACTGAATTACCAGCATGGCTTACCGCGAAAAAAAGGCTGGGTCAACAAGACCCAGCCACAGGAACGGGACTTAGAATGCCCCTCGCACACCTACCGCATAGCGGGAGCCGTTATCCTCGATAGAGTAAATCTGGTTTTTGAAACGTCCGGTCTGCACCAGTTCTTCTTCAGTGATGTTGATCCCTTCGAAGAATACCGTCAGATACTCATTGACGTCGTAGCTGGCGCTGATATCCCACTGGCCAAAAGTCTCAGTGTTGATCGGCTCGCCGTTAAAACCGTTATCGAGTTGACGCAGAAACGCTTCGCGGTTGTTAAACGCGATACGAGCCTGGTAATCACCTTGTTCGTAGAACAGAATAAAGTTTTGTGAGTCGCCTAAACCTTCCAGCGCAAAACTCTGCGTGGTGTCAGCACCGACGTTCAGGTTGCTGTCGACTACCGTCGCGTTCACCGTCACACCAAAACCGTTATCAAACATATGCGTCAGCGCGGCTTCATAGCCGGTGATGCGCGCAGACTCGCCGTTTTGTGGCCGGCTGACGGTATAGACTTCGCTCGCCCCATTTAGCTCTGCGGTGGTCGGTACCACACTGCTGCTACACAGGGTTGAACTGGCACAATTGAATAACGGGCCTCTACGCGCGGTCATGTTGTAGGTTTCCTGACCGGTCAGCGTCACAATGAAGTCTTCAACTTCTTTGTTGAACACCGTGAAGCTGAACATGTTGGCATCCTGATAGTACCACTCATACGCCAAATCCCAGTTCTCTGCACGGAACGGTTTCAACGCCGGGTTACCCCCATTGGCCGTCAGGTTTTGCCGGCGTGGTTCGTTGAACGTCGTCGCAGGCGACATCTGGCCCATGGTCGGACGGGTCAGTGAATCATAAGAGGCAAAACGCACGATCATGTCGTCCTGCACCTGCAGCTTGATGTTCAGGCTAGGTAACAGGTTGGCGTAACTGGTGCCCTGATTGATGTTGGTCGCAGGGCCTAACACGTTGGCGAACAGCGTCGCATCCGAGGTCGGCACGATGTCAACGACAAAGCTTTGCACCGCAGCCACGTCGACTGACGTTTCGGCGTAACGCGCACCCAGATTCACCGTCAATGGCATATCACCCAGGTCATACTGCAGCGTGAAATCCATATACAGGCTGGTGACATCTTCGTTGATGGTGTAACGGTTATTCTGCAAAGTCGGCGTGATTGGACGACCAGAATCTGCCAGGAATTTCACTACCGCATCACCGTCATAGGTGTAGAACGTATTGATCAGGCCCGGGAAGAAGTTCTTCGCGGTAAATGGTCTGAACTGAATAGTGCTGACCGGTGCTGCCTGGCCATAACCACAGTAAAAACACTGGTTGCCATAAATCTGGAAGCTGGATTTTTCGCGGTCCTGGCTGTAAACACCAAAGTTTGCTTTCTGGAACACGCCCTTCTCAGCTACATATTCGAAATCGGCTTTCAGTTCAGTGATTTCGTCTTCATCCGAGAACTGATTACCCTTTTCGTTGTAGTGCATGCGCGCCAGGTTCGCGGCCGGCAGTGTGCTGCCACCGAAGCCATTGTGCTTCACTGTGGGTACTGAACCGGTGCCATCAAAGGCATAGCTGTTGATCATCCCCACCACGTTAAAACGGTCACGACCGGCACGGTCGTTTTCTGCGTTCGACGTGGAGGCATCAAAGTTAGCCGTCAACTGTTCAGTCACTTTCCACTCGACGTTCAGACCAAAGGCATTGGTGCTGATGTCGCGGGAGTTACGGGTATGCGAAACGAAATCGGTGGCTGGGTCGCCACTGCCCTGATGCAAACCAACATCCTGCGAGAAGGTCAGCAAGGTGCCGGTGGCCGGGTCAATAGTGGCGCGGCCCACGCGGTCCGGTTCAAACCAAGAGGCCAGATCGGTGACATTGGAATCCACTTCAAAACGGGATACCAGACCATCCATCGTCACAGTGACATCTTCTGACGGCGCGTATTGCAGCACCAGGCTGGCGTTATCACGCGTCCGCTCCTGCTGGTCAATAATCTGGTCCCAGTTACGTGGAATGTAGGCGTTGGTAAACAACACGCCATCGCGTTTGTTGGAAATCGTCTGGCCAGAGCGCCAGCCTGCAGTCGAGATTTGGTTGATTTGTACATCACGTTTCTGATGGCTAATCGCTAACAAAGCACCAAATTTGTCGTCCCAGTTGCGGGTCAGTAACACGGATGCAGCTGGAGAGGTTTTTTCGGACAGGCTTTCGTACATGCCTTTGATTGAACCGGCAATGCGGAAATCATCATAATCAAAAGGCCGCGCCGTTTTCACGTTGATAGTGCCGCCGATGCCGCCTTCCTGCAGTTTTGCACTGTTACTTTTAAAAACATCCGCGCCGGTAATTTGATCCGCCGCCAGAATGTCGAAGTTGAATTCACGGCCACTGCTGTCGGTCGCGATCTGACGGTTGTTGACCAACACCGTATTAAACTGCGGACCAAAACCACGAATAGTCACGGCCTGACCTTCACCACCACTGCGGTCAATCGACACACCGGTGATCCGTTGCAGCGACTCTGCAACGTTTAAATCAGGAAACTTACCTAAGTCTTCTGCGGCGATCCCGTCAGAAACCAGGCTGGATTCTTTTTTGTCCTGCATCGACGCTTTCAGACTGCTGCGGATCCCGCGTACTTCGATGACTTCAACATCCGCTTGTTGTGCAGTGGCCGCTGTGGTGGTCTGTGCCGCTACCGAATAAGTGCTGAGCACACCGGCCACGGCGAGGCAGACTGCCGAGTGTTTAAAGGCGAAATGATTCGCTCTGGTCATTATCGAACTCCCCTGTCATGTTTACTGTTGTGTTTTTAACGAAAACTTCTTATTAGAATATTTATCATATAAATACTGCAAAGTTGCGCGTCCTGCAACTTTTTTATCTGATTAATCATTCAAACTCAGGTCAGACCGGCGCTGAAACCGGTAGATAATCTGATGCTGATAACTTTCTCCGGCCAATAGCCGTGCCGACGGAAAATCAGCTTGATTCGGTGCATCCGGCCAATACTGCGCTTCGAGGCAAATCCCTTGTCTGGCGCGAAATGGCGCGGATAAACCATCACCGCTATAGACTTGCACGCCAGGCAAATCACTGAGCACGGTGAGGCTCAGCTGTTGGTCCGGCGCGGTTAAAATAGCCAGTGGCTGCAGCAATTTGCGGTAGTTTTGCACGACAAAACAATGGTCGAGAGCGCCGCAACGCTGAAAAATCTGACCAAGTGGCAACCCGTTGCTGAGGCCTGGATATTGCTCAGCACAGTTCAGTAAGGTGCCGCTTGGCAAGCCGGTGGCATCTTTTTCCAGCACCTGCGCGAGCGGCATCTGCAAATGATGCCCGTCGATATCCAATGCCTGCGCATCAAGGTTGAAATAACAATGGTTGGTCAGACTCAGCACCGTCGGCGCATCCGTCGACGCTTCAAACCCAAGCTGCAATTCGGTCTGATACACCCGAAAATGACAGCGAAACACCCGATTACCGGGAAAACCACCGTCGCCATCGGCCGCCTGACAAACTAACGTCAGCTGATCAGCGCTGTGTGATTCCAGCTGCCACTGCACACGGTTCAGCCCGGCAGTGCCGCCATGCAGGCAATGCGCGCCATCGTTCGCCGTCAGCTCCACTTGCTGTTGATCCAAGCTAAACCGGGCATCGCGAATGCGATTGGCATAAGGCCCAACGGTAGAACCGAGATAAAAGGGGTCCTGCAAATACGCCGCTTCGCTGTCGTAGCCAAGTGTCAATTCCTGGACACCCAACTTAATCGAACAGACGGTGGCGCCAATCGCGCTGATTTTTACCGACAATCCTTGCGGTGAGCTGATCTCAAACAAAAACGTCTCCCGTCGTACTTGTGCCGTCCTAATTCGTTATATAGTATTTATACGATAATTTAATCGCTGACAAGGAATTTATGATGACCAGAACTCCATTGGTCATGGCAAACTGGAAACAACATGGGAGCGAAATCGCGGGAAAAGACGGGGTTAGCAGGGTCTGTTCGGTTGATTAGCGGGAAAAGCCAGGCGCAAAGCGCTGATTGAGCAGCACCACCGCGACCTGGCTATGTCCCATCCAAGCACCGCATCAGGGTGCTTGGTTGCTGTTACCGCTAGTGCGGCCAGTCTTGCATGACTTTTTTCAGCGCTTTATTTGGCAGTTTTTCGATCAGGCTTTTGAAGTATTCCTGGCTGATGCCATCGACCAGGTAGCCTGACAACGCCAAGACCAACGCCGATTCATCCTGTTGCAGATAATTCTCGTTCGACGCATCGAGGATCAGTTGAATGATATCTTCCTGATAGCCCCAAGAAGTCAGCAGATACCAGCTTAATAGCGCCTCAGTTTTGATGCCGGGCAACAGCTCCGGTAACTCAACCTGTTGGTCCTGCAACGCTAATTTTGCCAACCGGCCAAGCCCGGACAGAATAGCGGCGGTAAAGATTTTTTCCTGCTCGTCATGCTCTAACCCCTGCGCTTCGGACAAGGCTTGGCTGATGGTCGCTTGCTGAAAGGCTTTTTCATTCGCAGCGCGATAATGGGCATGTTCCGGCAATTGTGCTTCCAGCGCCATCGCCGTCACAATCACCTCAACCAGGCTAGTGCCGAGGCGCATCAGGCAAACCGCCAGCGAATGCGTCGGATGTTTGAAGCCCATAAACGCTGAGTTTGCCAGCTGCACCAAGCGCGCTGAGATCACCGTATCATGCGAGATCACCACCGCCAGCTCATGGATATTGACCTCGGGTTGGCGAATGGTAGACCGCACCTTTCTAGCGATCAGCGGCAAGCCGGGTAAGCGCAGCCCGCTAGTCAGTTTCGCCCGTAGTTCATCCGGCAGGTTAAAATTGAGCAGCCTGCTGAGGGCAACAAAAACAGCATCGATATCAGCGTGATGAAAGGGTTTGCACAACACGAAATGCGCGTCGCGGCTGGCGTCACTGATAATTTGCTCGCTCAAATCACCGGTGAGCAGCACGCGTAAACAATGCGGGAATCGGTTTCTAAACTCCGCCAGCACCAGATCGCCTTTACAGGCCGGCATCAGGTAATCGCAGAACACGATGTCTGGCCTGACATCCTGCAACACCGCTTGCCAACCTTTCGGTTCATGGCAGGTCAGAATGGTCCAGTCAGGGCGCAGCAATCGAGCGATCCGCTCCAGCGCCTTGAGCATAAATGGGTCATCATCAATAAATAGTACAGTGGCTTTCATCATGTCCCTTATATCGGGCAAAAACTCCCGACAAATTCAGCTTCCTGCGGCTTCAACTCAGCGCAGCGAAGGGTGCCATCAGTCCCGGCTGCTTACCGGCAACAGTAGACGCTTTTTTCCGCAAGTCACAACATGACCGGCATTGGACACATAAAAAGCAGCATTTTGCTTTGCAAAGGCATCTTACCCCAGTAAGACACATGAGACAATAGGGCCATATGAGCCAAGCATGTCAATAAGACCATTGGCGAATAGGTTGCGGTCAGCGCGACTTGCGCTGCGCTCCCAGCACAGGCTTCAAGCCTGTTTAAACCTTCCGATCATCTGCTGCAGTTGCTGACTGGATTGCCCTAAGCCGCTCAAGGCTGTGGTTAAATGCTCCACACCTGCGGTGGCATTTTCGGCATGCGTCGCAAGTTCAGCCACATTGTAAAAAGCTGCTTTGGTCATATCCAACTGTGCTGCGGTAGCGGTACTAATTTGCTGATTGCTCGCGGTGATTTCTTTCACTGCATGACTTAAGGTATCCATCGATGCAGAAACCTTGGCCATTTGCACCAGACTTTCACTGCTAAACGCCTGACTCGTTGCCATCAACTGTCGGACAACATCTGCTTGCGCCTGTAATTGATTGATAATACCGCTGATTTCTGCTGTAGATTGTTGCGTCCGGCTGGCAAGGGTCCGCACCTCATCGGCGACCACAGCAAAACCACGACCAGCTTCGCCGGCACGCGCCGCTTCGATTGCGGCATTTAACGCCAATAAATTGGTTTGTTCAGCAATCGCACGAATGACATCCAACACCACCCCAACATTTTGCGTTTGGCTCAGTAACTGCTCCATTTCTTCTGCTGCATCTGTGACTTTGCCTGCTAACTCGGTATTTAAATGACTACTTTTTAACAACATTTCGCTGTTTTGCTGCGATACCGCTTCGATCTGTTGCGTTTTGCTGGCGGTCAATTCAGTGAAGCTGGCTACGTGCTGCAACCCTTGGAGAATTTCTTCGAGCAGCTGGCTGGCATTGTGGGTTAACTCCTGTTGCTGCAGGACCCTGTTTCTGGCTTGACCGCTGACATGCTGCAAGGCCTGACTGTCTTGGGTCAACGACTGACTCATCTCTGACATCTGCCCCAGCATCATGCGCAAGTTTTGAATCATCTGATTGACACTCATGATGATTGTCCCAAGCACATCATTACTTTGCAGATTGCATTCGAGGCTCAGATCATGTCGGCTAACCGCTTGCGCGACTTCAGCTATCCGCGCGACCTTGCCGATGAGCACCACCCGAACCAAGTAAAAGTTTAAGAAACCCATCGTCAGGCCCGCAGCCACACAGGCCAGCACAAACCAGAGCAACATGCCCTCTTTCCATTCGACGAATAGACTGGCAAAAAACGGGAATATCAGACCCATCGCGATACCAAAACCTAAAAACGCCAGCAGTTGTTGCCTCAGCACACTCTCTTTCATCAGACTCTTCCCGTTTCATTGACGATCTCTAGCAAAGGTAGTTGGCGATTTTGGCATCGTCCAACCGCAACCCCGCAGATTGCGGCGGCGATGCCGCCACAGAGGCACAGCACACATAGTTCCATCTGCCGCACAGCTCCAGCGACAGCACATAAGGCAATTGCCTGATGCGCCAAAACTGCCCGCTGTAGGTCATTTGCCCAATAGCCAATATCAGCCGCTCCGCCCAGAATTTGCGCTAATCCCTGGTCCGAAAAAAAGGTTCCTTCACATGACAACGCGCATCTATGACTTACCTACCCGTATGTTTCACTGGCTGTTTGCCGGCAGCTTTTTAACCGCATTTACCATCGCCAACACCGTCGATGATGAGTCCACAGCTTTTGCATTTCATATGCTGGCCGGGCTTATCATGGTGTTCACGGTGTGTTGGCGGATCATTTGGGGCCTGGTTGGCACCCGACACGCCAGATTCAGCGATTTTCATTTAAAGCCAACGGCACTGTATCAATACCTGTGCGGCGTGTTGACCGGAAACAATAGGGCCGGCGCCGGGCATAATCCGGCATCGAGCTGGGCGGCCATCCTAATGATGCTGCTGGCGCTGGGCCTTGGTGTTTCTGGCTATCTGATGGCTTCAGGTTCCGGCTGGGAAGCGCTGGAAGACCTACATGAACTTTTTGCTGACTTGTTTATCGGCATCGTAGTGCTGCATCTCGCCGGTCTGGTGCTGCATCAGCTGAAACATCGGGATGCGCTCAGTAAAAGTATGGTATCCGGCAATAAACAGGGCTTAGATCAAAGTATTGACAGCGTTCGCCCGTATAGACTGGTGGGTGTGGTCTTGCTGTTACTGACACTTGGCTTTGGCTGGTACTTACAGCAACACTTCAACCCGGCCACCGGCACCTTACATCTGTTTGGTATCCCCCTGCAGCTCAGCGAGGACGCGCAGGACAGTGGCCGCTCGGCAGAGCAAGATGACGATTAGAGAATGGCAATGAATACAAATGAACGCTGGGTGTTATTGTTAACTTTACTGTTGATTGTGGTGATAGTCGCGATAGATCTCATCACCGACACTTCACAAGGCGTTGTTTTGTGGCATGTTTTCATCGAAGGTTCCGCCGGAGCATTAGCACTGGCGGGCATTCTTTATCTGCTGCATCAACAGTTTCAACTGAAAGACGATTTGCAAAAAGAACGCCTGCTCTCAGCCGCCTGGCAACAAGAGTCCGAGCAATGGCGCTCGCAGTCCAAGGCCTATTTGGCCGGTTTGTCGAGCCTGATTGAGCAACAACTGACCGCCTGGGGATTATCGCCTTCCGAACGCGAAGTGGCCTTTTTTCTGCTCAAAGGCATGAGCCTGAAAGAAATCGCCATGCTGCGCAACACCAGCGAAAAAACCGCCCGGGTACAATCTACAGCGATTTACGCCAAATCCGGCCTCAGCGGCCGTTCTGAACTGTCGGCATTTTTTCTGGAAGATTTGCTGCCAGCCTCCTCTGCAACAGGCAATCACTCAGCCTGACTGGTGATCAAAGGCGCAACGAAAAAGAGCGGCAACTGCCGCTCCAGAGGGAAATGTTGCCGCGGATTATTCGCGCACTGCGGCAATCACTTCGACTTTTTTATCTGCATCGAAACAAATCGCAGGACAAACAAATCGCAGGACACCCATCCGAGGACCCACTACGTTACCGAACTAGGACACCCACCAAATCGCAGGACACCAAATCGCAGGGATACCGAACTAGGACACCCACCAGATACCGAACTAGGACACCCACCAAATCGCAGGACACCCATCCGAGTAACTCGCAAAACACCCACTACGTCGCAGGACACCCATCCGAGTAACTCGCAAAACACCCACTACGTCGCAGGACACCCATCCGAGTAACTCGCAAAACACCCACTACGTCGCAGGACACCCATCCGAGGAACTCGCACTACGTCGCAGGACACCCAACACTAGGTTCACACTTGAAACCTGCTGCGACAACAACTGCATGCGACCAACAGCTGCCTGCATGCGACAAATTGCCACATCCCGCCGTTCGCGAAATTTTGTTAATTTATTTAAACAAAATCATCCGCCACAACCGACCTCAGCCAGGTCGTTTTTTTATCCTGAGTAAACCCATGCCACTAACAAAACATGAAATCACCTTGTTGTCCTGCACCATGCTTCTGACCGCAACCTCATTATCAGCCGCCACCAACGCTGCCGCGACAACCAGTGCGGCGGAGGAAGAAGCAGTCGAAGTCATGGTCGTCACCAGTAGCCGTCAGGCGCAGGCGTTAACCAACCTCGCTGAAACCGTGTCAGTGCTCGATGAAGCAACGATTAAAGCCGTGAGCCCCGGCCATCCAGCCGAGCTGCTGAACCGGGTGTCGGGCGTGCATGTCAATGATTTAGGCGGTGAAGGCCACATGACCGCCATTCGCCAACCCATTACCACGGGTGGCGTGTATTTGTTTTTAGAAGACGGTTTACCGACCCGTCCGACTGGCTTTTTTAACCACAATGGGTTGTATGAGATTGATATCCCCAATGCTGGCCGGTTGGAAGTGACTAAAGGACCAGGTTCGGCTTTATATGGCAGTGATGCCATTGGCGGTTTGTTTAATATTTTAACGCCCGAGCCCAGTGCTGAGTTCGGTGGCCGCCTGCAAGGCGAGCTTGGCAGTGACGGTTGGCAGCGCGCGCTGGTCAATGTCAGCGGCCCGCTTGTTGCCACAGGAGACACCCAGCACAGTGCATTTTGGCAACTCAACACCACCCAAAGTGACGGCTTTCGCGAAGAATCAGACTATGAGCGGTTATCCAGTAATTTCCGCCTTGATAGTGAATTAAGCGCGCAAACGCGGCTAAAAACCTTAGTGAGTTTTGGCAAAATTGACCAAAGCGGTACTTCTGGCTTGTCCTTCAGCGAATTCCAACAGCAGCCCGAGCGCAATTATTTTCATGGCGACATTGGCGCGCGTGATGTGCAAGCGCTGCGGGTGTCGACCGAGCTCCGTCATCAATTCAGCGAGCGGAGCGAGCTGATGCTGACGCCGTTTTTTCGCGATAATCGCTCTGACTTGATGCCAAGCTGGATGCTCAGTTACGACCCGGTGCTGCAGCAAACCAAGTTTCAGTCCTATGGTTTATTGGCGCAATTTAGCCAGCACAGCAGCGATACACTGAACTGGACCAGCGGTGTCGATATCGATTACACCCCAGCCAATTTTGCCGAGCAGCAAATTATTGCCCGCCCAGTGAATGGCATTTATCGCGATTACAGCCTGACCGGGCGCAGCAATTATCATTACGATGCCGACCAAACCGTGCTCTCGCCCTATGCCCAGCTGCAGTGGTTTGCCAGCGAGCAGCTGATTGTCAGTCTCGGCGCACGCTATGACTATTTCAAAGTGGACTATACCGACTTACTCGATGCCAGTGTGCCGCAGCAAGTTGGGCGCACGCTGTGGTTACGTCCACCTTCACAAAGCATCAGTTACCGCCAGTTGAGCCCCAAAGCCGGCATCGTCTGGAAATTTGCCGACAACCAACAGCTCTATGCCAATCGGCGTCATGCGTTTCGAGTGCCGTCGGTCGGCCAAGTGTTCCGCCCTGGCACGAGTTTTAACAGCACGGCGCTTGAACCGGTGACGGCGGTCAATCACGAGATTGGTTGGCGCGCTCAGTTCGAGCGAGTGCAGCTTGAGACCAGCCTTTATGATTTAAATATCCAAGACGATGTGGTGACTTACATCGACGGTAATACCCGCAAAGTCACCAATGCCGGTGAAACCAGTCACCGTGGCGTGGAAATGATGCTCAATGTCGCGCTCAGTGCGCAGTGGCGCTGGCAAGTAAGCGGCACTTACACCAAGCAACAATACGAAGATTTCCAATATCTGTTTAGTTGTTTCCCGCCGGCCTGTGCAAGGCCTATCAATGAAACCCGCAATTTCGCCGGTTTTGAAGTCGGCAAAGCACCAAAACAGTTGTGGCAGTCCAGCCTGAGTTATCAGCCGGCCGCTTTCACCGGTTTATCCCTGGAATTGGAATGGCAAAAGGTTGGCCGCTATTTTACCGATGAAACCAATACCAACACTTATCCTGGGCATGATTTGTGGCATTTGCGTGCGCGCTATGAGTTGACGCCACAACTGAGTGTGGCGGCTCGGTTGATGAACCTGGGCGATAAAACCTATTCCACTTTAACCAGTAATCAGGTGGGCTCCAGCGCCATTGAATACCGGCCGGGCATGCCGCGCAGTGTGTTTGTCAGCGCGACCTACCAGTTTTAATGGCGGCTGCTTATGGCCGAGTTGTATTGCAGTTTTCAGCATGACCATCAGCTCCCGCACCTGCATCGCAGGCGGGGGCCAAGCAAAAGGATAGCACCATGACCATCAGCAACCTGATCCGCTGGCACCGTCTACTGCTTTGGCTCGGCGGAGCCACTTTACTGGTTTTTGCCCTGACCGGCATTTCACATCCAATCATGAGCTGGACCGGGCCACAAGCTGTGACGATGCGCCCACCGAGTTTGCAATTAACAGGTGCGCAGTTAACGCAAGCGATGCAGCAGTTATCAGCCAAGGCATTACCAGCACAGGCCTTGGTGAAATTAGTGCCCTATCGTGACCAAGTGGTGTTGCAACTGAGTAGCGATTTAAGCTCGCCTCGGCAGTATTTACCGCTGCAAGGCCCATTGAACACGGAAACAGCCCCAACGGATCAAGCCATGGCTGTTTGGTTGGCCGGACATTACAGTGGCCTGCCGGACGCACAGGTGCAGCGCGTGCGGTTTCAGACCGAGTTTGACGATGCTTATCCGTCGGTCAACCGCTTGTTGCCGGTCTATCAGGTGGATTATCAATCGGGGCTGAGTCTCTACATTCATACCGAAAGCCTGAGCCTGGCGGGCATCACCAACCCTTACAAAACTGCGCTGCAATCGGTGTTTCGACAATTTCACAGCTGGCAGTGGTTGGACGCGACGCCGACACTGAAAATTGTGGTGATGACGCTGCTGCTTGGCAGTGCGGTGTTGCTGGTGCTGACCGGTGCTTGGTTGTTATTTAAGCTACCGGGCAAAGCCAAACGCCGTGGCTTGCGGCGCTGGCATTATCTGCTGTCCTGGGCTTTGTTTGTGCCCGTATTGCTGTATCTGCTGACCGGTATTTACCATTTTGCTTATAAACAAGTGGCCCCAGCAACCGCAGGCTTAACCCTGCCAAAACCTCAGCCGCTACCGACTGGCACTTTGGCAACCCCAACGCTGCCGAGCGGCGCTTTGTATAACAGCGCAACGCTGGTATGGATGGATTCGCAGTGGTACTGGCGCTTATCTGGCGCCAATCCTGCGCTGCAAGCGGACCGACAGAGCCGTTACCAAGGCCAGCCGAGTGAGCAAGGTGCCACTTACATCGCGTTGACTGCAGCGGACAGTGCATCGGTCCCCGCCAACGCACTGGATGATCAGCGTTATGCCTTATGGTTGGCGCAGCAGTATACCGGTCTGGCGGCGTCCGAATTGCAGGGAAAACTGGTGACGCATTTTGGGCCGGATTACGATTTTCGTAATAAACGCCTACCGGTGTGGCAATTTGATTATGCCAGTGGCCGCGTGTTTGTCGATGCGGTCAGCGGCCAATTGATTGAAGAGCAAAGCCGCGCCAGTCAGTGGGAACGCTATAGTTTTTCCTTTGTCCACAAATGGGGCATTTTACAACCGTTGCTGGGTCGCGAAGGTCGCGATGGCGTGGTTGTCGTGGTGATGCTGCTGGTCATTAGTATGGCGGTACTTGGCTTTTTACTGCGGTTGCGCCGGCGTTAACCCGCAACGAAAAAGAGCGGCAAATGCCGCTCCAGAGGGAAATGTTGCCGCGGATTATTCGCGCACTGCGGCAATCACTTCGACTTTTTTATCTGCATCGATATAACGGGCTATTTGCATGAAACCGTATTGTTCAGCAAATTCTGCGATTGGCATCTCATTGCACTTCACCGAGTCGCGCACCGTGGACAAACGCTCACCACTGCGACGCAATACCAGTTTTAACTGCTTGATGTTGTTGGTGGTCGCCGCCATACATAGTTTTGTTTCCACTGAATGATCAGCTGCTACAAACTTGTACTCTGCGGCTTCTACCGCGACAGAACTGACTGCAAACATTGTTACCATCACTGACACTAACGTTTTCATACTTGCTCCTTAGCCATAGGTTCCTTATGGCGAGGGCATGATGCAGCGCTTAGATGACGCAAGCTTGAACCCTAGGTTTCAATAAAAGGAAATTTCAGTGAAGGCCTTGTCATATTTGCCGGCGCCAGCTCAGAGCTGCAGCGCGCTGGCGTTGACTTGCGCACCGCGCTTGGCCAGTTGCGTCGCCCAGGCAGGCATGCCGGCACTATTCGCGCGGCTAGCAGCACTGCGCCGGCTGCTGCGCTGCCCGCTTAACCAGCCTTGCTGCGCGCTGTTGTTAAGAAACAGATTGGCTTGGCTAAACCCACGTTTGGCGGCGCTTTGCAGCAGATCTTTTGGCGTTCGGAAAAACGCCAGCGGTGTTTTCCGCTCATGCAGTTTGAGTAGGCTGAGCGCGATATCAAACTCCAGTTCACCCAGCGCTTTGGATACTGTTTCGTCAAGCTGCGCCAGTGCTTTAGGCGCTACTTTGACTGCACTGCTGAACTGCTCAGCGCCATACAGCACATTAAAAGTATTCACCGCCGCTTTGCAGTACGCCGGAACCTTGTGGAAATTCTCCAGCAGCAGTTTACTGGCGAGGATGTCGTCCTTAGGATAATCCAACACACCCAAGTGATGGCACATGCCTTCAATGTAGCCAAGCCCCATCAGCCCCATGCCGCGCGCTTTGACCAGCTGGCCTTTTAAGTTTTTCAGCCAAGCGGCTGAATGCGGCTCCGTCGCCTTGCTGGCATCCACCAGCAACAGCGCCATGTTGGTGAGTAGCGCGGTCGGTTCATTCAAGCGCAGCCCCAACTGCAGGTAATGCTGCAGCAGCTGATGGTCGCGGCTGCCCCAGTATTCCAGTAACCGTTTGACCGCCGGCAGATGCCCGGCTGTTGCTGCCTTGTCGTAGCTTTTAAGCGCTTTTTCCAACTGATTTTGCCGCTCCAGCACTTGGCCGCAGAGGTGTTCCAGCGCAGCAGCAGGCTGGCTGCGTTGGTACTGTTTCAGCCAGTTAGTCAGCAGTGCCAGGTCAAATTCGGCGTGGGTTTTGGCAAAGGCAAGCTCGGCTAAATAATAGATGGCCTCAAGATTGGCCTGCTGCCGGCCTGATTGCAGCCCCAGCTGCAGGGCGCGGTTGAGCAAGTACTGCACATCGGCCAGCAACAAGGCCGACTGGCCGGGCGCAGTTTTGCTTTTTTTCGCGGTTTCATCTTGTTGCAGTACAGATTGTTGCAGTACAGATTGTTGCAGTAATAGCCGGCTGACCT
>Ga0209812_10001426_pt1 | contig 16599 bp, 13 predicted proteins | sample JI71714BDNA_FD_187502 | JGI IMG/M metagenome (GOLD analysis project Ga0209812, IMG submission 187502) | Wastewater effluent complex algal communities from Wisconsin, to seasonally profile nutrient transformation and Carbon sequestration -... | ecosystem: Engineered > WWTP > Effluent > Algae...
TAACACCCGTTGTTGATGTCCAGGATAATGAAAACTGACATTGTTAAAGGCAATATCGCCTTTCGCATGTTGTAACGCTTTACTACCGGTTTCACGTTCAGCCGCTTCATCTAATACCTTAAAAATACTGGCTGCCGCCGCTAACCCCCGCTGAAACTCACTATTTACCGTAGTGAGTTGTTTTAACGGTTTAAGTAACATGACCATTGAGGTCACAATAGCGGAGAAAATACCTGCGGTTAACGTGTCAAGCATCTCGGGTTGACTGGCCATATACACTACAAAGGCTAGAGCAAAAGACGCGATTAATTGTATTACGCCAGAACTAATGGCCGACGTAGAATCCATTTTAACGCCTTGTAAGCGCGTTTGATTATTCACCTCGGCAAAGCGTGCGTCCTCGATCTGCTGACCACCAAAAGAGAGTATCACTTTATGACCGTTGAGCATTTGCTCTGACGCCGTAGTAACACCGCCCATGGCATGCTGGATTTTATGACTTAATTGACGAAAGCGTTTAGACACAAAACTCACAATAACGGCAATAACGGGTGCAATCAGAAAAAATATCAGCGATAACTGCCAGCTATACCAAAACATCACCACAATTAAGCCAATAACCAAGGCTCCGTCTCTTACCAACACAATTAACGCCTTGGTTAACGATTGTTTAATTTGCTCGGCGTCATAAGTAATTTTAGAAATCAATTCGCCCGTGGAATGTTTGTCATGAAAACTCACCGGCAAACGCATCATATGACCAAACAGTTGCTGCCGCATATCTTTGACAATTTGATTACCAACCCAACTAATACAGTAAGTAGCTGTAAAGTGAAAAATGCCTCGTAACACAAACATAATGATCACAATAAGGGGGGCCAACTTTAAAAAGTCAGTGTCTTTTTCTTGAATACCGCGATCAATAAAGGGCTGTACTGACGCAATAAAGGCCGCATCAATCGCAGAATACCCTACCATGCCTAAAATGGCGGCCACAAAACCAAGACGATAAGGCTTTAAATAAGAAAGCAAGCGGCGATAAACCGCAACCGAAGTTGAATGTTCTGTCTGCAAAATAAAAACCTTTTTTATACATTATCTTGGCTATTCTAGCGTGTTGTTGCCAAGGTTTCAGCTATTCTGTAGGCTTTTCTAACCAGCGCAAACCGGAGTGAGAACGTTCTGCTAGAATTTTAAACGAATTTTCGCTAAACGTGATCGTTATGGCTCCCTGCTGCCCGGTATGATAAAGCGGCAAATTCAATAAATCGATACGTTGCTGCACGGCATAAAGCGGATACTGATGCGCCCCCTGCTGATTTGCAGCGAGTAACAATGTCACAGGGGCTAAATGCGCTAACCAAGGCAATGAATTAGCACTGGCACGTCCATAATCCGCCAATAAATAAAAATCAGCCTGAAGATACGGATAAGACGCTAACAATTGCTGTTCACTCGTGCGTGTCAAACGACCTGGTAATAATAATCGCCATCCGGCAAAATTCGCACTCAACACACAAGGATCTGTCGCGGCAAGCGACCAATGGGTGAACAATCGCTCAGGGAAATCTGCCACGATTTGCTGACAGCTATAACTATTATCGGTAATGGGCGTTGAAGAATAAAAACGTATCTCTGGGTAATGACGAGACAACAGTGCCAATGCCGGAAGCATGTCAGGTTCTAACTGCGGAATAATAACCGAGCCTATTGTATTTATACGTTGCACGCGTAATTGGGGTAAAAGATGATATCGAACAAGCTGCTCCAGTTGACTGGGATTAGCATCAAGATACAGCCACGTATGGCCGGCCTGCTGCGCCAGCAATACCGTACTTTGACCACTGTCTAATAGGATGATTCGCGATAAAGATTGCCGAGGAATAAAAAGCGCAAGACTCAAGGTGGCGACGAGCATAAACGCAGGCGGCCCCGTTTGCCGCAACGCGATACATAGTAAAACAGCAAGTGCCAATAATAAGGCGACCGCATTGCCCAACTCTGGCACCGTCCACCACACAGGTTGCTCTGCGCTCCACACCAGCCATTGGTAAAGCGGACGAAATAATACATCCGCGACCTGCCAACCAACGTGTGCCAGTGGCAGGCCCAACAGACTCCAACACAAGGTAAACAACAATACCGGTATAGCGACTACACTGCACCAGGTGACAAAAAGCAAATTAGACAACCAAGCCAGCATGCTAATACCGCCAAAAAACGCGACACCAATCAAAGACATTAATGATGTTAATAGCAGATGAAAAAGACAAAAGTAGCGTAATTTCGCCCAGCTCCCATTGGGTATTGCAGGTAACCACCATGCCAAGAAAATAATGATCCCCACTGCAAGCACCGAAAGCCAAAAACTATAACTCAACGCCCAAAAGGGGTTTATGAGCAGCAATATCGCTACCAATAGCTGCCATGCGTATCGTCCTTGTAGGGGCCGAAGTAACACTCTGCTCCCTAATACAAGCAATAATGCTGTGGCTGCTCTTAACGTTGGGATGGCAAAACCGGCCAACCACGCGTACAACAATGCCAGCACTAAGGCAGAACATAATTGCCATACCTCGCGCTGCTTTAGTGTCGTACGCGACAATATGATCTTGCTGAGTCCATAACCCCAACCAAACACTAACCCGATATGTAACCCAGAAATCGTTAATATGTGCCCAAGCCCACTATGCTGGATCCCAAGCCATAAATCTGGACTAAACGCACGCTCGCCTACCGTCAAAGCCATTAGCAAAGGCGCACTACTTAGGCCATGTGTCCACCCTGCTAATTGGGAGATGATGCGCTGCCTCATTGGGGTGGTATGATGCAGTAATATCGAAGGCATATTTGGATCAACATAACCTTCTGCCAGTACCCCCTGCAGCAATGCCTGTGTTTCTCGTGATCGTTGGTGTGGATTACGGTGACCTGACACCGGGCGTAAACGCAATGCCAAGCGCCAATGCTGCCCCACTGCAGTAGCCGACGCATTTCGCCAACGTACATGCAATTGATATCCCTGAGCGGCCCCTTGCTGTATTGTTAAATGCAGTAAAACAGCCTGTTCATCTAGACGCCGTTGCGCTACAATTCGCACATCATAATATTGCTGTGTGCTGGCAAGAAGTGCAGTTTGAGCATGCTGGTAATGTTGTAGTTGTCCAAGCCAAAAAAGTATAAATATACTCATCCCGGCAAGAAAATACTGTTTACTGAGACAGCTCAGTACGAATGCCCCAACTGCGATCAATAAAAAAAACGGTGGCAACGCAGGTAACAACAACGACAACAGGCATCCCGCAATTACACCTGTACAAAATGTTTGCATATTATTATTTCGTTAATAGGTTGTAATGCCAAAGAAGACTATTAAGAAATATTTACCATCTCCACAAAAAATCAAGCAGATGCGCATATTAAATCTGTTTGGTACCTTGTTGCATGATAGTAACTTATGGCATTTAAATCGTCGTTCCGCGCGCGGTGCTTTTGCTGTAGGTCTGTTTTGGGCGTGGATGCCTCTGCCTTTTCAGATGGTTTTTTCGGCGTTAATGGCCGTCCCTTTGCGGGTAAATCTCCCATTATCAGTTGCCCTAGTCTGGATCTCTAACCCGCTCACCATGCCGGTTATGTTTTATTTATGTTACTTAATCGGTACCGTTGTGCTAAAAGCCCCTCCCGAGCCATTTTTGTTTGAAGCGAGTTTCGAATGGTTATTTCACAGTATGAAAACCATTGGTAAACCGTTAATCACTGGGTGTTTGTTGATGGGTATAACGGCAAGTATCGTTGGGTATTTCGCCATAGATTGGTTATGGCGCTTGTCAATTCGCAAAGAGAAATTGGCGCGCTATATAAAATACAAGCAGCGGCGCGCGCAATCTCCGCCTAAGTGAATCTCCCCTTAACTAAGGGGGGATAAACTGTGTCCGTAATCAATGTTAATTCGCGATACAAGTAACGCGTGTCAAACACCTTTAACGCTGGCCTAAAACGCGCGCAGGCTCCACCCGACTGGCCCTGAAGGCCGGATACAATGTTGATAACAAGCTTAAACCAAGCGCTAATCCTACCGTGATAAACACATCTTGCCAGACCAAGCTAGAAGGCACAAAATCAATAAAGTAGATGCTTGGGTCCAATAGAGAACGACCAAGTATCTGGGTAATATACGCAAATATAGGTTCGATATAACGCGCTAAAAGCACGCCAACAATCGCCCCGCCAAGTGTGCCTACTACACCATTTAACCAGCCTAGCAACATAAAGGTTTTAATCAGCGCCGCCGGAGGCATGCCCATCGTCAACAAAATGGCAATATCGGATTCTTTTTCTCTAACGGCCATGACTAACGTTGCCACAATATTAAAACACGCTACGGCAATCACCAGCGCTAACACCAGATACAAAATAGCCCTGACCATTTGAATATCTTGATAAACGTGGCCTTGTGTACGAAACCAATCGAGCATGTAGACATAGTCTTCAGATTGTTGGCCCAACACTCTCGCCATGGCTGGCGCGGCAAAAATGTCTTGGATCCGAAAGGCCAAGCCTTGCACTGAACCCGCTGGCATTTCCAAAAAACGCGCCAAAGCATCAATATCCAGCCACACTTGGCTGTAATCCATTTGGCCACCCACGGCGATAATTGCAGAAACGGTTAAAACCCGCGTAGAATAACTGGCCAAACTGCCATCATCAGTAAACCGCGGCAGCATAAGCTGAATCGTATCGCCGACCACAACATTAAGCGTCTCTGCAACGCCCGAGCCTAGTACCAACTGCTCTGAAGTGAGTTGTGCCACACTGCCACTTGTAACGAAGTTCGTAAAATCACTGAGTTGCCGCTCATAATCGAGGGCAATGCCTCTGATCTGGACGGCTTTTACCTCACTGCCTCGGCGTAACATGCCATTTGCTTTGATATAGGGGGCGGCGGCCATTACCCCTTCAACTTTACCCAAGGTGTCCACTTTTGCCGGCCACCCCTGCAAGCGATGCTCTACCGCCTCAAGTTCAACATGGGGGATCACCGCTAATAAACGTTGTTTTAACGCCAGCTCAAAACCATTCATTACCGACAACGCTAAAATTAAAATCGCAACGCCAAGCCCAATTCCCAAGGTTGACGATGCCGAGATAAACCGGATAAAACCACTCGTATGCCGCGTAGAACGATAACGCCGTGCTAATTGCCAAACCAGCTTACTCATACTAAAGGCCCCAAATGCCCCTCTACCATGGCATATTGCTGATCTAAGCGCGCTGCCAGCACCCGATCATGCGTAACCACAACAAAACTGGTGGCCAATTCGCGATTAAGTTCACGCAACAATTGATAAATGGATTCCGCGGTATGCAAATCCAAGTTCCCTGTAGGTTCATCGGCTAACACCAAAGCAGGTTTTGTAACAAGCGCCCGCGCAATCGCCACGCGTTGTCGCTCGCCACCACTTAATTCCGACGGTTTATGGGTAAGCCTGTGCCCAAGCCCTACCCGCGTCAGCAATTCGGCGGCCTGTTGCTGCGCATCTTTACCCGCCATGCCCTTAATCATTAATGGCATAGCTACATTCTCAATGGCAGAAAAATCCATCAACAAATGATGAAACTGATAAATAAACCCTAATTTTTCATTTCGCAGCCGCGCCTTTGCAGCATTTGATAAACGGGATACCGCATGTCCGGCAAGCGTCACATCGCCTTGATCAGGCGCATCCAAAGTCCCTAAAATATGCAATAAGGTGCTTTTACCCGAACCTGAACTGCCAACAATAGCAATCATTTTGCCAGCCGCTACTGTCAAATTAACGTTTTTTAAAACCTCTGTGACATGTTGTCCATCACGATAGCTTTTACAGATTTGACGAGCTTCTAATACATTATTCATCACGCAATACTTCCGCAGGATTAATTTTCACCGCACGCCAGGCGGGATAAAGCACCGCAAGTAACGTGAGACTGATGGCAGAAACAAAAATACTGATAATTTGTGACACATCCATAACCACAGGCAATTGAATTCCCCCAGCCACCTGTAAGCCAAACAGTGCAATAAGATTATTGAGTTGCCAACTCGCCACGACACCAACAGCGACACCCAAAATGGCCCCTAAGACGCCATTCACTAACCCTTGAAAGGCAAAAACGCGAAACAAAGCACCATCGGTCATACCTTGCGTTTTTAAAATGGCCACTTCAGCTTGTTTTTCTGTCACCATCATGACTAAAGCAGACACGATATTAAACGCGGCCACCGCGACAATTAATAATAACATTAACCACATCATGGCTTTTTCCATCGCCACTGCTGCAAACAATTTTCCGTGGCTTTGTCGCCAATCTTGAACCTGTGTAACGCTGGGATCAGCCGCCAATTCAGCCGCTAAAATCGGCGCTTGAAAAGGCTCGGCTAAACTCACACGCCAAGCCACTGTTCGTTCCTTTGCGGGCAGTAATCGGGCCAGATCCTGTTGTGCGGTAACCATAATTACCTCATCAATTTCAGAGCCCGTGTCAATAATCCCGGCAACCGTAAACAAACGCTGTCTGGGCATCCACCCCAGTGGGCTATAGCTGCCGCCTTGCGCCAGCAAAATACGGACTTGTTGTCCTACATGCACCTCAAGCTCTTCTGCTAACCCTCGTCCTAACATCACCGTAAAACGTTGCTCGCTTAGCGTTTGCCAACGGCCTAGAATTAAGGATTGCTGTAAAAACTCAGGTAATGCTGTGGGATCTAAGCCTTGTAACATCACCGCAGTCAACTGACGTGACGACTGCACTAAAGCTTCGGTTTGCAGAAAAGGGGTAATATCTTGCACAACGCTATGTTGCCGTAATTTAGCCTGCCAAGGTTGCTCGGCAGCGCTGCTTTGAACCACAAGATGCGGCACAACCCCTAAAATACGTTTTTTTAAATCCGCTTCAAAGCCATTCATCACGGAACTTACAATAGTCAGCGCCATCACGCCTAATAAAATGCCGGCCATGGAAAAAAGCGTGATAAATGAGATAAAGGCATTACCTTTACGACTTTGGCTATAACGTAAGCCAATGAATAAACTGACTGGTAGCTGCATGTTAATTTTCAGGACTTTACCCAAGTTAGATGATAAATTAGCGCTAAAGTGGTGCCGATAATAGTGATTATTCAGCACAATAACAAGCGTCAGCCGGGGGTGACCTATGCATTCTGAACTGGACGAGTTAGCCGCAGACTTTCAGCAGTATTTCAAAGTTGAGCACGCTATTGTCACAAACGTAATCGCGATAGACGGTAGTTTACCGACCACTGCCGAATTTCTGGCCAGTATTCCAGAACCCTTTTTGCTTGCTGGAAATGTGGGGCAGTTAAATTTAAACGCTTTGCGTTCGTTACAACGTGTGGGTGACTTAGCCGAAGAGCTTGCCAATTATCTGCAACATCAAGCAAAAAAACTCGATCTATTGCTGCATTATGTGTTGCGCCAACAAGATGCAGCGGCACACCGCTTCGTAACACTTAGCTATGGGGGAGCAGGCATGACCTTTCTCGCCAGCACCCCCTTTACCCCGTTGCAGGTTGTTGAGGTAAAATTATTTTTAGCTGACAATGCCGGTGCCGTATTTTGTTATGGCCAAGTGTTAAGCACGGAACCACACAATACGGGTTATTTAGTTAAGGTTGTTTTTCGGCAAATGAGAGAAGAAGATCGTGAGTTACTGGTGCGCAGTAGTCTGCAACAACAAGCACGACAACTGAAATTAAAAGCAGAGCAACGCTAAACCAGAACACATCTTTCGCTGTAACAGGCTTTTTTGCATACGGATTTAAAATTTTGATGAGTGTTTTTCCAGTCATACCACGTTTACAAGCACCCGAAAATGGTTTTTACGATCAACAAGCTTGGGGACAATTAACGGGCGCAGCCTTACCGTTAGCGATTGCTAGCTATGTAGCTCAACAGCAAGGTGTTACGGTATTAATTGTGCAAGACACTCCTGCCGCCATGCGATTAGAACAAGAACTGACCGTATTTATCGATGCGCAGCAATGTCCCGTGCTCACGCTACCCGATTGGGAAACCTTACCTTACGATAGTTTTTCGCCGCATCAAGATATCATTTCGCAGCGTCTTACCACCTTATATCAATTACCTCGGCTAAAAAAAGCCTTGGTGATTGTACCGGTGAGCACGCTGTTACTGAAAATCGCAGGCCGAGAACATTTGGAACAACACAGTTTTATTGTGGCGGCTAAACAACAAACCGATCTTACCGCGTTAAAGCAGCAACTTGCTGCTGTAGGCTATCGGCATGTTGAGCAAGTGATGGAACACGGCGAGTTCTCCGTACGAGGCTCGTTACTCGATTTATATCCGATGGGCGCCACAGTGCCCTATCGTATTGACTTTTTTGATGACGAAGTCGATGCCATACGCACCTTTGATCCTGATACGCAGCGTAGTCTTCACACTGTACCGGAGATTGCGCTATTACCGGCTCATGAGTTTCCTACAGACAAAGAGGCCATCGAACGCTTTCGGCTGCGATATCGTGAACGTTTTGCGGCGCGTAACGAAAAAGAATCCCTCTATCAGCAAGTCTCGCAAGGCATTTTACCCGCAGGCATAGAGTATTATTTACCGTTATTTGCGCTGAGTACTGCGACGCTGTTTGATTACTTACCTGCGCATTGCCACATCATGATTTGCGGTGATATTGAACACAGTGCCGATCAATTCTGGAATGAACTGCGGCGCCGTTATCAGGATCGCGCCATTGATTTACTGCGCCCGATCCTGCCACCGCAAGAATTATACTTGGCTACCGATGAACTCTTTGCCAAGCTAAAAAGCTATCCGAAACTAAAGTTAAGCCGCGCCAGTTTACCGGCAAAATCAGGCCAGCAGAATGCGCCAGTCGCTGAGTTACCGAATATCAGCATTAACCATCAACTGAAAAACCCACTCGAATCGTTATTACAGTTTTTAACCACGCTAAAAACCCAGCAAGGCCGCGCGTTATTCTTTGTGGAAAGCGAAGGTCGGCGCGAAAGCCTATTACAACTATTGCATAAATCGGCCGTTCATTTACCACAAACCAGCAGTTTGTCGCACTTTTTACAGCAAGCCGAAGACATTGCGGTGATGGTAGGTGCTCTAGATCAAGGCACCTTAATAACCACAACCCCCCCCTTGGCATTGATTAGCGAAAATGAGCTGTTTGGTCAAAAAATCAGTCAACGCCGGCGACGTAAACAAAGCCAGCAAGTGTCCTCTGACACGATTATTCGTAATCTTGCAGAGCTCAGTATTGGCCAGCCGATCGTGCATTTACAACATGGTATCGGCCGTTATCAAGGCCTTCAAGTATTGGATGCTGCCGGCATTACCGCTGAGTTTGTGACTATTGAATATGCCGGTAGCAGTAAACTTTATGTCCCTGTCTCATCGTTACACTTATTAAGTCGTTATTCTGGCAGTGATGCCGATCACGCGCCATTACATAAACTCGGTAACGATACATGGGAAAAAGCGCGACGCAAAGCCGCAGAAAAAGTACGAGATGTGGCCGCAGAGTTGTTAGATGTGTATGCACAGCGTGCCGCACATCAAGGTTATGCCTTTAAAATTGATGATGAACATTATGCAGCCTTTGCTGACAGCTTTCCATTTGAAGAAACCCCCGATCAATTGGATGCAATCAACGCAGTACTTCAGGATATGCAACAACCGCAACCGATGGATCGCTTGGTGTGTGGCGATGTAGGCTTTGGGAAAACAGAAGTGGCAATGCGTGCCGCCTTTATCGCCGTTAACGATGGTAAACAAGTCGCATTATTAGTTCCCACGACACTGCTTGCTCAGCAACATTATGAAAACTTTAAAGATCGCTTTGCAAACTGGCCCGTTCGTGTTGAGGTGCTGTCACGGTTTGTTAGCCCAAAAGCGCAAAAAGCGATATTAGAAGATGTCACAAACGGCAAAGTGGACATTTTGATTGGCACGCATAAGCTATTACAAGACGATATAAAACTACACGATTTGGGGCTACTGATCGTTGACGAAGAACACCGCTTTGGGGTGCGACAAAAAGAAAAAATTAAGGCGCTGCGCGCCAATATTGATATTTTAACACTCACGGCTACGCCTATTCCACGGACACTCAATATGTCCATGTCAGGCATGCGTGATTTATCTATCATTGCTACGCCCCCAGCGCGGCGATTAGCGGTAAAGACCTTTGTGCGCGAATATGAACAAGGCTTATTACGCGAAGCCATCATGCGAGAGATATTACGTGGTGGCCAAGTCTATTTTTTACATAATGATGTCGCCAGTATTGAAAAAATGGCCGTCGATTTACAAGCGTTGATCCCTGAAGCGAATATAGCAATCGCACATGGCCAGCTACGTGAACGTGAACTCGAACAAATCATGGCGGAGTTTTATCATCAGCGCTTTAACCTTTTGCTCTGTTCCACCATTATTGAAACCGGCATAGATGTGCCCACGGCAAACACCATTATTATTAATCGCGCCGATAATTTTGGTTTAGCCCAATTACACCAATTACGAGGTCGAGTGGGTCGTTCGCATCACCAAGCGTATGCTTATTTACTTACTCCGCCTCCGAAACGATTAACTAAAGATGCGGCTAAACGGCTTGAGGCTATCGCCAGTTTAGAAGATCTGGGCGCGGGCTTTGCGTTAGCGACGCACGATTTAGAAATTCGTGGCGCAGGCGAACTGCTAGGAGATGAACAAAGTGGTCAAATAGAATCCGTTGGCTTTAGTTTATACATGGAAATGTTGGAAGAAGCTGTACAAGCGTTAAAAGCGGGGCGCGAACCCAGTTTAGACGCTATGCTGAGCCAACAAACAGAGATGGATTTAAAACTGCCCGCGTTATTCCCAGATGATTACATCCCAGATGTAAACTTACGTTTATCGTTTTATAAAAAGCTGGCCAGTGCTAAAAATGAGCTAGAACTCGATGAAGTTCAGGTCGAGTTAATTGATCGTTTTGGATTATTACCCGACGCCGCAAAAAATTTAGTGGCCATCGCGCAACTAAAATTGCATGCACAACAACTTGGCATTAAACGGATTGAAGCCAACACTAAGGGCGGTGTGGTAGAATTCGCAGAGAAAACTCAGGTTAACCCAAGTTACATTATTTCGTTGATTCAAAAACAAGCGAAAATATTTAAACTTGAAGGCGGCCAGAAACTGCGTTTTAACATCACAACAGGCGATCACAAAGAACGACTGAGCCTGATCACGCAGATGTTGGTCGACTTTGCTAAACATAAGGTAGGACATTCATGAAAGCTCGGCTTTTGCTCACCGGCTGCTTATTATTTAATGCATTACAATTACAAGCCAACGAGCGTTGGTTTGAAATTGAAATGATCATTTTTGAACGCACACCCGATAGCCAATTGCAGGAGCATTTTCCTGAACAGGTCACGCCAATTCGTTTGGGGCGAAACATTGATTTAGTGAGCGCACATCATAACCCACCCATCTCAGCCTTAGTGCATGGGCTGGAAACCTGTTTGCCTTCTGCGGTAGCTACCGCCAGCAGTAGTCAATTTCCTCGCGGCTGGAGCTTGCCGACGTCGATTATGTGTTTACAAGAAACACAGCCATTAGCCTGGCAAAAACCGAGTCTTTTTCCAGAGTATACACTTAATAAACAGGCGCCTTGGCCAGCAAGAATATTACCTAAACTCGTGGGTGATGGCAGCAACATATCAGGCAACAGCGCGTATTTGGCCGAAGAGGCAGCGTTTGGTTTAAATGAGGTAGCGGATCGGTTGCGCCGGCAACGGCAAAATCAGGTGTTATTACATACTGTTTGGCGTCAAGCACCGGTAACGGAACGCCGAGCGATCCCCAGCCGTTGGTTCGCAGGTGAAAACTTTACTTCACAATTTGATTATTGGGGGCAAGTAAAACAACGCGGCGCAGCGCTCTTGAATACAGCACCGCAAAATAACGCGAGTGAAGCGCCTATCGCATTGCTTGAACAAATTGAAAGCCGTCGCCAACAGTTGGCTGCGGGTGTCACCCTTGATCAACCCGCTACGGCCGCTTCTGAAGTGAGTGACAATAAAAACCTCGCCAATTTACCCAGTGAAGTGTGGCAATTAGATGGCTTATTTAAACTCCATTTAGATCATTATTTATTTGTTAATACTGATTTTAATTTACGCCGAGTTGCAGGCAATACCTTGCAAAGTGTCAATATTAAGCAAAGCCGACGGGTGATCAGTGGCGAAATCCATTATTTAGATCACCCTAAACTGGGTATCGTGCTACAAATCCGCCGCGTGAGTCCCAGTGCCCTGCCCGTTGCAGATATTACTGAGTAGTGCATGCCAACCACAATGAAACACGGATTAGCAAAATGCAATTAATGTCTATTGATAAGGTGCAATATCGGCAACGGCTTAATCGCATTTCGATCTGCAGCATTGCCGCCTTAATCGTGATCAGTTTAAGCAGTTCCAGCCTGCTTATTGCCCTGTTATCTGATGGCCAAGGCTCACATTTTTGGCTTAATTTTTTTGGTGTGGTGATAGGTTGTATAGTCGTTGGCATTAGTCTTAAGCGTTTGAAAAAGCATGCTTTTTTTAAAGAAGTCGCTTACATTTGGGACTTAAAACACGAATTAAATTTAATTCAGCGTAAGCTCAGAGCTATTGAAGCCGCCGCGGCAAAACACGATCCGGATGCCCTACTCATTTTACTCTTTAGCTATCAAGCGTCACGACTGGTTTGGCAATTAGACGATAACACGTTAATGATGTCTGAATTAAGCTTGGCACAAAATACCCTACAGCAGCAGATAACCACTACCGGTCTCGATGTTAATGTTGCGAACTACCGACGTGAATTACTCTCACGCTTTTAACTTATTGTTCCAAGGAAAATAGATGTCTATTAATTGGTTTCCGGGCCACATGCACAAAGCCCGTAAAGAAATCGCTGAGGTTATGCCACAAGTCGATATCATTATTGAAATGTTGGACGCGCGGATCCCCTTTTCCAGTGAAAATCCTCTGGTGCCGCAACTGCGCAAAGATACGCCATGTATTAAAGTGTTAAACAAAGCAGATTTAGCAGATCCAGCACTGACTGCGCGCTGGGTTGCTCACTTTGAGCAACAAGCGGGCGTTAAAGCCATCCCTATCAGCCAACAACATCCCGAGCAAATTCGGGCATTGCTGCAGTTGTGCAATGATATGTTACCTGAGCGCAATCTCGAGATTCGGGCGGCGCGCGCCATGATCATGGGTATTCCTAACGTCGGAAAATCGACCTTAATCAATACGCTAGCGGGTAGAACTATCGCTAAAACCGGAAACGAAGCTGGCGTGACCAAAGCCCAGCAACGCATTAAATTAGACAACAATGTTATTTTAACCGATACCCCTGGGTTTTTATGGCCTAAGTTAAGCCCAACATCCTGCGCGTATCGCCTAGCGGTGACTGGCGCAATCAAAGATACCGTATTTGAATATGCCGATATTGCCTTATTTGCCGCCGATTATTTGCTGCAGGCTTATCCTGACGCGGTGATGCAACGCTTTAATTTAACCGAACAACCAGACAATGATCTTGCCCTACTCGATGCCATAGGCGTTCGACGAGGCTGTATGCGTAAAGGTGGCGTAGTCGATTTAGAAAAAGCAGGCACGATCTTAATCACCGAGCTTCGTGCTGGGAATTTAGGCCCTATCACCTTAGAAACGCCCGAAATGGTTAGCCAAGAATTAATTGATGCGAAAGCAGAAGAAGCCGCAAAATCTGCTGATAAAGCAGAACGCGAAGCAGAACGTAAACGCAAAGCCCAACGAAAGTATCGCTAATGCCCGACACTCCAACCCAAGAGGTTTTACTATGTTTTATGAATTAAGCGTTGTTCAAGCAACGAAAATGCTGCATAACTTGACGGCCATCTTAGCAAAAGGTGCACTGTTCGCTGAAAGTAAAAAAATTGAGATGAGTGTGTTGTTAAACGCACGGCTGGCACCGGATCAGTTTCCATTGTTACGGCAGGTGCAAATAGCCTGCGATACTGCAAAATTAGGCGCGGCACGCTTAACAGGCAAAGTAGATAGCGCACCAAAGCATGCGGATGATGAGCTTACGTTAACCGAGATACAACACCGTATTGCAGAGACAATAACCTACCTTGCTAGCTTTTCGGCTAATGACTTTACCAACGCGGCAACCCAACGCATCTCACAACCACGCTGGGAAGGTAAGTACTTAACAGGCGACGAATTTTTAATGCAACATGTGCTGCCTAATTTGTACTTTCACATCACTACGGCTTATGCCATTTTGCGTCACAATGGTGTTGACGTGGGTAAGAAAGATTATTTAGGCGCTATGCCTTACAAAGTATAATTTAAGCGATATCATAGGCAAACTCTCTGCATTAACCATGTTAAAACAGGGGTGTTCACGAGAGCATGTTTGACATAGTCATTTTTCACGCTGTTTATGTTCTCGCATGCAGTTTACCGCGCAGTAAACTGCATGACTTGCTAACGCTTGGGCGCTATAAGCCGTACACAGCTAATCGAGAAACGTAATGATTAACAATAATTTACTACAGCTAACCTATATTAGCCGGATTAGCGAGCATGTTTCAGCAGCGCAAATTGAACAGATCCACCACCAAGCAGAAAAAAACAATGCTCGTTTGCATATTACCGGTGTATTAGTGCTAACCGAGCATTACTTTATGCAGTTATTGGAAGGCGATGTAACAGCTGTACAATCCCAATTTGCGAAAATTGCCAAAGATCCTAGGCACACAGATGTGCGCATCGTTAGTGAAAAGTCGATTCTTACGCGCCAATTTCCAGATTGGCATATGGGCCTTACCCGTACGTTAGATCATCATGAACACGCTGATCTTGCTGCGGTAATCAATTTATATGGTAAACAGCCACATTTTTCAGTACAACATGCTGATGCCATCAGCCTGTTATTTCGCTCTCTTTAACCCCGCTACTGTAGCTTGCCCCCTTAATTCCCCGGCTTTTTTCCGCTCACTACGCTGTATCTTTACCCGACTTCAGGTATAATCCGCGCCCTGTTTTTCCTGTTTCCTTATTTCTGCAGGTCACTATGAGCGTTCAGACTTTCGATCCAAGCCAAACCACGACGTTGGATACCGCAGCCAAAACCCTTGCCGAGCGTGTTAGCACCGGCAGCAAAGGCAACACCATTGGCTTTGTGTCGTTAGGGTGTCCTAAGAACCTGGTCGACTCAGAACGTATTCTTACTCAACTCAAAGCTGAAGGGTACAATATTGTGCCCACTTACGATGATGCTGAATTAGTTATCGTGAATACCTGCGGTTTTATTGACTCTGCCGTACAAGAGTCACTTGAAACGATTGGCGAAGCCTTAGCCGAAAACGGCAAAGTTATCGTGACCGGCTGCTTGGGCGCGCGTGAAGATGAAATTCGCGAAGTGCATCCAAATGTCCTAGGCATTACTGGGCCGCATAGCTATGAAAACGTACTAAAGCAGGTGCACGAGTTCGTGCCAAAGCCCAAATACGATCCCTTTACCATGTTAGTGCCCGATCACGGTGTCAAACTCACGCCCAAACATTACGCGTATTTAAAAATTTCTGAAGGGTGTAATCATCGCTGTACGTTTTGCATCATCCCATCAATGCGTGGTGATTTAGTGAGCCGTCCGGTTGGCGAGGTATTAGATGAAGCACAACGTTTAAAAAATGCAGGTGTCAAAGAGCTTTTAATTATTTCACAAGACACCAGTGCTTATGGTGTGGATGTCAAACATCGTACAGGCTTTTGGAATGGTCAACCTGTAAAAACCTCGATGCAATCGCTATGTGAAGCCTTGGGAGACATGGGTATTTGGGTACGTTTGCACTATGTCTACCCTTATCCACATGTTGATGACATTATTCCCCTGATGGCACAAGGTAAGGTCTTACCCTATTTGGATATTCCTTTCCAACACGCCAGCCCGCGCATTTTAAAACTGATGAAACGCCCCGGCCAAGCTGATCGTGTTTTAGAGCGCATTAAAAAATGGCGCGAAATCTGCCCCGAATTAACCATCCGCTCTACCTTTATTGTTGGCTTTCCGGGGGAAACCGAAGATGACTTCCAGATGTTACTCGACTGGCTGCAAGAAGCTCAATTAGATCGTGTAGGGTGTTTTAAATACAGCCCCGTTGAGGGAGCAAAAGCCAATGAATTGGCTGATCCAGTGCCAGCGGATGTTATGGAAGAGCGTTATCATCGTTTTATGCAAACGCAACAAGCGATAAGTTCGGCACGTCTGCAGGCAAAAATTGGTAAAACCATTAAAGTACTTATTGATGAAGTCGACGAAGAAGGCGCCATAGGCCGTAGCTTCGCGGATGCGCCAGAAATTGATGGCGCAGTTTACCTTAATGGCTTAACCAGCGTAAAACCGGGCGATCTTATTGATGCCGTGGTAGAAGAAGCCGATGAATATGACTTATGGGCTTCGCTCGCCGATTAACCGCGATCAGGGTTAAAGCGTTGTTCAAACGCGGTAACCTGCACGCCGCGATCGA
>Ga0209812_10001427_pt1 | contig 16571 bp, 18 predicted proteins | sample JI71714BDNA_FD_187502 | JGI IMG/M metagenome (GOLD analysis project Ga0209812, IMG submission 187502) | Wastewater effluent complex algal communities from Wisconsin, to seasonally profile nutrient transformation and Carbon sequestration -... | ecosystem: Engineered > WWTP > Effluent > Algae...
ACCGGCGGCAAGTCCGACCGGGTTGGGAAATTCAATTCCGAAGGCCTTGGTTTTCAATATCGGCGTTTTGCTTGCCAGTAAGGGATTCAGCCCGAGACGGTATGCGGCTTCAATGGCTTTAAGGCCCACACCGTGGGCCGTTTCGGCATCGAGACAAAAAAGAAAAGGGCGTGCTAGTCCGTACACTCATTAACCGCCGTTTGCTGCAGTAACACCGAGTACGGCCAGAAGACCGCCAAAGAACAGTACGATGACAATAAGCGAAAGAATCGACAGCGCTACCATTGCCCAGCCCATGATCAGGCCCGCCAATGCCATGCCATCACCCTCCTTGGTCGCCGGATTATTGCGAATTTCCTTGCGTGCCATGTGGCCGGTAATGATCGCCACGATGCTGCCGAGCCAAGGCAGCAGGGTCCATCCGAGGATGCCGCTAATCAGGCTGGTGATTGCCAATGTACTGGTTTCTTTTGCAGGAGTATTCATCGCGGATCCCTTAATGTTGGTTTAGATATCGAACTTGATGCCCTGGGCCAGCGGCAAGGAATCGGAATAGTTGATGGTATTGGTTTGACGACGCATGTAGATCTTCCAGGCATCGGAACCGGATTCGCGACCGCCGCCGGTTTCTTTTTCACCACCGAATGCGCCGCCGATTTCCGCGCCGCTGGTGCCGATGTTGACGTTGGCGATACCGCAATCGGAACCGGCTGCCGAAAGGAATTGCTCCGCGGCACGCAGGTTGTTGGTGAAGATGGCCGAACTCAGGCCTTGTGGTACGGCATTCTGCATATCGATGGCTTCATCGAGTGTCTTGAAAGGCATCGCATACAAAATCGGCGCGAAGGTTTCGGTTTGCACGACTTCATCGGAATTTTTCACGCCAGTCACGATCGCAGGCGTCACGAAATTGCCTTTGCGATCGAGTGCTGTGCCACCGGTGCGAATGGTGCCGCCGAGAGTTTTGGCTTTCTCGAGAACGCCAAGGAAGCGTTGCACGGTGGCCTTGTCGGTCAACGGGCCCATCAGCGTTGTAGGCAGGGTTGGGTCGCCGATTTTGGTTTCCACTTGTTTGTAGGCGGTGATCAATTTCGCCACGACGTCTTCAAAAATAGTTTCATGGATGAAAACGCGGCGTGTCGTCGTGCAACGTTGTCCTGCAGTGCCGACCGCACCGAACACAATGGCCGGAATCGCCAATTTCAGATCGGCGGTTTCATCGACGATCATGGCGTTGTTGCCGCCGAGTTCCAGCAGGCTGCGGCCCATGCGTTTGGCAACGCGTTCGCCGACCATGCGACCCACTGCAGTGGAACCGGTGAAGCTGATCAATGGCACGCGATGGTCATCGACGAATTGTTGTGCGATATCGGTGCCCGCATCGTTGAACAGATAGAACAGATCCGGGAAACCGCCGGCGTTCAATGCTTCGTTACAAATTTTCATCGAAGCAATCGCGCTGAATGGCGTTTTTGGCGATGGCTTCCAGATGCAGATATCGCCGCAGATCGCCGCGAGGAAACTGTTCCAGGCCCAGACGGCTACCGGAAAGTTGAAAGCAGAAATAATGCCGACTATGCCGAGTGGCTGATACTGTTCGTACATGCGATGACCCGGGCGTTCAGAATGCATGGTCAAACCGTAGAGTTGACGTGCAAGACCAACGGCGAAATCACCGATATCGATCATTTCCTGCACTTCGCCGTCGCCTTCGGGTTTGATCTTGCCCATTTCCAGAGCTACCAGGGAACCAAGCGCGTCTTTGTGTTTACGCAGTGCATCGGCGCAAAGACGAATTGCTTCGCCGCGCTTTGGCGCAGGTGTGGTGCGCCAGACTTTGAAGTTGGCCTGTGCGCGTTCCATGATGATGTCGTAATCGGCTTGGCTGGAGGCATAGACGCGGCCGAGCAGTTCGCCATTGCTTGGGTTGATCGGTTCCAGTACGCCCGCATCCTGTGTTTTGGACCATTCTCCTTGTCCGAGATAGGTTCCGGATTCGTTTTCGCTCAGGCCGAGCGCGGCTAAAACTGGGTGAGTCATGTGAAGCTCCAAACAGTGAAAAGAATGAGGTGCGACCCCGATACGATTTGAACGTACGACCTGTCCCTTAGGAGGGGACCGCTCTATCCAGCTGAGCTACGGGGTCAAGACCGTGAATTATCTCAAGAAACGGGATGATTTACTGCCCCTAAACCCATGGAAAGTCGAAAGATTTCCATAATTCAGGCTTTCGCAGTCTTCGGGAGCAGTAATTAATTCGCCTCGCGGCTATGCGATGATGCAGTCCCCTCAAGGAGCACCCCCATGACTCATCCCATGTATGACGCCACGATTCCCGCATTTACCCGTAGTTTGAATGCCCTCGACGCTTGTCTCGATAAAGCTCAGGCCCATGCCGACAGCTTGAAATGCGATATCGGCAATATTCTCGGCTCACGGCTTGCACCGGACATGTTCCCGCTCGGCCGCCAGATCCAGATTGCCTGCGATTTTGCCAAGAGCATCAGCTCGCGCATGGCCGGTGTCGAAGTGCCGAGCTTTGAAGACAACGAAGTCAGCCTTGCCGATTTCAAGGCCCGTATCGCGAAAACGATTGCCTACATCAACACCATCACTTCGGAACAATTCGAAGGTTCGGAAACCCGTGCGATTTCCATTCCGATGCGCGACGGTACCAAGCGCGAATACGTTGGCGCGCCGTATTTGCATCATGCGGGGCTGCCTAATTTCTATTTTCATCTGACATCGAGCTACGCGATTTTGCGCCATAACGGCGTGCAGATAGGCAAGAAGGATTTTATCGGTAGCATTTAATTTTTGAATCGTAGGGGCGCAGCAAGCAGGCGCCCCTGCAGGTAAGGTTCCTGGAGAATTAGATGAAATCCTTTTTGTTGCCTTTGTTTCTATCAATGCTGATATCACCGGCGGCATTCGGGCAGACCAAATCTATTTACACCGGGCTGGCAGAAAAGGATTGCAAGCCCTCAAGAGTGTTGGTCGAAGATGGTTACGCAGGTATTTGTCCAGGTGTTGCCGGCTATGCCCTGGAGTTACTGGAAGGTGATTTGCGGGAAACCATCAATGTCATTACACCCGACAAAAAGAAATTCGAGCTGGATCTTTGGTCGCATGTGTCGAGTGGCTTTTCCGATCTCGGAGCCAAAGTGGAGTGGCGTTTGAAAAACAAAACGCCGGTAGCACTGATCATTCGTTACAACGCCAGCGAGAATCCCGACGATCCATCAAAAATCACGTCCTATCTGGTCATTGTGAAAATATCAAAAACCGAAGCTTGCATTGTCGATATTCTCAAGCCGTCTAAAACGCAGAACATTGATGCCAGAAAATTGGCTGACTCGCCGACAAAAAGGGTTTGTCAGCAATTTTGATCTTGAATTAGTCGTAACTCAAGTCGGTCGCCTTGCCCCAGAACACGCGGTAGGAATATGCGGTGTAAAACAAGATGGCGGGCAGGGTGATCGCAACGCCGATAAACATGATGAATAGCGATTCCGGCGCTGATGCAGCCTGATCGTAGCGAAGTTTATCGACGACAAGATAGGGAAACAGGCTGTAACCGAGTCCGATGAAAGCCAATACGAACAGACTTATCGCGCAGGCAAACGGCACCCAGATTTTTTCGTGCAGGCCGAGGGACAGTTTCCGCAACTGGCGTTCGCAAATCAGGAAACAAACTGCCGTGAGTGCCGGGATAGGAAGCAGCATCAACAGTTCGGGCAAGGCAAACCATTTTTCGAAAATGCGTGTGCTTACCAATGGCGTTGCGATGGAAACTGCGGCGATCCCGAGACCGGTCAGCCATAAGCTGCCGTAGGCCCAGCGCACCGCGCGACGGAATAATTTCCCTTCGGTTTTCAGCAGCAACCAGCAGGCACCCAACAAGGCATAACCCGCGACAAGACTCAGGCCGATAAAGATGGCGAAAATGACATGGCTGAGCGTGTAGTCGAAACCCAGAATGTAAATTCCCAGCATGAAGCCCTGCGAGAAAGCGGCGAGCAGCGAGCCTGCATAAAATGCCGCATTCCATTTCGCCTTGTGGTTGGCGTGGGCTTTGACGCGGAAATCGAAAGCGACACCGCGCAATATCAATCCGACCAGCATGAAAGTGACTGGTAAATACAAGCCACCTAGAATAATTCCGTGCGCTGTCGGAAACGCCACCAACAAGATGCCTACACCCAATACCAGCCAGGTTTCATTGGCATCCCAGAACGGACCAATCGAGGCAATCATGCGGTCTTTTTCGCTGTCTTCCGCGCGCCGCAACAAGATGCCGACCCCCAGATCGTAGCCATCGAGCACCACATAAATCAGCATTGCCAGTGCCATCAGGCCGAGAAAAATCAGCGGCAATAAATCATTCATATCTTTGCCTCCTCAATGGCGATCGGAGAGTATTTTTTATGTGCATGGCGCGCCAGGTAGAACAACACGCTGATGTAGGAAAGAATCAGCACGACATAGAGCGTGAGGTACATGCCAAGCGATAGGCCGATGATCGGGGCCGCGGTTGCCGATGCAGCATCCTTGGTCAGCAAAACACCATAGACCAGATAAGGCTGGCGACCGATTTCCGTCACGTACCAGCCCGCCAGCGTGGCAATCCATCCCGAAAAACTCATCGCCACCAGAACGCGTGCCAGCCACGGTTTGAGCAGGCCTTGTTTACGAGATTGCCATGCCGATAGCCACGAAACCGCGAGCATCAACATGCCCATGCCGACCATCACCCGGAAACCCCAGAACACAGGCGCTACCGGCGGGTGTTTGCCTTCAAATTCATTCAGGCCTTTAATTTCTCCATCGGGATGATGGGTCAGAATCAGGCTGGCCAATTTTGGAATGCCGATAGCGTAGTCGTTACGTTTTTCTTTTTCGTTCGGTATCGCAAACACCAATGCTGGCGCACCGCGTTCGGTTTGCCACACGCCTTCCATCGCCGCCACTTTCGCAGGCTGATGCCCGAAGGTATTCAAGCCATGTGCGTCACCCACCAAAATTTGCACGGGAATGAGAGTGGCGGCAACTAGAATCCCGGTACGCAAAGCGGCCAGTACGGCAGCGCTGCGTTCACCGCGCAAATACTGGTAAGCCGACAGACCGGCGATCAGAAAGCTGGCCGTCAAGCCAGATGCAAGCAGCATATGCACAAAGCGATAGGGGAATGAAGGGTTGAAAATAATCGCGAGCCAATCGGTGGCGTGCGCCTGCCCGTTGATCATTTCGAAACCGACTGGCGTTTGCATCCAGGAATTCAATACCAGAATCCAGACGGCCGACATGGTGGTGCCGAAGGCAACCAGGAAGGTGGCAATCGTGTGCATTCGCTCGGAAACCCGTTTTCTACCGAACAGCATGACGCCCAGGAAGGTGGCTTCCAGGAAAAATGCGGTCAGCACTTCATACGCCAGCAGCGGCCCGGCAATATTGCCGACGGTTTTCATGAAGCCCGGCCAGTTGGTGCCGAACTGGAAACTCATCGTGATGCCGCTCACCACGCCCATCGCGAAAGTTAGCGCGAAAACCTTCACCCAGAAGCCGTAGGCTTGCATCCATTTTTGATCATTTGTTTTCAGGAAACGCAGCTTGAAAAAAAGCAGAAACCAGCCAAGTGCAATCGTGATGGTCGGGAATAGAATGTGAAACGAAATATTTGCCGCAAACTGGATTCTTGCTAGTGCGAGCGCGTCCATGATGCCTCTCGTTGTCAGGGTTTTGTATCAGGTGAAATTCAGTATCAATGCGCCGCAATAACAGGCGAACGCGATGGATATGCCGCGAAACGGTATGCTGAACCAGTAAAGTTTTCCCAGCACTACGAGGGTCGCCAGCAAGCCAAATCCGGTCGCCAGTAAAAAGTAGGATGCAAAAAGGAAATCGGCATGCCGCATCGCCAGATAGCCGTAGATCAAAGCGAATAAAATTGCACATAGACTGTGGCTGGCATTGAAGCCGATCCAGCATTTCCACATCGTGGTTTCTTTGGTGATGACGGGCGATACGCGTTTCATTGTTTCGATCAACTGCGGATCACGCGGACTCAGCTTTGGTCCAAAAAACGTATAGATCAGGTGCAATATGCCTAGCAGTAAAATGATGCCGGCCGAGATCGCGATCAGTAATTCCGCTTTCATAAAAATCACTCCGTCTTTCTATTCTTTTTTGCTGCCTGAAATCACGGAAAGCTTGTCCTTCATTTCCAGCAGTTTGTTGACCTTGCCACCGAGTGCCATCAGGTTCACCAGGGTTTTTGGCGAGAGCTTCCTGACGTCGGCAAACCAGGTGGTCATCAATTCCATCAACTCGTACATTTCCCGCATGCGTGCCTGGGCGTGCTGTTCTTCGCTCGATTCCGGGGTTTCCAGCAAAGCGCCACGCAACATGGATAAGGTGGGCTCGACTTCGCGGCGCTGACGTTCCTCGGCCAACGTCGTGAAAATGTCCCAGATATCGCCCGGGGCACTAAAGAAGTCCCGACGATCGTTCGGGAGGTGTTCAAGCCTGACCAGTCGCCATGCCATCAGTTCTTTCAGGCTCATGCTGACGTTTGAGCGTGAAATACCGAGTTTTTCGGTGATTTCATCGGCATTTAGCGGCCTGTTGGCGACAAATATCAAAGCGTAAATCTGCCCGACCGTGCGATTAATACCCCAGCGGCTGCCCATTTCGCCAAAGTGCAGGACGAAACTCTGTGTCAGTGGACTTAGGTTCATTCTGAAGTTTCAGTAATTGTTGAAATTGGTGAAACGATACGCTTCTTGCTTTGTCCAGGCAATCAAGAGCGTGTGAAATTCGGTGATTAAATCGTTTCAGGAAGCCGTGGCTTAATCCATGTTCCTGAATTCTTTCGATTTGCTGGCGACCAAAGCCCTTGAAAGCCAGTCGGGCAGGTATTTGCTAAGGAACGCGATCAACTGGTTGGTGCGTCCTGTAACCACTCTGGTTTTGCCGCTTTCAACCGCGTCAACCCCGATTTTTGCGACCTGCTCACTGGTGAGCCAGATGAATTTGGGCAGTTTCGAAATTGACGACCGCATTCCGTTCACATCGTGAAATTCGGAATAGGTGAAGCCCGGGCACAGCGCGGTCACATTCACGCCTTTGGCTGCAGTTTCCAGCGCCAGGCATTCCGAAAAACGTATCAGCCAAGCTTTGGTCGCGCCGTACATGGTATGGCCGGCGGAGGCGGGTACCAGCCCGGCGAGGGATGCAATATTCAAAATTCGTCCATGTCCGGCTTGTTCCATCGCGGGAAGATAGAGGTGAGTCAGCTCGCCGACGGCATGGATCATGACTTGAAGGAAATCCGCATGGGTTTTCCAATTGGATGATAGATAGCGGCCGGGCACGCCGTAGCCGGCATTGTTCACCAGGGTGTCTACCGCCAATCCACGCGCCTGTGTTTGTTGGAACAAATCATTCGGCGCATTGCGGTCCGACAAATCGGCGGCAATTACTACACATGGCGCATTCACCGAAAGCTCTTTCGCCAGCGCTTCCAGCCTTTCGGTACGGCGTGCAGTCAGTATCAAGGGCTTGCCGCGACGGCTGTATTCACGCGCTATTGCCTCGCCAATACCGCTGGAGGCACCTGTTATCAATGCGTATTTCTTGCTGTCCATGTCGCGCCTTTATTTTGCCGGGAGTGTTGCAGAGAGTATGATTCGCAACTTGATCAACTCTTTGCAAGACTAGGATTAGACCATGCGCAAGAAAATTGTGGCAGGTAATTGGAAGTTGCATGGTAGCCGGGTAATGGCCCGGGAATTGCTTGATGCGATCATCGCGCAGCCGAACTTGCAGGGCGTGGAGATAGCCATCCTGCCGCCAATGCCTTATCTCAGCGAGCTGACAGAACATTACGGCAGCTCCGGGCTGGTTTTCGGTTCGCAGGACCATAGTGTGAATGAACAAGGGGCATTTACCGGTGAGGTATCGGCACAGATGATCGTCGATGTCGGTTGTCGCTATGGTTTGGTCGGACATTCTGAACGGCGTCACATTCACGAGGAAAGCAACGATCTGGTTGCGCATAAATTCGCTGCGGCAAAGAAAGCAGGCCTGATGCCGATACTTTGTGTAGGCGAGTCCTTGCATCAGCGGGAAGTGGGGCAAACCGAATGGGCCATTCAAAGGCAAATTGAAGCTGTGCTGCATGTTTGCGGGCCTCAAGCCTTCGCCAATGCGGTTCTGGCATACGAGCCGGTTTGGGCAATCGGGACCGGAAAAACGGCTTCTCCCGGGCAGGCTCAGGAAGTTCATGCCTTTATACGTAGCGAATTGCGTGCCCACGATGCTAAAATTGCGGATTCGCTGCCGATCCTTTACGGCGGTAGCGTCAAACCCGCCAATGCATCCGAGCTGTTTTCGCAGCCTGATGTAGATGGTGGCCTGATTGGGGGCGCTTCATTGGTCGCCCAAGATTTTTTGGCAATCATTTCTGCAGCCGCGCAGTAAATGCTTGATTTAAGGTTGATTTGAATATGCTGGATATATTTTTGAAAGTGTTGTTCGTACTTGCCGCATTGACCATGATCGTCATGATCCTGATGCAGCAGGGAACTGGTGCGCAGGCGGGTAGCGGGTTTGGCGCAGGTGCGTCTTCTACCGTTTTCGGTTCGAAAGGTTCTTCCAATTTCCTTTCCAAGTCCACTCGCAATCTGGCTATCGTGTTTTTTGCTCTCAGCCTTTTCATGTCATGGAAAATCAGCCATGAAAATAAAGTGCCGACGACCGGCGCTGGCGTAATCTCGGCAGAACAGGCTGCGCAAAAAGCACCGGTGTCCGAAGTTCCGCAAGCTCCTTCATTGTCGCCTGCTGATGCAAAACCTGCTGCAGTGCTGCCATCGAGTACAGTTCCAGTTGCACCCGCTGCAGTTCAGCCTGCTGCTCCCGAGGCAGCACCAGAAAATAATAAAGATTCTGCAAAACCTGTCGAACAGGGAAGCAAAGCAGCCTAAGCGCTGATATAATTTGCCGGCTTTGTTACCTGACGGTGATAAAGCCAACCATGCCCAGATGGCGGAATTGGTAGACGCACTACCTTGAGGTGGTAGCGACTTAGGTCGTGGGGGTTCGAGTCCCCCTTTGGGCACCATATTGGCTTCACAACGAAATTGTTATTGTTACGGACGCATCGCCGTTCAAACGAACGGCGGCATAAACGCGCTCTAGGGCGCAAAGCAGGGGACGCGAGTGCTAAGCGAATATTGGCCCATACTTCTGTTCTTGGCGGTCTCATCCGTCATTGGTATTTCATTGATGGTGCTGGGCAGTTTGCTCGGACCACAACGCCCCAGCAGCGAGAAACTTTCTCCCTATGAATGCGGCTTCGAAGCCTTCGAAGATGCCCGCATGCAATTCGATATTCGCTACTACCTGATAGCCATTCTCTTCATCGCTTTCGATCTGGAAATCGCATTCGTATTTCCCTGGGCGATCATCTTTAGAAGTCTCGGAATGGTCGGCCTCGTTGAAATGGGTATTTTCATGGGCCTGCTGGTGCTCGGCTTCGTCTATATCTGGAAAAAAGGAGCGCTCGAATGGGAGTGATTCAAACTTTCTCGCGCGTGATGAACAACCCGGAGCCGATTGCTTCGGTCGACGACATCCTGCGTCCGGAAGGCGACAATCCCCTGCTGGAACACGGATTCGTCACCACCAATATCGACACACTGGTGAACTGGGCGCGTACCGGTTCCATGTGGCCGATGACATTCGGGCTGGCTTGCTGTGCGGTGGAAATGATGCACGCTGGTGCATCGCGCCTTGATCTTGATCGTTTCGGCGTCGTGTTTCGCCCTTCGCCGCGCCAATCGGACGTCATGATTGTTGCCGGCACATTGGTAAATAAAATGGCGCCTGCGCTTCGCAAGGTCTATGACCAGATGCCGGAGCCGAAATGGGTTATCTCGATGGGTAGCTGCGCCAACGGTGGCGGCTACTACCACTACTCCTATTCGGTAGTGCGCGGTTGTGATCGCGTCGTGCCTGTGGATGTCTATGTTCCTGGCTGCCCGCCAACGGCTGAAGCGCTCGTCTACGGCATCCTGCAGTTGATGAAAAAAATTCGTCGCACCAACACGATCGCCCGATAAGACAGGACGAACAAAAATCATGGTGGAACCTACCTTATCTTTGGCAGAAAAACTGAAGGCCCGCTTCGGCGAAAAAGCCCTGCGCGTGATTGAAGCACGCGACGAGGTCACGCTTGAAGTGGCGGCTGCCGATTTCGGCATCGTCGCGAAAGCATTGCGAGACGAAGAAGAGTATTCATTCGACTGCCTGATCGATGTTTGCGGCGTTGATTACCTGAGCTACGGCGATGACGAATGGGAAACCACCGATGTTTCGTCGGAAGGTTTTTCCCGAGGCGTCGATGCCGAAGGTCCTGGCCGTTTTACCTGGGCAAATCGCCCGCAAGGTCTTGGCCCGGAAAATCGTTTTGCCGCCGTCGCGCATCTGTTGTCGATCAAGAAAAACGCCCGCTTACGCTTGCGCTGCTTTGCGCCGGACAACAGCCTGCCGATCGTGCCATCGCTGACGGATTTGTATCCGGTCGCGAACTGGTTCGAGCGCGAAGCATTCGATCTGTTCGGTATCGTATTCGAAGGCCATCCGGACTTGCGCCGCATTCTCACCGATTACGGTTTTGTCGGCCATCCGTTCCGCAAGGATTTTCCGTTGATCGGCAACGTCGAAGTGCGTTACGACGAAGAGAAAAAACGCGTCGTGTACGAACCGGTATCGATTGACCCTCGCGTCGGTGTGCCGCGCGTGATTCGCGAAGACTCGCGCTGGCAGCAAGCGGCAACCGAACAAACCGCACAGGTGAAGAAATGAGCGGACTGCAGGAAATTCGTAACTACACGCTGAACTTCGGCCCGCAGCATCCGGCCGCCCATGGCGTTTTGCGCCTGGTGCTGGAAATGGACGGCGAAGTCGTGCAACGTGCCGATCCGCATGTCGGCTTATTGCATCGCGGTACCGAAAAACTGGCGGAGTCCAAACCGTTCAATCAGTCGATCGGTTACATGGATCGCCTCGATTACGTGTCGATGATGTGCAACGAACATGCCTATGTGCGTGCGATCGAAACCCTGATGGGTTTGGAAGTGCCAGTGCGTGCGCAATACATTCGCACGATGTTCGACGAAATCACCCGCATCCTGAATCACCTGATGTGGATCGGCTCGAACGGCCTTGATCTCGGCGCGATGGCCGTGTTTTTGTACGCCTTCCGTGAGCGCGAAGAATTGATGGACTGCTACGAAGCGGTCTCTGGTGCGCGCTTGCACGCCACCTATTACCGTCCGGGCGGCGTTTATCGCGATTTGCCAGACACCATGCCGCAATACAAGGAATCCCCTTGGCGCAAGGGCGAAGAACTCAAGCGAGCAAATGCCTGGCGTGAAGGTTCTCTGCTGGATTTCCTCGAATCGTTTACCGATGATTTTCCGCGCCGAGTCGATGAATACGAAACACTGCTGACCGATAACCGCATCTGGAAACAGCGTACCGTTGGTATCGGTGTCGTTTCACCGGAAATGGCGAAAGCCTGGGGCATGAGTGGCCCGATGTTACGCGGTTCCGGCGTTGCCTGGGATCTGCGCAAGAAACAACCTTATGCCGCTTACGACAAAGTAGATTTCGATATTCCGGTCGGTGTGCAAGGTGACTGCTATGACCGTTATCTGGTTCGCGTCGAGGAAATGCGCCAATCCAATCGCATCATCAAGCAATGCGTCGAATGGTTGAAGCGCAATCCTGGCCCGGTGATGACGAAAAATTTCAAGGTGTCGCCACCATCACGCGAAGAAATGAAAGATGACATGGAAGCACTCATCCATCATTTCAAATTATTCACCGAAGGTTATTCGGTTCCGGCCGGCGAAGTGTATAGCGCCGTCGAAGCGCCGAAAGGCGAGTTCGGCGTATATATGATTTCGGACGGAGCGAACAAACCGTTCCGCCTTAAAGTCCGTGCACCGGGCTTTGCCCATCTTTCTTCGATGGACGCGATCGTACGCGGTCATATGTTGCCCGACGTGGTGGCAATGATCGGAACCTACGACATCGTGTTCGGCGAAATTGATCGTTAAGGAAACAGATTAATGAAGGCTACCGGTAATTTTGCAGCATGTCTGGATGTCGACCCGCTGGTCGCGTTGACTGCGCATACGCGTGAACACATTGATCATTGGGTGGCGAAGTTTCCACCTGATCGCAAACGTTCGGCTGTGATCCAGGGGTTAATGGCTGCGCAGGAACAAAACGGTGGCTGGCTGACCGACGAGTTGATGGCGGCCGTTGCCAAATATCTTGATATCCCGGCGGTTTGGGCCTACGAAGTGTCGACGTTCTATTCGATGTTCGATCTGGAGCCGGTTGGCAAACATAAAGTTGCCATCTGCACGAATATCAGCTGCTGGTTGAATGGCGCCGAAGATTTGGTGAAACACGCCGAGAAAAAACTGGGTTGCAAAAACGGCAGCACCACCGCCGATGGCCGCATCACATTGAAAATTGAAGAAGAGTGCCTGGCCGCTTGCGCCGGTGCGCCGATGATGGTCATCGATGGCCATTATCACGAGCGCCTGACGCCTGCGAAAATGGATGAACTCTTCGACGGACTGAAGTAAGGACGAAACGATGGCTCATAACGAACATCTCGGCCCGGTTGGCCCTGCGCCGCAAGAACATAGCGTGGTTTATACGACGCTGCATTTCGACAAGCCATGGTCTTACGAGAACTATCTCAAGACCGGCGGTTATTCGGCCTTGAAGAAAATTCTCAGCGAGAAAATTCCGCCTGAACAAGTGGTGGATATGGTCAAGCAAAGCGGCCTGCGTGGCCGCGGTGGAGCGGGGTTCCCGACAGGATTGAAGTGGAGTTTCATGCCGCGTTCCGCACCGGGTCAAAAGTATATTCTCTGCAATTCGGATGAATCCGAGCCCGGTACATGCAAAGATCGCGACATTCTCCGCTACAACCCGCATGCCGTTATCGAAGGCATGGCGATTGCCTGTTACGCGACCGGATGCACCAAAGCCTACAACTACATGCGTGGAGAGTTTCATCACGAACCGTATGAGCATTTCGAAGAAGCATTGAAAGATGCCTACGCGAACGGTTGGCTGGGTAGCAATGTCTTGGGTTCCGGTGTCGATATCGATATATGGAGCGCGCTCGGTGCCGGCGCCTACATCTGCGGCGAAGAAACCGCGATGATGGAATCGCTGGAAGGCAAGAAAGGCCAGCCGCGCTACAAGCCGCCGTTTCCCGCGAACTATGGTTTGTTTGGCAAGCCCACTACGATCAATAACACCGAAACGTATGCATCCGTGCCCGCAATTATTCGTAACGGTGCAGAGTGGTTTTTGAATCTGGGCAAACCCAATAATGGCGGCCCGAAAGTATTTTCGGTTTCCGGCCATGTAAATAATCCGGGCAATTTCGAAGTTCGCCTTGGCACATCGTTCGCAGACTTGCTGGCATTGGCCGGTGGTGTTCGCGGCGGTCGTAAATTGAAAGCGGTCATTCCCGGCGGCTCGTCGATGCCTGTATTGCCTGCCGACACGATGATGGCTTGCACGATGGATTACGACTCGATCCAGAAAGCCGGTTCCGGCCTGGGTTCTGGCGCAGTCATCGTGATGGACGAAACCACTTGCATGGTACGTGCATGCCAACGCATCGCACGTTTCTATTACAAGGAAAGTTGTGGTCAATGCACGCCATGCCGCGAAGGTACCGGCTGGATGTATCGCATCCTGACCCGTATCGTCGAAGGCAAAGCCACGATGGATGACCTGCATATGCTGAAAGGTGCCGCCGGTCAGATCGAAGGTCACACGATTTGTGCATTTGGCGAAGCCGCCGCATGGCCAGTGCAAGGTTTCCTGCGGCATTACTGGAATGAATTCGAATACGCGATTGTCAACAAGCGTTTCCTCGTTGACGATGAACAGGCCGGTGTTGTGGAGAAGGCAGCATGAGCGCACAACCCACCGCTCCGAATACGCCACCCGATAGCGTAAATATCGAAATAAACGGCGTACCCATGGTCGCACCGAAAGGTTCGATGATTATTCATGCCGCCGACAAGGCCGGCATGGCGATTCCGCGTTTCTGCTATCACGAAAAATTGCCGATCGCCGCAAATTGCCGCATGTGTCTGGTTGATGTCGAAAAAATGCCGAAACCGGCGCCCGCCTGTGCCACGCCGGTGATGGAAGGCATGAAAGTTTACACACAGACCAAGCGTGCGCTCGACGCGCAACGCAACGTGATGGAATTTTTGTTGATCAACCATCCGCTCGATTGCCCTATTTGCGATCAGGGCGGCGAATGCGAGCTGCAGGACGTTTCGATGGGCTACGGCCGGTCGGTATCGCGTTATGTCGATCGCAAGCGCGTTGTCAGCGACGAAGATATGGGGCCATTGGTGGCTACCGATATGACACGCTGCATCCAGTGCACGCGTTGTGTTCGTTTTACCGCCGACATTGCCGGCACCTATGAATTGGGCGGCATGAATCGCGGCGAACGTCTTGAAATCGGTACCTACGACGGCAAGCCCTTGATGACCGAATTGTCGGGCAACGTGATTGACGTTTGTCCGGTTGGTGCGCTTACCAATAAAGTTTACCGTTACAAAGCCCGAGCCTGGGAATTGACTGCTCGCGACAGCGTCGGTTACCACGATGCGCTGGGTTCGAACATGTTCTTGCACGTGCATCGCAACGAAGTGGTTCGTGGCGTGCCGCGCGACAACGAAGCGGTCAATGAATGCTGGTTGTCGGATCGTGATCGTTATTCACATGAAGGTTTGTATGCGGCTGATCGTGCGACGCAACCGATGTTGCGTGACGGCGATGCATGGCGCACTGCCACATGGGACGAAGCCCTGAACGCAGCGGTAGAAATCCTGAAAGCAACGCCAGCCAATGATGTTGGCGTACTGGTGCATCCGGCAACCTCGAACGAAGAGGGTGCTGCACTGGCCAACTTCAGCTTTGCCAATATCGATCATCGTCTCAAACAACTTGATTTCGCCGATGACGCTGTCGCCGAAAAATTCGAAATGCCGGTTACCGACATCGAGAAAGCAAAAGTTGTTCTGCTCGTTGGCAGCAATATCCGCCATGAAATTCCCTTGCTGCACCAGCGCATGCACAAGGCAAGCAAGCGTGGCCAGAAAGTGTTCGCCATCAATCCGGTCGATTTTGAATTCACGTTCGCTCTGGCAGGCAAACAAATCGTCAAGCCATCGTTGATGGCGAAAGCCGTCGCTAACGTTGCTGTCGAAAATGCCGCGCTGTTTGAAGCCTTGAAATCCGCCGAAGGCAATGCCGTGATCCTGCTTGGCGAGCTGGCCGAAAATCACGCGCAAGCTTCGCAAATTCATGCGGCGGTACGTGAGCTTGCCTCTACAACGGGCGCGAAGATCAACCGCATTCCACAAGGCGCCAATGCAGTTGGTCTAAAGCAATTGGGTGTGCTGCCGGCTGCTGGTGCAAAAAATGCCGCCGCGATGCTGGAATCTAGCCTCGCTGCCTACGTACTCTATGGCGTTGAACCTCAATATGATTTCGCCAATAACGCGCGGGCCCTGAAGGCTCTGGCAAACTCGAAGGTAATCGCTTTCACTGCATACGCTTCAGAACATCTCAAATCCGTAGCGCATGTCATATTGCCGATTGGTTTGCTGCCGGAACTGGAAGCTTCGCTGACCAATCTGGATGGCATGACGCAGTTCACCTCTGCTGCAGGCAAACTGCCGGGCGAAGCTCGCGCCGGTTGGCGCGTATTGCGTGCGCTGGCGGAAAAAATGAATCTGAAAGGATTCGATTTCACCGATTTGAACGGTTTGCGCACACAGATGAAACCCGTCGCACGTCAATCCGGCAGCGGAGTTTCAGCCCAGGTCGCTTCATCCGCTTCCGGCGAGTTGGAACGTATCGTCAGTACGCCGATATATCGTGGCGATGCCGTCTTACGACGTGCAAAAGCATTGAACGAGCACTTGCTAACCCACGGTGCTTTCGCCGTATTGCATCCGGAAGAAGCACTGGCTCGCGGCGTCTCCGACGGCGTGATGGTGAAAGTCGGTGACGGTGTCGGTACGTTGGCATTGCCTGTCAAAGTATCGACACGCGTACCACAAGGTGCCGTCTGGATTGAATCGGGTTATGAAGCCACCGCGCCGCTATCGGCGACCGCCGGCCTGACATTGGTGAGGGCATAAGCGTGCTAGAACTTATCGCAACGATGCGCGAATTTTTCCTGACCTTCGGTTCGCTCGGTCTGGTCGTCTGGACCTTGATCAAGATTCTTGTCGTCACCCTGCCACTGATTATTTCAGTCGCGTTCTACACCTTGCTTGAACGTAAAGTGATTGGCTGGATGCATGTCCGCCAAGGACCGCAGTTTATCGGTGGAATCTTCGGCATCGGTTTCATCCAGGCTTTCGCGGACGTATTCAAGATGCTGTTCAAGGAATTGATTCTTCCGAGCAGCGCAAGTCCGTTCCTGTATCGTTTGG
>Ga0209812_10001428_pt1 | contig 16542 bp, 15 predicted proteins | sample JI71714BDNA_FD_187502 | JGI IMG/M metagenome (GOLD analysis project Ga0209812, IMG submission 187502) | Wastewater effluent complex algal communities from Wisconsin, to seasonally profile nutrient transformation and Carbon sequestration -... | ecosystem: Engineered > WWTP > Effluent > Algae...
AGATCCTGCCGGCCGGCTCGCCGCTGCCCGCCAGCGCCGACGCCGCGCACTGGGGCACCGCCGGCACCCGCCTGCTGACCGGCATCGCCCGGCTGCGGATCGTGCAGACCGGCGCCGCGACGCGGTACGGCGAAATCGTCCGCTCCGCCACGCTCGACCAGCAGGCGGCCACGCCCCTGCAGCGGGCAATCGGCGAGCTGGTGCTGGTGCTGCTCGGCGTGGCAATCGCGGTCTGCCTGCTGCTGGCCGGCATCCGGCTCTGGCAGGGCCACGGCTGGATCGACGCGCTGCTCAGCGCCGTGACCCTGGCGGTCGCCGCGCTGCCGGAGGAATTCCCGGTGGTCTACACCTTCTTCCTCGGCGTCGGCGTGTTCCGACTGGCGCGGCGGAAGGCGCTGGTCCGCCGGGCGGTGGCGGTCGAGAACATCGGGCGGGTCAGCTGCATTGTCTCGGACAAGACCGGCACGATCACCGCCGGCACGCTGGTGCTGTCGCACCGCACGCCCGCCGCGGGCCAGACGCCGGAGTCGCTGCTGGAAATCGCCACGCGGGCGGCCCGCGCCGACAGCGGCGATCCGCTCGATCAGGCCCTGCATGCGGCGGCCGCGCCGCTGCCGGCGGCGAGCAAGCGCGCGGACTTCCCGTTTACCGAGGCCCGCCGGCGCGAAACGCTGATCTGGCAGGCCGCCGACGGCACGCTCAGCGCCTGCACCAAGGGCTCGCCGGAGACGGTGCTGGCGCTGTGTGCGCTGCCGCCCGCCGAACGCCAGCACTGGCTGGCGGCGGTCGAGGACTACGCCGCCGGCGGCCACAAGGTGATCGCCGCGGCGCGATGCCGACTGCCCGCCGACGCCGATCCGGACGTCGAGCCCTCGGCGGGCTTCGACTTCGCCGGGCTGCTGGCCTTCGAGGATCCGGTGCGCGAGGGCGTGCGCGAGGCGATCGCCAGCTGCCTCGCCGCCGACATCCGCGTGCTGCTGTGCACCGGCGACCACCCGACCACCGCGACCGCCATCGCCCGCGAGATCGGGCTGGGCGACGGCGCGCCGCGCGTGCTGGCGCTGGCTGACGACACCGATGTGGCCGCGCTGCTCGCCGCCGGGCGCCCCGACGGGGTTGCCCGCGCGACGCCGGCGCAAAAGGTGGCGCTGGTGCAGGCACTGCAGGCGCGGGGCGAGCGGGTCGCGGTCACCGGCGACGGGGTCAACGACGTGCCGGCGCTGCGGATCGCCGACGTCGGCGTGGCGATGGGCGAACGCGGCACCCGCAGCGCCCGCGAGATCGCGCCGATGGTGCTGCTGGACGACAACTTCAAGACGCTGGTCGACGCCATTGCCGAGGGCCGGCAGCTGTTCCAGAACCTGCGGCTGGCCTTCGCCTATCTGCTGCTCGTGCACCTGCCGCTGGTGGCCGGCGCCGCGCTGGTGCCGATGCTCGGTCTGCCGCTGCTGTTCCTGCCGATCCACATCGTCTGGCTGGAACTGATCATCCACCCGACGGCGATGCTGGCCTTCCAGGATCTGCCGCCGGCCGGCCCGCTGGCGCCGGTGCAGCGGCAGCAGCGCGCGCGGTTCTTTTCGACCCCGGCGTGGCTGGCGATCGCCGGGATCGGCACGCTCGCCAGCGTCGCGCTGGTCTGGAGCTATCTGCACGCGCTGGGTGGCAGCACGGATGCTGCGCACGCCCGGGCGATGGCGCTGTGCCTGCTGATGACGGCCAGCGCCGCCTTCACCGCCGGCCTGACCGGGCTGCGCCGACCCGCCGCACGCTGGCTGGCGGTAGGCACGGTGGTGACGACCGCCCTGCTGGTCCAGCTGCCCGCCACCAGCGCCCTGCTCGATCTGCGGCCGCTGCACGTGGCCGACTGGGCGCTGATCGGCGCCGTCGCCGTGGGCCTGGCGGCCCTGGCCCGCGCGCTGGCCCGCCAGCTGCGGGCGTGAGCGGCGGCGCTCGAGCCCGCCAACGCCAACAACGGGCTCGCCTGCGACGCTGCGCCGCGGTCGCCAGCAAACGCGAGCCATTCGCATCTCCTATGCTCCGCTCCCCGCTGCCATGGCCGCTGCCGTGACCCTCGATCAACTGCCGAAGCACCAGCGCGCCCGGATCACCGGCCTGCTGCCCAGCGCCGATTTCGGCAATCTGGATGCGCTGGTCACCGTCCGGCTGAAGGAGCTGGGCTTCCTGCCGGGCGCCGAGTTGACCGTGGTCGGCTTCGGCCTGTTCGGCGGCGATCCGGTCGCGGTGCGGATCGGCACCACCAAATTCGCGCTGCGGCTCGCCGAGGCCCGCAAGGTCGCCGTGATCGCACTGGCGGAGGCCGCATGAGCACCCCGCTGCGAGTCGCGCTGGTCGGCATCCCGAACTGCGGCAAGACCGCGCTGTTCAACCGCCTGACCGGCAGCCGGGCCAAGGTCGCCAACTACGCCGGCGTGACGGTCGAGAAGCGCAGCGGGCTGCTGACCACCCCAGCCGGCCCGGTCGCCGAGCTCCTCGACCTGCCCGGCACCTACAGCCTGCACGTCACCAGCTACGACGAGCGGGTGACGCGCGAACTGCTGCTCGGCCACCAGCGCGGCGAAGCGCCCCCGGTGGCGGTGCTGGCGGTCGTCGATGCCTGCAATCTGCGGCTCGGCCTGCGGCTGGTGCTGGAGCTGAAGGCGCTGGGCCGGCCACTGCTGGTCGCGCTGAACCAGATCGACCTCGCCCGCCAGCGCGGTCTGCAGCTGGATCGCGCCGCGCTGGAGGCTGCACTCGGCCTGCCGGTGGTCGAAACCATCGCGATCCGCCCGGACGGCGCCGAGTCGCTGAAAGTCGCCCTCGGCGAGCTGCTGCAGCACGCACCCCCGGCCGAGGTCGGGCCGCCGCTGATGCTGCCGCCGCCGGCCGAAGTCGAGACTCGCTACCACGAGGTCGAGGCCCTGCTCGCCGCCGCCGTCCGGCGACCGGCCACGCTGCCGGCCTGGCAGGACCGGCTGGACAGTCTGGTGCTGCATCCGTGGGCCGGCCCGCTGCTGCTGCTGGCGGTGCTGTTCCTGATGTTCCAAGCCGTCTACGCCTGGTCGGCGCCGCTGATGGACGGCATCGACGCCGGCATCGCCTGGCTGGGGGCCGGCATCGAGGGCCTGCTGCCGGACGGGCCGCTGAAGAGCCTGCTGGTCGACGGCGTGATCGCCGGGGCCGGCTCGGTGCTGGTGTTCCTGCCGCAGATCCTGATCCTGTTCGCCTTCATCCTCGCCTTCGAGGACTCGGGTTACCTGCCGCGCGCGGCGATGCTGCTGGACCGGCCGATGCGTCGATTCGGACTGTCCGGCCGCGCCTTCATCCCGCTGTTGTCGAGCTTCGCCTGCGCAATCCCGGGGATTCTGGCGACGCGGACCATCCAGAACCCGCGCGAGCGGCTGTTGACCATCCTGCTCGCCCCGCTGATGACCTGCTCGGCGCGGCTGCCGGTGTATGCGCTGCTGATCGGCGCCTTCATCCCGGAACGCAGCATCGGCGGCGTGTTCAACCTGCAGGGGCTGACGCTGTTCGCGCTGTATCTGGCCGGCATCGGCAGCAGCGCGGTGGTCGCCGCCATCGTCCAGCGCAGCCAGCGGCAGCGCCACGACTGGCCCCTGCTGCTGGAACTGCCGGGCTGGCGGCTGCCGAACCCGCGACAACTGCTGCAGGGCCTGATCGAGCGGGCCCGGCTGTTTCTGGCCCGGGTCGGCGGGGTGATCCTGGCGATGATGGTGCTGCTGTGGGGCTTGAGCAGCTTTCCGGGCCCGCCGCCCGGCGCCACCGAAGCCCCGATCTACTACAGCGTGGCCGGACTGCTCGGCCGCGGACTGGAATGGATCTTCGCGCCGGTCGGCTTCAACTGGCAGATCTGCATCGCGTTGGTCCCGGGGCTGGCCGCCCGCGAAGTCGCCGTCGGCGCACTCGGCACCGTCTACGCGCTCTCCGGGCAGGACAGCGAAGCCGCCTTGGCCAGCGTCATCGCCGCCACCTGGAGCCTGCCCACCGCACTCGCCCTGCTGGCCTGGTACGTCTACGCCCCGATGTGCCTGCCGACCCTCGCCGTCGCCCGCCGCGAAACCAACAGCTGGCGCTGGCCGCTGATCATGGCCGGCTACCTGTTCGGCCTGGCGTGGATCGCGGCCTTCGTGACCTATCGAGTGGCGCTGTGGGCGACGACCTGAGCCTCGCGCTGCAATGGCTGGGCGTCGCCGCATTGCTGGCCTGGGCGGCCCTGCGCGTCTGGCGCGCGCGGCCGCGGGCGCCGGCGGCTGCCGCGACCTCGGCGACGGATTGCGGCGGTTGCAAGGGTTGCGGGGCGTCGTCGAGCGTGGCGCAGCGCAAGCCCTGAAGCGCCCTGCAGTCCGACGTTCGGTGCTGCCACGGCTGGAGCGATCTCTACGACGGGGCGGCCTTGCTGACGGCATCGTGTGGGAGTAGCGTTGTGTCGGGTCAGGCTGCAGGTTTGGCATTCTGCGTCTTGCCCGTCCACCGACGCCCCGACGATGGACGTGAACGTATAAAACGCACGGCACCGATTACCTCGAGCCGGGCGGCGGTGTGGAGTTGGACGGCAAGCGAGCAGTGCGTGCCAAGACCCTGCGCCAAGGTGCGGCGGAGTTACACGCCAAAAGCCGAGTCAAGGAGCGCGTAAGTGTTTGATGATCTGCAGAGTCACCTGACCGGATCGATCTGGCGCTGCGTGTTACGCGTCGTCGCTACGCGTCAGTTTGACGTCAAATAGTGGTTAGGGCCCAAAAAATGAAACACGCTCTTCCCTTGCTCGCAGCAATATTGGCTTTTCACGCAGAAGCCGGTGAGGAGTGGCAACTAATTTCGATAACGCGTGGCCTAGTTTGGGAGATTAACCAAGCACGAGGCTTCTTGAAGCAAGATGGTCACGTTTTGGAAGGTACATTGAAGGACAGTGAGGACGGCAACGCGGACTACAGCATTCGCATTGAACTGACGGGTGAAGTTGCCAAGGCTACTTTTCGCTTCATTTCGGAGGGCGATGAGCATGCCGAACGTACAAGAAGGCCAAGAACCCAACCAACACGCACTGTCCGGAGCAGATTCAACTGATGAATACTTTTCAGTATATCGGACTTGCTCGAAATGCATGTCAGCCCTAACTGTGCGTCCAACCGGACGCCGGGTGAGCACTGCGGCGTCAGCCAAACACTACCGGCCGGCGCCGGTGAGCTTCGTTGTTAAGCGCCAATGCTCCTCCGGCCAGCGCAATCTGAAGATGCCTTAGCGGTCGCCGCGCTACACGTGGCCAGCTGGCGATCCGCATATCGAGACGTCCTCAGTGCGGAATACCTGTATTCCGTGGCGGAGCGAGACAGGGCGGCCTTTTGGCAAGGCCGCCTTTTGGCCCCCGAGCCTGGGCAGCGGGTCGACGTGCTTGAAGAGTCAGGTCAAGTCATCGGATTCTCTTGTGTGCTCGTAGGCCACGATCCGGTGCTAGGTTCATTTCTCCACAACCTGCATGTCGCGCCCTCGCTTGTTGGTCGGGGGCTAGGGGCGATGCTCATGGGGGCCGTGCGTCAGCACTGTCTTAGCGCGGCCCCCTCGGACCCGGTGTTCCTCTGGGTCGTGAGCTCCAATGACAGGGCGCGCGGGTTCTACGCCAAGCTCGGTGCAGTGCGTGAGGGTCAAATGCAGTGGCAGCCGCCGGGCGGCGGCTCCGCGCTGCTATACCGTATGGGCTGGCGGACTCCAGGCGAGATCCGGGCGCCTAACGAATAGCGAAAAGCTCGTCAACCAATAAGGATCGTCAACCAATAAGGACAGGCCAAAAAGCTCGCGACAGGCGGGAGCCCCCCGAACGCCTGCGCCGAGTGCTGCCGCTCGATAGCTGGAGTTCCCGCAGCGCGCTGAAATCCAGTACGACGCCCAACGCCCCCAGGCGCCGCAGCGCCAAAATGAAGCCGATGCGGGCGGCGGGACAAGGACAGGCCAAAAGTCCGCGGCAAGCGGGAGCCGCCCGAACGCCTGCGCCGTACTCTGCCCAGCCGATACCTAAACCTCCCGAACCGGGTTGAAACCCAGTACAACGCCCAACGCCCCCAGGCGCCGCAGCGCCAAAATGAGGCCGATAGGCTCACTCAGCCGAAAGCGAAACCCCTCGCAAAGCCGATGCCACGCAGGAACTGCTGCTTCATCGCGAAGGCCTTCTCCCGAATGTCGTCGACCGTCCCAACCACTCGCCAGAATCCGGATCCCACGCCCTTGACCTTGCACGTCCAGTGATCCGGGCCGATGCCCAGCTTCTGGAGTGCACGAGGTTCAGCGGCCGGAATCGCACCGCGCTTGTCTTTTCGGATCTGTCGCCCCGTGTCGTCGACCAGCTCGATGTACTCGCCGACGGTGATCGGCGGCATGGTCAACGCAGCGACGCCCCAGATCGGCATGACTGGCTCAGCCGCCAGGTCCGGGCGACCGCGGGTGATCTTGCAGCGCTGCCGGATCGAGGTATTGCGCGAGCCCATCAGATTGCAGGCGATGCCGGCACGGATCGGGTTTAAGTCGACGTAGGCCATGGCTGCCAACAGGGCGCGTTCGTCCAGCAGCACCTGCGACTTGAACCTCGCCTCCCAGAAGTGACCGCAAGTCTGGTCTTCGGCGTTGGCGATCCGGGAGACGTGCTCGTTGAGGCACTTCATGAACCAGCTCAGCGAGCCCAGCCGCTCGCGCGTCTGCTGCATGCGCACGGGATCGGCCAGCATCTCGGCCCGACGCTTCGCGTTCGCCTTCTCGCATTTCGAGCTGTAGATCTGCTGCCAGCGGTCGATGACCTCGTCATCCGTCCATGCGCGTGCGACATCCGGCCGGACAGCCAGGACCAGATGAAAATGGTTCGCCATCCAGGCATAGGCGTACACGCCGACGGCGAAGACGTCCGCGAGATCGCGAACGCGGGCTTCGATCAGCCCGCAGCGATGGTCGTAGCGCCGGTTGCTGAAGCGATCACGCCCGAACAGCCACGCACGGCGGACGCAGCGGGTCGTGATGTGCACGAACACGGCGTGGCCGGGCGGGATCAAGGTGGAACGGGCCTGGGTCATCGGAGCAGCATGGCGCGCCTCGCCACGGCCGGCACGTCGACGCCGACGCCGGCTTCGGTGAGACATCGACGCTGGGCGTTGTGCGACGATTCGCACAGGTTCCCCGGCGAGGGAGCGGTTGATTCGCTGCCTGTCCCCATTTCCCCGCCCCAATCACCAGAGGGCGGTGACTTCACAGTCGAACTTGGTTTCGAGGCCGATCAAAACAAATTCGAGTACGGCTACACCGGATTCACTGTTCATTTCACGCTCAACAAGAAAGGGCGTGATCTCGGACTCCGCTCACACCCATTCAAGTTCACCGTTGAGTTCTCGTGATGACGCCCAACCATTCCATCGAGGGGATGCCTAGCCGGCTGCGCCGGGCTCTTGATAAGAGCCATTTAAACTTACGCCCAACCGGACGCCGGGGTACTGCGGCGTCAACCAAACCTGCCCGTCCGGCGCCGATTGGCTTTGTTGCTAGCCATCTTCACTTCCTCCCATCAACAAAAACCCCAGGAAACCACTCATGGCCACCTATCTGAATCCCGCCGACGTCCACGCCCCCGTCGGCAACTACACCCACACGGCTCGGGTTCCGGCAGGCACCGAACTGGTGTTCGTTTCTGGTCAGGTGGCCATCCGTCCGGATAGCACGGTGCCCAGCAATTTCGCCGAGCAAGCCGAGGTGGTCTTTGCCAATCTCCGTGCGTGCCTGGCGGCATACGGGCTGGGCATGGACAGCGTCGTCAAGCTCAATGCCTATCTGGTTGCCGGACAGGACGTCCACGCCATGCGCGAGGTTCGCGCACGCTATTTTGGTGCTCACAAGCCCACGTCCACGGCGGTGTTCATTCCGGCGCTGGTCAGCCCGGAGTTCTTGCTGGAGGTTGAGGCCGTGGCGGAGCGGAAGCCGCAGTGATCTTGGGCACTTGAGCCATTGCGCGCTTCGCGCCGCAGATCGCCACGAGTCACGACGGTTGCAAGGCGGCCCCGGCACCCGGGGCCGATCTCTCTGAGGGGCCCGTACGGGCACGGATTGACGCGCGTTTTCATATCTACGCGTCGTACTGGAGAGCGCTTGAATCGATCAGGCCACATTGTAATTCGGGCGAATTTCGCTTTGTATTGAAATTGAAAAATTTACGGCCGGCCATCTGCCTTTTTGCGTGTGGCAGCGCACTGACACCGGGCCCTGCCCTCGCTACCCTGACCCTCGATGATCTGACCGGTTGGACCCACGGGTGGAAAATCCACGCGCGGGCCGGCAAAGGCGGGGATACAGCGGCGATGCTCTGGCCGCCGTGCTCCGTTTCACGGCCGGATGATCACCCTTCAGGAGATTCAGCATGACTGCACCATCGGGATTGACCGACGTCACCACGCTGCGTGTACAGGCGCGCGCCCACATCGACCAGGGAGCCGTGACCGCCGGCTATTCGGCGGATCGCTCCGAAGTGATCAAGCTGCTCAACGATGCACTGGCAACTGAGCTGGTCTGTGTGTTGCGCTATCGACGCCACCATTTCATGGCACGCGGCATCCATGCCAAGAGTACCGCCGACGAATTCCTGATCCACTCCAATGAAGAGCAGGGCCACGCCGATCTGCTGGCGCAGCGCATCGTGCAACTCGGTGGTGAGCCCGATTTTTCTCCCGACTCCCTGAATGGCCGCAGCCATGCAGAGTATATCGAGGGCGTTTCCCTGGTCGACATGATCAGAGAAAATCTGGTCGCCGAGCGTATTGCCATCGACAGCTACCGCGAACTGATCGCCTGGCTTGGGCATCAGGACCCGACGACCAGCCATTTGCTCAAACAGATCCTGACCGTCGAAGAAGAGCACGCCGACGAACTGGCGGATTTGCTGACCGGTTTGCCCAAGCAGTCCTGATTGCCAGGGCATTCGCAGACGAGTACCACAAGAGCGGGTGCATTGCGCCCTTGTCTCGCCTTGCCGTCACGCCGCGCCGCAATGGCAGGATCGCTCACCGCAGGCGATTCAATGGATCGGCATTCGCTAGCGTGGTCCAACGCACCGTGCGCGGCTACCAGAGCGCGTCGAACGAATCAGGCAGGCCCGAATGCGGCTCCGCTCGACGAGCGCACCGCGCCGTTCTTCACTCAGTCAGGAGAAACACCATGAGCACCGTAACCAAGAAAATCGATGTCACGGAAACCAGCGTACCGGTGCGTGAAGAGGATCGGGATACCCATGCCATCGGCACCGGCCTTGGCGCTGCCGCAGGTGGTATCGCCGGCGCCGCAGCGGGTGCTGCCGCAGCAGCGGCGACTGGAATTGCGACTGGAACGCTGATGGGTGGGCCGATTGGTGGCGCGATCGGCCTGGTCGCCGGCGCAGTGATCGGTGGCGTACTCGGCAGCGAGGCGGGCGAGGCCGTCAATCCGACCCCCGAGGAGCATTACTGGAGCACCACCTACCAGACCGAGCCCTATTTCCACAGCGGCTATTCCTATGACGATTATCGTCCGGCCTATCGGGTGGGTTACGAGGGCTACCGCCAGTATCCGGGCAAGTCCTTCGAGGACGTGGAAGCGCAACTGCAGGCCGATTATATTGCCGGGCGGGGCAACTCGCGCCTGAGCTGGGCCGACGCGCGCCTCGCAACGCGCTCGGCTTGGGAACGGCAGGGACGCAATACGGTGCAGGTAGTCAGCTGAGTCCGCGGGTGTTGATTCCCGACACCAACCGAGGTTGACCGAGAAACGGGGCGCTACGGCGCCCCGTTTCTTGTGCGTGCCACCAACGCAAATCACCCTAACCCAGAGCAGGTCACGCGCCGGATATGGCCGGGCTCCGGCCGATTGTCCTGAGCAGCGTTGAACTCCCCGCCCACTCCGACGCGTCTTCCAGCCTGTCTGAAGAGTGGGCATGGTGAAAATCCGGATCCGACGCCTTTGACCTTGCGCGTCCAATGCTCCGGACTCAGTCCCAGCTTATGCAGTGCCCGTGGTTCAGCAGCCGGAATCCGCGCTTGCCGGACAGGCGTCCGAGGAGCTTGGCGCGAGGGACCCGTGGCTTGAGCAGGACGGGCTTGCCGGCGTCGTTGACGCCGTGGAGGGCGAACACTTTCTTGGCGATGTCGATACCGAGGGTTATGATGGCCATGGGACTTCCCTTTCCGAGAGAGAGATGAGAATCGCAACCCCATCGTGGCACTTGTTGCCGACGGCCGCTGGCCGCAAGGCTCGGGACGGGAAAGTCCCTTTCATTCGTTAGGTGACATTGGAGAACGCTATGGCGGCCATCCGCGCAATCCTTCTCGATGCAGACGGAGTCGTTCAACTTCCTGGGCCAACATGGCGGGCCTCGCTGGAGGCGCTCTGCGGCGATACAAACCGAACAGAGGACTTCCTTGCCGATATATTCGCAGCGGAGAAGCCCTGCCTAACCGGAGGCGCCGATTTCGAACCCGCGCTGGCCGCGGTGCTCCGGCAATGGCGCTCGAATGTCTCGATTGTAGATGCGCTTCGGATCTGGACTCAGATCGAGCCATCCCCAGACATCCTCGACCTGGCCCGGAGCCTCCGATCCTCCGGCATCGCGGTCGCACTAGCCACGAATCAGCAGGCTTATCGAGCGCAATTCATGACGCGCGAGCTTGGTTACACAGAACACTTCGACCACCTTCTGTACTCATGCGAGCTTGGTCACTCCAAACCTAGTTCCGAGTACTTTTCATCTGCTCTCGAGAGGCTCATGATCGAGCCCGCGCAGGCGCTGTTCATCGACGATCATGAGACCAACGTCTCGGCTGCTCGGAATTGTGGGCTGCAGGCAGAGGTTTATCACCTTTCCGAAGGCTTGGGGCGCATGCACGAGATTCTCAATCGCCATGGACTCCGTGTCGCCTAACAATGGCGATGCAGTGGACGCCAAAAAACGTCTCACCTTTTGCTTGCGTAAAAGCTGCGCCGCTTTCCGGCGCCACTGATCACCGACGTTAGGCCCATGAAAAAGACGTCCTGCCCAGGCTGTGCGGTTGAGCTTCCCGCGATAGACGGTCCCGTTCACGAGTACATGGAGTCATCTCCAGCTTGCTGGGCGAAGTATGGCGAGCTCCTCGCAAGGGAGTATGGAGATCCCGCTTACATGTCAGCTCACCGTCTCACGGTGGACACCCATGCCGTTCAACACCCGGGTCGTCCTTCAGCACGGTCAATCCAGTCCGTGGCAGTACATCTCATTTCACTGCACTGCGTCCTCGAAAAGGCGATGGCTCAAGGAGATGCCACGAGATTTCTCAAGGTCTGCGCGGATAAAGGTTCTTTTCATTGGCTTCAGCCACCTTCTAATGCCTATCCGTTGAATATACTGCATCCACTCACTGCGACTTCCGCGGTCGAGCATCAAGCGAAAGTTCGGGAGTGGGCAACGGCAACGTGGGAGGTTTGGGCGCCACATCACCAGCAAGTTCGCGAATGGGCTGAGATGCTTGGCGCATGAGGCCCAACATCTCGTCTATGGACTCCTCCCCCAAGTCAAGCGGCTTCACCGTGGTCACCCGCCTCGGTGGCAAGGTGTCGTTTTTTCCCAATGGACAGATGAATAGCAGCTTCTTCCCATCGGGCGTGACGCCAGATCCCAATCCCGGCAACAATACTCGGATCGTCCAGACGCCGTGCTGCCTGAAATGGTGTTTCGTAATGGCTTTGAATCCGTGGCTGCGCGCTGATCAAGCCAGCGAGGGCCACTGGTCACACGACAGGCCAGACGCTCACAATCATGTTCGCCGCAATTGATGATGCCGACGCCTGCGAGATCACAAACGCGGGCTTCAGTCCCGACGTTTCACGCTCGGCACCACTGCCCCAACAACAACTCCAGGAAACCCCATGACTACCTACCTGAATCCTGCCGACGTCCACGCCCCAGTCGGCAACTACATGGTCAGCCCAGAGTTCTTGCTAGAGGTCGAGGCGGTGGCGGAGCGGAAGCCGCAGTGATTCTGCGCAGTTAAGCCAAAAAGCCAACGCGCCGCATTCGTCGACAGACCACGGGGATCTGGCGAATTCGGTGCCGGTGCCGGAGGCGTTGATGAGATGAGCATATACGAACGGTCGGAAAAGATGGCCGCGATTTGAAACTCGGGTCGCGGGCTGACCTCGAAATCATTGGCCTTGCGGCGTATCCGTGCCTGGCGCACCACGCGGCGAGCGCTGGCTGTGGAGCAGGAATGAGCCGTTACCGCCGCGAGATCGACGGCCTCCGCGCTCTGGCGATCCTGCCCATCATCCTCGCCGAGCAGGCGAAGGGGTCGTTCTCGCTGCTCGGTTTCTACGAACGGCGGGCGCGACGCCTGCTGCCGGCGCTGCTGCTGGTGGTCGGCGTCTCCATCGCGGCTGCTCGCCGCCGAACTCGGCGTCCCGCTGCTGGTGAGGGGGGACTCCGGTTGGTGGGCGGCGGCGGACGCCGGGAAGTAGTGCCGAGCCCGGGTCCGACGCGGGTATCAAAGCGCGCTTTCATGGCGCCATCGCGTGTTAAAGAACGCTTTAATGTGAGGACCACACAGAGAGGCTGACGCGGCATGCCACGAGTCACCGGCACCTACGCCCGCTCCACCACCCTCGGCGAGACGGTGCATGCCTTTGTGCCGCCCGCGAACCCCGCGTTGTCGGCCGACGCCTTCCTCGTGCTCAACCATCAGGCCGAACTGGCTCTCGCGCGCCTGAGCGGCGTGGCTGGTTTGGTGCCCTCGGTGGACTGGCTGCTCTACAGCGCAATCCGCAAGGAAGCACTGCTCACCTCGCAGATCGAAGCCACAGGCCGGTCAGGTCGCATGGAAACGTTTCCGCAAGCGTCATGACCGACCCCGATCTCACATTCCGATCAGCCACGCGCGACGATTTGCCCGCAATTGTTCGATTGCTTGCCGATGATCCCCTTGGCGCAAAGCGCGAGAACGATGTCTTGCCACTGCCGGCTTCCTACGAGGCGGCATTTGCTGCCATTGATCAGGATCCGCACAACGAGCTGATTGTCGTTGACTTACCTGATCATCCTGTAGCTGGGGTTCTGCAACTGACAGTTGTGCCTCACATCACCTATCGGGGTGGCTGGCGCGCACAGATTGAAGGAGTTCGGATCGCATCCAGCTTGAGATCGTCGGGCATTGGGGAGCAGTTGTTCCGATGGGCGATTCAGCGGGCAAAAGCCAAGGGTTGCCATCTCGTTCAACTCACTTCCGACAAGGCGCGTCCCGATGCAATTCGCTTCTACGAGAGACTCGGCTTCGTGGCGTCCCACGAGGGGCTCAAGCTTCACCTCGATGCGTAATTGCCACCAAACTTCTTCGGAGTTACAGCGATCCCGCCTATGTCGAGCCGCTGAGCCGTTGAGGCCCGGCTAGCCCGCCGCGCTGCGCGTGAAACGCACCTGCATCGGCGTCTTCGGCTTCAACGCCAAGTCGACGACCGGCTCGGGCAGGGTGACGCCGTCGTCGAGGCTCAGGTCGTAGTGTCGGATCAGTTCGGCAGCCACCAGCGCCATCTCGACGCTGGCGAAATGCTGGCCGAGGCAGAAGTGCGGACCGGCACCGAAGGGCAGGAAGGCGCCGCGCGGGATGGGCGGGGCGCCGGGCAGGAAGCGTTCGGGCCGGTAGACGAGCGGATCCGCGAAGGATCGGGGGTCGCGGTGCAGCTGCCAGATCGGGATGGCGATCAGGTTGCCCTTCTTGATCGCCGTCCCGCGGATCGTCAGGTCCTTCTGTGCGACGCGGGTGAACAGCGCGGTCGAGGGCGGATACAGGCGCATGGCCTCCTTGATGGTCGCGTTCAACAGCGGAAGGCGGGCGATCTCCGCTCGGTCGGCGCCCCGGGCGTCGGCGCCGCTGACCTCCTCGCGCACGCGGGCGGCGATACCCGGGTGGGTGGCCATCAGGCCGATCCACCAGGTCAGCGCGGAGGCCGAGGTATCGAAGCCGGCGCCGAACAGCATCAGGCAGTTGTCGTAGACCTCCTGCGTGCTCAGCGTCGCGTTGCCGCCCCCCGAGTCGTCGCGCGCGGCGAGCAGCATGTCGAGTACGTCGGCGTTCTGCGGGTCACCGTCCGGCTTCGGCGTTCGCGTATCGATATGCCGGGCCATGAGCTGACGCAGCGTGCGGACATGGGCGAGCTTCGCGGCGCGTCCCGGATACGGCAGCCACGCCGGCGGGATCAGCGCCCAGTAGACCTCGCGCATGCTCTGCCGGGTCAGCGCGCGCGTGGCGATGGACGCGCTGCGGATCTCCTCGCGGGTCGCGGCGTGGGAGAACAGCGTGCGCAGGATCACGTCCATGGTGACGCGCGTGGTCAGCGCGTCGACATCGACCACAGCGCTCTGACCGACCGCGGCGGGCAGCTCGTCGCGGACGCTGTCGTCGATGGCGGCTTGCATCAGGCCCATGTAGCCGGCCATGCGCCACGACGAGAAGGCCGGGGTCAGCAGTCGGCGCTGGCGCTCCCAGTCCTGGCCCTCGGTGGTCAGGGCGTTGCGGCCCTGGAAGGACTCGAAGATCTGCAGCAGGCGCGCCTCGCGCACGAAGTCGTCCGGATAGTCGACCAGGATTTCGCGAACGGCCTCGGGGGCAAAGAAGTACAGGACGCGCCGGAACAGGATGTGGAGGTCGGCGACGTCCCCGTGCTGCTGCTGGAGTTGCGTGGCCGCAGCCAGCGGGTCGCGGCGAATGGCGGCGAGCAGCGCGAGGCCGAGTTTGGACCCGGTCGGCAACGGGGGATCGAGTTCGAGGGTGCGGTTCATGGCGACGTTTCCGTGGCAGGGGGAATCGGGTCGCGGGGTCGGCGGGCGACCCCGTACATCAGCAGGTCGAAGGCCGCGAGGTAGCGCTCGCTCAGGTCGGGTACGGGCGCCGCCAGCCAACCGGTGACCGCGGCGTACAGCAGGTACTCGAAGCTGACGGCGAGCTCCTCGGCGGCGTGCGCGGCGTCGATCTCGCCGGCCTGCTGGGCGGCGCGGAACATGGCGGCGAGGATCGAGCGGGTATCGCTGCGGGCCGTCACCGCGCCGGGCGTGGGCTCGCACCGTCGCGCCGCGTCGCTGAGGTAGCGGATGTAGTGCGGCAGATAGATGCGCCGTTCGGCGTGCCAGACCGCGGATTCGCGCAGCAGATAGCGCATCCGCGCCTCGAAGCTCGCGTGGGCGGCCAGCGCCCCGGCCCGCTCGGCCATGCCGGCGGCGATGTCCAGCTGGAACCGGTGGGCGATCAGCGCTTCCTTGACCGGGAAGTACTTGTACAGCGTGGCCTTGGCGACATCGGCGGCCGCGGCGATCTGCTCCATGGCGACGGCGTCGTAGCCGTGGGCCTCGAACAGACGATAGGCCGTCGCCGACAGGTGGTCGGCGGTCTGGTCCCGCTTGCGCTCGCGACGACCCTGCGGAGTGGCGGATGCGTGCATGCGGGCTCGAATAATTGAACGATGTTCAAAAACATACATCGTATGGAAATGTGGCGCAAGCCCAGGGTCGCAGGCACTGCGAAACCCGCTCGGACCCCCTCACGCCTCCTTGACTGCTCCACCACCGACACGGCGCAATCGCGAGCCCTGCACTGCGGAACGTCGCGATGAGCACTGACGGCTACAGCCACGAGATCAAGCAAGGCCCCGGCCACGCCCCTGCCCGCGCGATGTTGCGAGCCACCGGGCTCGACAGCGCCGCGATCGCCAAGCCACTGGTCGCCGTGGTGCACGCCTACAGCGACGTCAGCCCGTGCAACCTGAATCACCGGATCCTCGCGCAGGAGGTCCGCGCCGGGGTGCAGGCCGCCGGCGGCACGCCGATCGAGTTCAACACGGTGATGGTCACCGACGGCATCGCGATGGGCACCAGCGGCATGCGCGCCTCGCTGGTGTCGCGCGAGGTGATCACTGATTCGATCGAGCTGGCGGTGCGCGGTCACTGTCTCGACGCGGTGGTGGTGATCTGCGGTTGCGACAAGACCATTCCGGCGGCCGCCATGGCGCTGGCCCGGCTGGATCGCCCCGGGCTGATGCTCTACGGCGGCTCGATCCTGCCGGGACATCACGCCGGCCGCGCGATCACGATTCAGGACGTTTTCGAGGCGGTCGGCGCGCACGCCGCCGGCAAGATCAGCGACGAGGAACTGGCCGCGATCGAAAGCAGCGCCTGCCCCGGCGCCGGCGCCTGCGGGGGCCAGTTCACCGCCAACACGATGGCGCTGGCCGCGACCTTCCTCGGCCTGTCGCCGATGGGCGCCAACGACATTCCGGCCACCGACCCGGCCAAACGCGCCGCGGCGCGGGCCTGCGGCGAGCGGGTGATGGCCGAACTGGCGGCCGGCCGCAACGCCCGCCGCTATCTGACGATGGACGCCTTCCACAACGCGATCACCGCGGTCACCGCGACGGCCGGCTCGACCAACGCCGTGCTGCATCTGATCGCGATCGCCCGCGAGGCCGGCCTCAATCTGCCGCTGAACGCCTTCGACGACATCAGCCGGCGCACGCCGG
>Ga0209812_10001430_pt1 | contig 16526 bp, 15 predicted proteins | sample JI71714BDNA_FD_187502 | JGI IMG/M metagenome (GOLD analysis project Ga0209812, IMG submission 187502) | Wastewater effluent complex algal communities from Wisconsin, to seasonally profile nutrient transformation and Carbon sequestration -... | ecosystem: Engineered > WWTP > Effluent > Algae...
CCAGCGCATCGTGGTGGTGGTACGGGCCGTCGAAGCAGGGCCGCTGGATCTGCAGCAGGTGCACGGTGGCGCGGTCGTGCGCCACCTGTTCGCGAGTGACCTTCATCAACGCCCATCCAGGTCAGAATCGGCACAGTATCGGCCATCAAGTCGCCGGCAGTGCGGAGCGATCACGGTCATCGTGGCGCCTCTCCACTGCCGCCGACCGCCATGGCCGACCCTTCCCGATCCGACCCGATACCGCCCTGGTGGCGCGGCGCGGTGCTCTACCAGGTGTATCTGCGCAGCTACGCAGACAGCGACGGCGACGGCCTCGGCGACTTGCCGGGACTGATCGCCCGGCTCGACCACATCGCCGATCTCGGCGTGGATGGGCTCTGGCTCGGGCCTTTCTACCCGACGCCCGACCGCGATTTCGGCTACGACGTCAGCGACTACCGCGCGGTCGATCCGCGCTTCGGCACCCTGGCCGACTTCGACCGGCTGCTCCGCGAGGCGCATGCCCGCGGGCTCAAGGTCATCATCGACCAGGTCTGGAGCCACACCGCCGCCGAGCATCCGTGGTTCGTCGAGAGCCGCGCCTCGCGCGACAACCCGAAGGCCGACTGGTACGTCTGGGCCGACGCGCGCGCGGACGGCAGCCCGCCGAACAACTGGCAGAGCTGGATGGGCGGGCCGGCATGGCGCTGGGAGCCGCGGCGCGGCAAGTACCACCTGCACAACTTCCTGCCGACGATGCCGGACCTCAACCTGCACCACCCCGAGGTGCAGGCCGCGATCCTGGCGATCGCCGACTTCTGGCTGGCGCGCGGCGTCGACGGCTTCCGGCTCGACACGGCGAACCTCTACTTCCACGACCGCCAGCTCCGCGACAACCCGGCGCTGCCGCCGGAGCGCCGCGGGGCGAGCCCGGTGCTGATGCAGGAGCACCGCTACAACGCCGACCAGCCCGAGACCCTGCCCTTCCTCGAAGCCCTGCGGCGGCGGATGGACGCGCACGGCGCGCGGATGGCGGTCGGCGAGATCGGCGGCGCCGACTGGGACGCGCGGATGGCCGAGTACACCGAGGGCGAGCGGCTCCACACCGCCTACTCCTTCGCCTTCCTCGGCCCGCGGCCGACCCCGCGCCAGATCGCCGAGCGGCTGCAGGTCTGGGCGACCCGCCGCGGCTGGCCGAGCTGGGCGTTTTCCAACCACGACGTGCCGCGGGTGGCGACGCGCTGGTCCGGCCGCCACGGCCGGGCCTTCGACTTCGGGCTGGGCGGTGGCGAGGCCGGCGCGGCGCCGGACGTGCCCAGCGAAACCTGGATGGCCCTGCTGCTGGCGCTGCGCGGCACGGTCTTCGTCTACCAGGGTGAGGAACTCGGGTTGACCGAGGCGGTGGTGCCCTTCGAGCAAATGCAGGACCCCTTCGGCCTCGCGCATTGGCCGCTGGTCAGCGGACGCGACGGCTGCCGCACGCCGATGCCGTGGGCCGCCGATGCCGCGCACGCCGGCTTCAGCACCGCCGAGCCCTGGCTGCCGGTCTGGCCCGCGCACCAGACTCGCGCGGTGGATCGGCAGTCCGCCGAGCCGGGCTCGATGCTCGCGAGCACCCGCCAGCTGATCCGCCTGCGCCAGCAGCACCCGGCGCTGCGTGTCGGCGACCTCGAGGTCCAGGAGGCCGACGACGCGCTGCTGCACCTCGTGCGCCGCGCCGGTGCCTCGGTGGTGCGCGCGGTGTTCAACCTCGGTGCCACGCCGCGAAGGCTGCCGATGCCCGACGCCGACCGCCGTACCGCGTGGTCCGGCGGCGCCCGCCCGACCCCCACCACCCTCGATCTGCCGCCGGGCACCGCCTGGTACGGCCTCGGAGACGCCTGATGGACTGGCTCGACACCCCCGCGACGCTGCGCGAGGCCGACCGCAAGGCCTTTGCCCGCGATGGCCATGTGACCCTGCGCGGTCTGCTGCCCGCCGCGGAACTGGCCGCGGTTGGCCGGGAGATCACCCGGCTGACGCTGGCGCTCAACACCGAGCAGCGCGCGCTGGCCGAACGCGACAGCTACGGCCGCGCCTTCCTGCAGGTGATGAACCTGTGGGCGCAGAGCCCGCTGGTCGGCCGCTTCGTGATGGGCCAGCGGCTGGCCCGCGTCGCCGCCGAGCTGCTCGGCGTCCGCGGCGTGCGGCTGTATCACGACCAGTCGCTGTACAAGGAGCCGGGCGGCGGCCACACCCCGGCGCATGCCGACCAGTTCTACTGGCCGCTGGCCAGCGACCGCACCGTGACCGCGTGGATTCCGCTGCAGGACGTGCCGATGTCGATGGGGCCGCTGGGCTTCTACAGCGGCAGCCAGCGCGTCGCCGCCGGCCGTGATCTGGGCATCTCGGACGCCAGCGAAGCCGACATCCCGGCCCGGATGCTGGCGCTTGGCCACCCCTACGTCTGCGCGCCCTTCGCCCTCGGCGATGTCAGCTTCCACCTGGGCTGGACCTTCCACCGCGCCGAGCCGAACACCTCGGACCGAGCCCGCTCGGTGATGACGGTGATCTACATGGCCGACGATACGCAGCTGCTGGAGACCCTCAACCCGATCCAGCAGAACGACCGCGACCAGTGGTGCCCGGGCGTCGCCCCCGGCGCCGTGGTCGACTCGCCGAAGAACCCGGTGATCTGGTCCGCCGCGTGAAGCCGGTCCGCCTGATCGCGATGGCCACGCTGCAGGGCCTGCCGCCCGGCTCTGCCGGCGCCCGCGACACGCTGGCGGCGCAGCTGGCGATGCTCCCGGCGCACGGCATCGCCGGCGTGCTGGCGTGGTCGCAGTGGCCCGCGATCCGCGCCGCCGGCCTGCAGCCGCATGCGATGGGTCGGCTCGATTCGCCGGGCGACGCGGCCGCATTGGTAGCCGCCCACGTCGACGCGGGCGTGACCAGCACGCTGCACGTCGGCACCGCCTTCGACGACGACGCCCTGCTCGACCGCTACGCCGACGCGATCCTCGACGCTGCGCAGCGCCACCGTCACCCGGTGCTGATCGAGACCCATCGCGCCACCGTGACCCAGGACCCGTGGCGGACGCTGCGCTGGGTCGAGCGCTTTCCCGAGCTGCGCTTCTCGCTCGACGCCTCGCACTGGGTGGTGGGCGGCGAGCTGGATTACGGCGGCGGCTACGCCGAGCGGCTGCCGCGCCTCGACCCGGTGCTGCGTCGCAGCCCGATGCTGCAGGGACGGATTGCCAGCGGCGGCGCCGTGCAGATCGGCGTCGACGACCCCGGCCCGTGGCGAGCGCAGGCCATCGCCCTGTGGACGCGCGCGTTCGCCCTGCGCCGCGCCGAGGCGCCGACCGACGCGATCGCCTTCTGTCCGGAGCTGCTGCCGCACGCCCTCGGGCCGACCAGTTGGTTCGGCTACGCCCCGGTGCGCCGCCGCGCCGACGCCCCGCTGGGCATCGAAGAGACCACCGACCGATTCGCCGACGCGCTGCGGCTGTTCGAGATCGCCGACGCCTGCGCGGCCGCCGCCGCCGATCTTCCGCTGGAACCCCGCCCATGAAACTGCTCATCGCGCTGGGCCTCGGGCTCGGCGCCGTTCTCGCCTCCGCCAGCGACCTCCGCCCCGGCAGCGTCGAGGACGTCGACCCCTTGATCGGCACCCAGGGCACCGGCCATGTGTTTCCGGGCGCGCTGGTGCCCTTCGGCATGGTGCAGCCCGGCCCGGACAACGCCGACGAAGGCTGGAGCTACAGCAGCGGCTACCAGTACGAGGCGCCGCGGATCCTCGGCTTCTCCAATACCCACATCAGCGGCGCCGGGATTCCGGAGCTGGGCGATGTGCTGCTGATGCCGAACGGGGCGCGGCCGTGGACCACGGCGAGCACCGCCTTCGACAGCGGCTACGCCAAATCCAGCGAAGTCGCCCGCCCCGGCTACTACGCCGTGCGGCTGGAGCAGCGCGCGGTCGCCGTCGAGCTGACCGCCACCGAACGCGTCGCCCTGCAGCGCTACACCTTCGAGCGCGGCGGCCGGGTGCAGGTGCTGGTCGACCTGCAGCACCGGCTGCATTTTCAGCCCGGGCCGCGGGTGAGCGCGGCGGACTACACGATGGCCGACAACGGCCTGCGCGCCACCGTGCACTCGGCGAACTGGGTCGAGCGGCAGGCCAGCGTGGCGCTGCGCTTCGACCGGCCGATCGCGGATTGGCAGGCGCTGCCCGCCGGCGAAGGCGAGAAGGCACCGCGGCTGCTGCTGAGTTTCGACCTCGGGGACAGCCGCACGCTGGAGGCCCGCGTCGCGCTGTCCACCGTCGACGAGGCCGGCGCCGCGGCGAACCTCGCGACCGCCGATGATCTGGACTTCGACGCCGCTGTGCAGCAGGCCGGCGCGGCCTGGAACGCGCTGCTGGCGCGCATCGCGATCGACGCGCCGGCCCCGCAGAGGCGGATCTTCTATTCGGCGCTGTATCGCAGCCTGATGCATCCCTCGCAGATCGCCGACGTCGACGGCCGGGTGCGCGGGCCGAAGGGCGAAGTGATCCAGGCACCCGGCGGCGTGTACTACTCGACGCTGAGCCTGTGGGACACCTTCCGCGCCGCGCATCCGCTGTACACGCTGCTGGTGCCGGAACGGGTGCCGGGCTTCGTCTACACCCTGCTCGCCCACGAGGCGCAGATGGGCTACCTGCCGCTGTGGACCGCCTGGGGCCGCGAAACCCACACGATGATCGGCAACCCGGCGCTGCCGGTGATCAGCGACGCGATCGCCAAAGGCTTCCCGGGCATCGACGCCGAGGCCGCGCTGGCCGCGATGCTGCGCAGCAGCACCGCCGAGCGTCCGCAGGCGCCGGCCTGGGCGCAGCGCAGTTGGACCTTGCTGGAGCAGTACGGCTACCTGCCCTACGACCTCGCGCCGGGCGAGTCGGTCAGCAAGACCGCCGAGTACGGCTATGGCGACGCGGCGCTGGCCGAGGTCGCCCGCCATCTCGGCCAGCTCGACGTGGCCGAGCGCTTCGAGCGCCGCGCCGCGTCATGGAAGGCGCTGTACGACCCGGACACCCGGACGCTGCGCGGCCGCGACAGCAAGGGCGCTTGGCGTACGCCCTTCGACCCAGTCGCGGCCACCAGTCCGATGAACAACCCGGGCGACTACACCGAGGCCAACGCCTGGCAGTACACCGCCACGCCGGCGCTGCACGATCCGGCCGGCTTTCGCGACCTGCTCGGCGGCCGCGCCGCGCTGGAGGCGTGGCTGGACACCTTCTTCGCGCTGCCGATGCCCGACCCGAACAAGCACCTCGGCCAGGAAGCGCTGATCGGCCAGTACGCCCACGGCAACGAACCCAGCCACCACATCGCCTGGCTGTACGCCTGGACCGACGCGCCGGCCAAGGGCGAGCGTCACCTCGCCGACATCGCCCGGCGCTTCTACCGCGATGCACCCGACGGCATCGTCGGCAACGACGACGCCGGCCAGATGAGCGCGTGGTACGTGCTGGCCGCACTCGGCCTGTATCCCAGCCGCCCCGGCCACGCCGAATGGACGCTGGGCGCGCCGCTGCTGGCCCAGGCCCGCATCGACGCGGGCGCCGGTGGCCCGGCCTTCGCGATCCTCGCCGCGCCGATCGACGGGCCGCGCATCGACGGCCAGGCCGTGCCGCGCACCGGCGTGCCCGACGCGCGCCTGCGCCATGCGCGCACGCTGGAACTGCCCGACCGGAATCTGCCGCGATGAGCCGCCGCCATGCGTGAGTCGCAGCGCCGGCTGTCCACCGGCTTCCTGATCCTGCTCGGCCTGCCGACCGCGGCGATCGGCTTCTGTCTGTCGTCGGCGGTGGCCTCGACGACCTGGCTGCTCAGCACACGCTACGACCTGCACCTGGAGAACATCGCGCTGATCTGGCTGATGGGGCCGCTGATGGGCCTCCTGGTGCAGCCGCTGGTCGGCTGGCTCAGTGATCGCACCTGGTGGCTGGGCGGTCGGCGCCGTCCCTACCTGATCGCCGGCGGCACGGCGGGCGCGCTCGGCACCTACGCCCTGCTGCATCTGGACACGCTGGCCGCGCTCACCGGCCTCGGCCTGCTGACCGTGGCGGTGATCGTGGTGCTGGTCAACGACCTCGCCACCAACGTGACCTTCAATCCGGCGCGCTCGCTGGTCGCCGACCTGACGCCAGAAGGCCCGCACCGCACCCGCGGCTACGCCTGGATGCAGGTGGTCTCGGGCGTGTTCGGCATCAGCGCCTATCTGGTGTCAATCGTGTTCGGCAACACCGTGCTGCTGCTGACCACGGTGGCCGTCACCTTTCTGCTGACCGTGGTCCCGGCCTTCCTGCTTGCCGAGTCGCCGAGCAGCGCCACCCCCGCAACGTCCGCCGCGACCGAGGCAGCGGGCCAGGGCGAGGTCGCGACCTTCCGCAGCCTGTGGCCGATGGCCGGTTTCGCGCTCTTCGGCATCTACGTCGCAGTCGACCGCGCGCTATTCGACGGGGCGTGGGCGCATGCCTCCGTGCCGCTGTTTCTTGCCGTGCTGGCGCTGAGCCTCGCTGGCGGTGGCCGGCTGGCCTGGCAGAGTCAGCGGCGCCCGACACCGGCGCGGCGGCTCAGCACGCTGCTACTGGCGCATGGCTACGCGTGGCTGGGCGTGCAGGCGCTGTTCGTGATGGGCTTCTTCTATGTCCGCGACGTGGTCGTCGCCGGTGCCGACGGGCCGCTGCTGGCGGATACCTTCTACGCGATGTGGAGCGACACCGCGCCGGCCGCTGCCGACAGCGCCGGCCGCGTGCTGTCGGTGGGCTTCCTGCTGATGAACGTGGTCGGCGCGCTGCTGCCGGTGCTGGTGCTGAAGCCGCTCTGCGAGCGCTGGGGCAAGGTCGCCGTGCATCGCGCGGCGATGGGCGCGATGGCGCTGGCCTTCGCCACCATCGCGCTGGCGCCGCCGACCGAGGTGGCCTACTACCTCGGCATGCTGCTCTGCGGCATCGGCTGGTCCTCGCTGATCTCGATCGTGTTCGCGATCTTCTCGGAGTCGGTGGACGGCCGCCGGATGGGGGTCAGCATGGGCGTGTTCAACGCCAGCCTGGTGCTGCCGGCGCTGGCCGTGCCCGGCCTGGTCCGGATCGCCGAAATCCTCGCGCTGCACGGCGGCGTGTTCCTGCTGTTCGCCGCCAGCCTGCTGCTGTCCTTCGTGTTCTGGCGCTTCGTGCCGGAACGCCCTCCCCATGCCGATCCGGACGACCGACGATGACTGCTCTGCTGCGTGTCCTGTTGCTGCTCCCGACCCTGATCGCCTCGGCGCCGGCCGGCGCCACGCCGGATTCCGCCGTCCGCGCCGAGCCGCCGTCGTGGTGGGTCGGGATGCGGGATCCGCACCTGCAGCTGCTGGTGTCGGGCCCCGGGGTCGGTGCCGATCGCCTGGAGCTCCAGCTGCCGCCGGGCGTCGAGGCGCGCGACGAGCGCAGGCTGGCCAGCCCGAACCATCGGGTCGTCGACTTGCACCTCGCGCCCGGCGCCGAGACCGGCGAGATCGTGCTGCGGCTGCACGGTGCCGACGGAGAGCGCCGCGTGGTCGTGCCGCTGGCCGCGCGCCGGCCAGGCAGCGCCGAGCGCGAGGGCTTCGGCCCGAAGGACGCAATTCTCAACCTGATACCGGATCGCTTTGCCAATGGCGATCCGTCGAATGACCAGATCGCCGGCATGCGCGAGGGCGCCGATCGCGCCGATCCGGCCGCGCGGCACGGCGGCGATCTGGCCGGGATGCGCCAGTCGCTGGGCTACATCGCCGACATGGGTTTCACCATGATCTGGCCGACGCCGGTGCTGGAAAACGACCAGCCGGCCTACTCCTACCACGGCTACGCGATCACCGACCTCTACCGAGTCGACCCGCGCTTCGGCAGCAACGCCGATTACCGCGACTTCGTCGCCGCGGCGCGGGCCAAGGGCATCGGCGTGATCCAGGACATCGTCCCGAACCACATCGGCCACCAGCACCCGTGGGCCAGCGACCCGCCGACGCCCGGCTGGATCAGCAACGGCAACCGCTTCGTCGAAACTCACCACGGCCGCAGCGCGGTCACCGACCCCTACGCGCCGGCGGTGGATCTGGAGAACTTCCAGCACGGCTGGTTCCACCCCACCATGCCGGATCTCGACCAGCGCGACCCGATCCTGGCGCGCTACCTCGAACAGAACGCGATCTGGTGGATCGAATACGCCGACCTCGCCGGCCTGCGCGTCGATACCTACGGCTATTCCGACACCGCCTTCCTGCAGGGCTGGATCGGCGCGATCCTGCGCGAGTACCCGCGCTTCACCGTCGTCGGCGAGGAATGGAGCGCCAATCCGGCAATCGTCGCCCACTGGCAGTCGCCCGGACGCGACTGGGCCGGCGCGTCGCCCGGCACGCCCAGCCTGATGGACTTCCCGCTCAGCGAAGCGCTGCGCAAGGCGCTGACCGAGCCGGAGAACTTCACCACCGGCCTCGGCCGCATCCACGAGATGCTGGGCAACGACCGGCTCTACGCCGACCCCGCGCGACTGGTGGTCTTCGAGGGCAACCACGACAAGCCGCGGATCTACAACGTGCTCGGCGAGGATCCGGCCGTCCTGCGGCAGGCGCTGGGCATGGTCGCCACCCTGCCGCGCATCGCCCAGTTCTACTACGGCACCGAGGTGCTGATGCAGAGCCCGGTGGAACGCGACGACCTCGCCGCGCGGCGCGACTTTCCGGGCGGTTGGCCGGGCGATGCGGTGTCGGCTTTCACCGGCAAGGGCCTCAGCGCGACGCAACGCGAGATGCAGGACTGGATGCGCCGCCTGCTGCGCTGGCGCGCCGGCTCACCGGCGATCGCCCACGGCCGCTTCCTGCACTACCAGCCGCGGCAGGGCGCCTACGTCTACTTCCGCCGCGCCGCCGAGGAGGCGGTGATGGTGGTGGTGCACCGCGGCACCGCACCCTTCGTGTTCGAGCGAGCGCGCTATGCCGAAGGCCTGCAGGGCGCGACCCGCGCCATTGACGTGCTCAGCGGCAAGGCCGTCGCGCTGGATGCGGCGCCTGTGTTTGTGCCGGGCAGCATCTCGATTCTGCGGCTGACGCCGCCGGGCGAGGACGCCCGCTGAGTCGAGCGGCCCGGCCGCTACGCTGGGTTCCGACTGAACGCGCCGGCCCGGCGACTGGCCGGCGCGGCGTCGACGAACGATCATCCGTTCAAACACTTCGACGCATCCATGAGCAGCTCCCCCGCACTCGACGCCTTCCGCCGCTGTGCGCCGATCTTCGCGGCGCTGGGCGACCCGCATCGGCAGGCGATCGTGATGCTGCTCGCCGAGCACGATGCGCTCAACGTCACGCGGATCACCGAGAGCCTGCCGCTGTCGCGGCCGGCGGTCTCGCATCACCTGAAGGTGCTGCTGCAGGCCGGCATCCTCCGCCGCGAGCGGGTGTCGCGGGAGAACTACTACGTGCTGCAGCTCGACGCCGCGCTGGTCGAGCTCAAGCAGCTGGTCAACCTCGCCGAGCAGGACTGCCTCGGCTGAATTCCCTTCCGTCCCACCCACCAACCCACCCTCACATCCCATTGGTCGAAAGGTTTAAACGCCTGCCATGAAGAAACCCGCCCTCGTCCTGATCACTGGTGCCTCCAGCGGCATCGGCACCGAACTGGCCCGCGAGTACGCCCGCCGCGGCCAACCGCTCTGCCTCAGCGCCCGCCGCGAAGCTGACCTGCAGCGACTCGCCACCGACCTGCAGCGCGAGCACGGCGTGGCGGTGACGGTGCACGCCGCCGATCTCTCCGAGCCGGCCGCGATGGATGGACTCGCCGATGCGCTGCTCGCCCGCGGCGAACCGCTGGCGGCGCTGGTCAACAACGCCGGTTTCGGGCTCTACGGCGAGTTCGCCGACACCGATCTGGCCGATACGCGGCGGATGCTGCGCCTGAACATGGAAGCGCCGCTGGTCCTGACCCGCCGGCTGCTGCCGCTGCTCGTCGCCGGCCGCGGCCACGTCCTGAACGTCGCCTCGACCGCGGCCTTCCAGCCCGGTCCGCACATGGCCGCCTACTACGCCAGCAAGAGCTTCCTGTTGAGCCTCAGCGAGGCGCTGGCCGAGGAACTGGGCGGCAGCGGCGTCAGCGTCACCGCGCTGTGCCCCGGGCCCACCGCCTCCGGCTTCCAGGACCGCGCCGCCATGCAGGACTCCGCGCTGGTCAAGCACAAGCGCCTGCCGAGCGCCGAAGAGGTCGCCCGCTACGGCGTGGTCGCCGCCTTCCGCGGCCAGCGCGTCGCCATCCACGGCTGGCAGAACCGGCTGCTGGCGCAGTCCGTGCGCCTGACCCCGCGCCGCGTGGTCACCGCATTGGTCGCCCACCTGTCGCGGCGGACCTGAGGACACCCATCCCGGCAAGACTCATCGTCAGCGGAGCCGGTCAGCCGCCTCCAGCACCTCGGCGCACAGCCGCTCGATGTCGACCGAGGGATTGGCCGCCACCGCGCGCAGCCACGGCTCGCCGGCGAGCACACAGGTCGAGAAGGTCCCCGGCGGCAGCGCCTGCAGCAGGGCTGCGGGCGAGCCGCGACGCGGTCGGAACACGGTGACGCCGGATTGCGGCTGGCCCCATAGCTCCAGGGTGCTGCTGGCGGCGACGGTGTCGGCCAAGGTTTCGGCCACCGCCATCAGCCGATCCAGACGCTGCACCAGACCCTCGCGGCCCCAGGCCAGCAGCGTCGCCAGCAGCGGAATGGCGGCGGCCCCGCGCGAGCCCTGCACGCCCACATTCGGGCGCGCCAGATAGCCGCTGGCCATGTCGATCGCGGCGTGCGCCCGCTCGACGTCGCGAAACAGCACCAGCGCCGACTCCTTCGGCTGGAACAGCCATTTGTGCGCCGACAGCGCCACCGAGTCCGCCGCCTCCAGCCCTGCCAGCCGGCCGGCATGGGTGGGACTGAGCCGCAGCGGCCCGGCCCACGCGGCATCGACGTGGGTCCAGGGCGCCGCGCCAGCAAGGTCCAGCGGGTCGATGGCGCCGGTCGCCGTGGTGCCGGCGGTCAACACCAGCGCCGCCGCCTCCAGCGACGGCAGACGCCGCCGGTCCAGCCGGCCGTCGGCGTCGACGTCGACCGGCACCCACTCCAGCTGCAGCAGCCGACAGGCCTTCTCGATGCTGAGATGCGCGGCCCGCGACGCCACCACCCGCCGCACGCCGGCTGCATCACGGGCCGCCCACAAGGCGGCGAGATTGGCCAGCGTCGAGCCGGCGCAGCCGTGGCCACCCTGCATGCCGAAGAACGGGCACAACCAGCGCAGCACCCGCGCCTCCGCCTCGGTCGCGAAGGGCGACACCGACTCATGCAGCAGGTTCTGGTTGAGGCTGGCGTTCCACAGCGCCATCGCCCAGGTGATCCACGGCGTCGGCGGATCCATGTGCGCCAGCGCCGTCGGCGCGCCGAGATCGGCCGCCCGGCCCAGCACCGGCGCGGCCAGCAGCGCCAGCGTGCGCACCTCGCCCACCCCGAGCTCGGGCAGGTCCTCGGGCAGCTCGAAAACCGGGTGATCGCGCCGACGCAACAGCGCCAGGGCCTGATCCAGTCCGGCGTCTGCGGTGAAGGCGGGATCGGGCGTCGACATTGCGGGGCTACACGGTCCGGGAGGGCCGAGCATGCCGAGCGGGCGCCGCGCCTTGCCACCGCGGGGCGAGGGCGGCTGGCGCCCTCGCGATCCGGCAGGACGACGGTCCGCGCTCAGGCGGCCCGACGCAGCACCACCGCCGGGAAGTCCACCGGCACCTCGAAGGCCAGATTGAGGTAGTTCGTGTACAGGTTCAGCGCGACATGCGCGAGTAGTTCCACGCGTTCTTCGGACGTGAATCCGGCGGCGTCCAGCGCCTGCCAGTCGGCGTCCGCCACTGGGCCACGCCGATCCACCACGGCCAGCGCAAAGCGCAACGCGGCGGCCGTGCGCGGATCGGCCGAACGGCCGGCCTGCGCCTCGGTCAGGGCCTCGGCGCTGACGCCGGCCTTGCGACCGAGCGCGGTGTGCGCGGCGAGGCAGTAGTGGCAGGCGTTGCGGTTGGCGATCGCCACCGCCAGGGTTTCGGTCAGCGCGGTCGGCAGCCGGCCGCCGCCCAGCGCGCCGAAGGCGCCCCACAGGCTCTGCAGTGCGGCCGGCGCATGCGCGGCGGCGCGGAACATCGCCGGCACCGTGCCGAAGGCCTGGTGGATGGCGTCGAGGGTGGGCTGGCTGGCGACCGGCAGGGTGGCGCGATCGAGGGTCAAGCGGCTCATTCGTTGTCTCCGGAATCTGGATGGAAGCCCCGACCGGGCTGGCCGGGGTGTTGCCAGCATCGCGGCGAATGGTGGACGCTGGATCACCCAAAGTCCGCTCTTTTTTGCAATGCATCCGGATCATCCCCTTCCGCCCGACCCCACCCCGCCGCTGGACCGGCTCGGGCCGCTGCTCGACCGCTTCCGCGTGCGCGCCGCGCTGTTTCATGCCGGTGCGCTCTGCGGCGTCACCCGCTTCGCCGCCGAACCCGGCCGCGCCTTCCTGCACGTGCTCCGCCGCGGCGAGCTGGTGCTGCAGCACGACGGCGAGCCGCCCCGCCGCGTGCCGGCCCCGGCCCTGCTGTTCTATCCGCGCGCCTACGCCCATGCCTTCGTCAATCCGCCGGCCGACGGCGCCGACTTCGTCTGCGCCACGCTGGCCTTCGACGGCGGCGACCGGCATCCGGTGGCCGCCGCGCTGCCGCCGGTGCTGATCCTGCCGATCGACGAGGTCCCGGGGCTGGGCAGCACGCTGACGCTGCTGTTCGAGGAGGCCGACCGCGCCCGCTGCGGCAGCCGCGTGGTGCTCGACCGGCTGTTCGATGTGGTGCTGGTGCAGCTGCTGCGCGCACTGCTGGCCGACGACCGCGAGCGCGCCCGCGGCGGACTGATGGCCGGCCTCGCCCACCCGCGCCTCGCCCGCGTGCTGACCGCGCTGCATCGCGCCCCCGGCGAGGACTGGCCGCTGGCACGGATGGCCAGCGTTGCCGGCATGTCGCGCAGCAGCTTCGCCGAGACCTTCACCCGGGTGCTCGGCACCACGCCGGCCGCCTACTTGAGCGCCTGGCGCATCGACGTCGCCTGCACCGAGCTGCGTGCCGGCCGTGCGGTCGGCCTGGTCGCCGACCGGCTCGGCTACTCCGGCGCCGCCGCCTTCTCGCGCGCCTTCCGCGAGCGCATGGGCTGCACACCCAGCGAGTGGCGGGCCCGCGCCGAGTCGGCGCCTTAGCCTATGCCCCGTCGGACGGACTTCATCGGACCGTCTCTGCTGAGCCCGGCGGACCGGGCAGCGGGCCCGGCGTCCCGGCGGCCTGCTGCAGCGCCGCCACCTGCAGGTAGTGGACCCGCACCCAGTCCTTCAGCGCGCGCAGGATCGGGGCCAACGACTGGCCGAGCGGCGTCAGCGCGTAGCTGACCTGGATCGGCCGATCGCTCAGCAGCGTGCGCTGCAGCAGCCCGTCGCGCTCCAGGTGGCGCAGCGTCTGGGTCAGCATCTTCTGCGACACGCCCTGCAGCCGCCGCTGCAGCTCGCCGAAGCGCCGCGGCCCGGCCTCAAGTTCGACCAGCGCCAGCGCCGACCATTTCTCGCCCAGGCGCGCCAGCAGGGCCCGACTGGGACAGGCGGCCAGATAGGGATCGGGCGCGAGGTCAGGCGGGGGCGTCGGCATCGGTAGTTACCTCCAGGTACCTGATTGCGGGCAGAAACTGCCGCGCCGAGTATTCGCCGCACCCTCGGCAACCTCAAGAGCACGGACATGCAGATCGGCATCCTCGGTGGCGGCAACGTCGGCAGCGCGCTGGCGCGACTCGCGCTGGCAGCGGGACACGATGTCCGGATCGGCCAGCGCGACCCCCGGCGCGACGATGGCCTTCCGGTAACCGATCCGGCCGCCGCCTGCGCGCACGGCGACGTGGTGATCCTGGCGATCCCCTTTGTGGCCTGCGGCGGCGCGCTCGGCAGCCTCGCGCTGGCGCTGGCCGGCAAGATCGTGGTCGACGCGACCAACCCGCTGCGCGAGGACTGGTCGCCGCTGCCGCTCACCGACGCCGACAGCGCGGCGCACCACATCGCCGCATTGCTGCCCGGTGCGCGGATGGTCAAGGCCTTCAATACCGTCTTCGCCGACGTGATGACAGCGGATGGCCTGCAGCGGCGCGGCGGCCAGCGCCTGACCGCCTTCATCGCCAGCGACGACAGCGAGGCCGCCGCTACCGTGGCCGCACTCGCGACCAGCCTCGGCTTCGCCCCGTTGCCGGTCGGCGGCCTGGCGCAAGCCCGCCATCTCGAAGCGATGGCGCACCTCAATATCGCCATCGCGGTGGGATGCGGCCTCGGGACCAACGCCGGCTTCGTCTACGACCGCGCCGACTGAGGGGCTGGATCGTGGGACGCCGGGTCGGCACCACAGGCGCCTACTTCGCCGCAGGCCCCGGTACCGACACCCGTTCCGCCGCGCGCTCGTGCTCGATCACGTCGCTGCCGAAGCTGAGCCGCTTGGCGATCGGGCTGCCCGGATCGATCACCCGCCAGAACGGCGGCACCGCGTCGCGCGCCACGCCGGCACAGAGGTCCTCCCAAGCGGATTCGGCGACGGCACGCAGGTAGATCGCGGTGGTGACCGGACAGGTGGCGTCGGCGCCGTGCCGGCGCGCCAGTTCGTTGCGCAGCCGCACCAGCGTGCGGGTTTCGCCGGCCGGAATGCCCATCAGATAGCGCGCCAGAATCTCCGGGCTGGCGATCAGCAGACGGCTGCCGGCGCGGATCCCGGCGAAGTCGGACTCGGTGGTGACCACGTGCGCGGCCTTGGCCTTGGCCACCCGCGTCTTCCAGGACGCGCGTTTCGGGGGACGCTCAGCCATGGCGGCGTGCTCGCCACCTGTTCGGGGCGGTCCACGGCGGAACCACGGACTGCACGGCTCCGGTGATTGGCAACGATGAGGCCGAGGCGACGCATCGGACGCGGGCGGCGCACTGCGGGACGGTCACAAGCGAAGTCATGGTCGAAGTCAGGGTTCCACAGGAGCCGCAACGCTCTCACAGGCGCCGATCCGCGCCAATAATCCCGAAAGAAGTCCTTTCCAATCCGTGCGATAGCCGATTCCATCCGACTGCGAGCATCGCCCAGCGGTTCGATCACGCGAGGCATTCCACCAGTCAGGGCGCGCGGATGCTCAAGCCCGACGGCGAATCTCGTCGATCTGCCGATTGATGCCGCCCGCGGACAGACGGATCGCCAGACCTGTCACCCACGTCCTCCGATTGCGAGCGTCGGAAACACCTGCGTAGAAGTCGAGCGGATCCAGAAACAGCCCGTGATCGCGCGCGATGTAGCCGGCCGGACCGCTGCCCGGAACCGCCTGGATGAAGGAGGCCTGCCGGCCATCCCAGTCGCTGTTGCCCGCGAGGTGGATGCCGTAGCCGACAGTCGCGCCCTCCTGCTGCAGGCGCTCACGCGCGGCGGACTCCAGTGCCGCATCCACGATGTAGCTGTCGGTCGCGATCCACGCCCCGTCAAGGCCGACTTCCGTCACGGCATGGTCGACATATGCCGTTCCCGGCGAAAACAGACCACGCAGCACCGACGCGGAGAGGTCGATGAACCGGATGCGGTAAGGCAACCCGGCAGCCGCCAGCAGCGAACAGAAGATCAGCACCTTGCTGTTGCAGTACCCGATGCGCTCACGCAGGACGTCGACGTCGGTGGTCGCATAGAAATCGGCCGACAGTCCGAAGCGGATCTCGTCCCGCACCCAACGATGCACCGCGATCGCCCGATCTCGGGTGCTCCGCTCGCCGGAGGTGATCTGCCGGGCGAGTGCCGCAATCCGTTCATCGACAGGGTTGATCTGGCTGGATGGTCTCGGGCTGGCGGCCGAGAGCTGCCCGCCCGGCAACGTCCCGGCCAGCGCTCCAAGCAGCAGATTGCCCAGCATTGAACGTCGAGTCATCGAGTGCGTCCTCGCAAGCGCTCCGGAGCAGGTCACCTGACGCTGCGCGTGGCAGTCCTTGACCTGCCCGCAAAGCGTGGCCCGTCCGGCGTCGCCCTGCCGTAGAGCCCGCGTGGGCAACCGCGAAGGACGGACAGCAATCGACGCAGGCACGCCGGGTCCGGCGCGGCCGCGAATGGTCGTCGGGCACAGGTCAGGGTCACGGCAGCCGTTACCCTTGCGCGATGCCTGCGCAGCGCCCGTCGGGCGCCCACGCCACGTTCCGGAGCCTTGCCATGCCCACCTCCGTCCGCACTGCGGTCATCGCCGGCGCCACCGGACTGGTCGGCGGCTGCGTGCTCGCCCAGCTGATCGCCAGCCGCGCGTACCAGCGCCTGATTCTGCCCACCCGCCGCGCTCCGACTCTCAACGATCCGCGCATCGAACTGCGCTCCGCCCGTTTCGACGCGCTGGAGGACGTCCTGTCCGACGCACACGGTCCGGCCCTCGACCTCTACTGCTGCCTCGGCACCACGATCCGCAAGGCCGGCTCGCAAGCCGCCTTCCGCGCCGTCGACTTCGACG
>Ga0209812_10001432_pt1 | contig 16519 bp, 18 predicted proteins | sample JI71714BDNA_FD_187502 | JGI IMG/M metagenome (GOLD analysis project Ga0209812, IMG submission 187502) | Wastewater effluent complex algal communities from Wisconsin, to seasonally profile nutrient transformation and Carbon sequestration -... | ecosystem: Engineered > WWTP > Effluent > Algae...
GTGTATCACAACTATAACAAAGGCAAAGCAAGTGTTGCTCAGTTTTTGCATGATATCTCCAAGACGATGGAGGATCAGAAGATGATTATATGACTCAACTACAGCAAAGGAGAATACTACTACTCTCTTGATACGGCAGATGCGAGTTATCCAAGTTTTGAGTCTCAGTTTTATACGACATTTGATAATTTTCAGATTGTAACAGACACGAAAGGTGTATGGGATTATGATATGTCCAAGACTGTGATTGATGAGCTTAAGCTAGAAAATAGTTGGTTCTTTCCGTTTAAGATGGATAATGATGATGATACTGACTTTATCTTCAATATTTTACGTAGTTTTGAAAACTTAGATCTGACTCAAGACAAGTTTGGTTTTTTCATTATGATGGAAGCTACATCGACCAATAGCTTCTCTCATTACTTCCGCTCATGGTGGAGCTTCTTGTGGTTCAAGGTTAAACTCAATCTTCAGTTCTATAAATATATGTTTAGCATCAAGACCAAGAAATGATGGAAAGATGAGTGATATAAATACTATAATAAGAAAATCCAAGGACAACTTTTCCGTACGAGAATCTTTATGGTATGTCAGGCACATACTAAGTCTTCTGCCAAGGCAAAACTTGCTGCAATTGAAAATAACTTCCAAGCATTTGAAGAATATCCACTTAATCAGTTTGAACTCAATATTGACTCAGGTATCAAGACCATAGCAGAGCTCAAAAATCAGTCAATATCAAACTGATATCTCATGACGCCACAAGAGTTGAGTCAGTTTTTCCAATTTCCCAAAAATCCAAAGAATGAGACAAGTTTGCTCAAGGTAACAAGTAAAAAGTTATCGCTACCGATCGGTATACCAACGTTTGAGTATGAGAAGCTAAAAAATGGTGAAATCATGGCCAAAGAATCGCCTAGAGAAATCAATATCCTTGGTACCAGTGACTACCGTAGTACGACAGTGCCGGTAGGTATGTATGATGAGGATAGACTTAGACATATGTATATTATTGGTAAGACTGGTACTGGTAAGTCCAAGTTTATGCTATCGCTGATGGTAGATGATATCCTCAAGGGTAAGGGTATGGCGATCATTGATCCTCATGGAGATGCAATTGAAGAGCTTCTTCAGTTTGTACCAGAATCTCGCAAACAAGATGTGATTATTTTTGATCCAATGGATGAAAAATTTCCATTTTGTCTCAATCCGCTGGATGTGTCAGAGACTGACTCGAAGCAAGTTTTGGCTAAGTGATTTATTGATATTTTCAAAAAGTTCTTCGGAGCAAACTGGAATAGTATGCTCGAGCATGTGTTGCGTATGATTTTCTTAGCGTTGCTTGATAAGCCTGGCTCGACGATGTTCGACATCATCCGTGCACTGACTGATAAGGACTTCCGTTATACCATGATTGAGAGTATCAACGACGACGTAGTCAGAAACTTCTGGACCAATGAGTTTGCATGATGGAGTCAGCAGTTCAATACGCAAGCGATTATGCCAATATTGAATAAAGTCTGACAGCTTCTGAGTATTGATGCGCTCAAGAATATCTTTGCGAGTAAGGAGAATAAGCTTGATTTTCGTGAGGCGATGGATAGTAGTAAAATTGTATTTATCAAGCTCAGTAAGGGTAAACTCCAAGAAGAGATTATGTGATTCTTGGGTGCAATGTTTGTGACCAAGATCTATCAGACTGCAATGGGTAGACAGTGACTTGAAAAGGAGCAACGTATTCCATTTTTCTTGTATGTAGATGAGTTTCAGAACTTTGCTACTGAGACATTCAATGAAATCTTGTCAGAAGCAAGAAAATACTGACTTGGTATGATGGTAGCTCATCAGTATATCAATCAGATTCCAGGAGAAATCTCTAAGGCGTTATTTGGTAATGTGTGATCATTATTTTCGTTTCGTATCTCCAGTGATGATGCTAAATTTATGGCAAATCATTTTGATCCATTTCTTGATGCATATGACCTTGCAAACCTCAATATGCGTGAATGTTATGCTAAGATTCAGGTAAAGTGACAGGTCAAAGATCCCTTTTCGATGAAGACTCGCTATACACCAGATACCAAAGTAAGTAGACAATATATTGAAGAATTGTATACAATCTCAAGAGCAAGATACAGTAGGTCACTGGAAGAAGCCAAGAAGATTATTGAAGTAGAGCAAGCTGATGTCGTACATGCGATTGATGAAGGATTTGGAGAGCCACTAATTTAGTAGTATGATGTGTTGAGCTTGAGAATAGTGGAGTAATGAGTATGATGGATTGTATATATTGAGTGTTGTCGGTATTGAATTGATATATGATATTTTATTTTAGTAATTATACGTAATGTCTATGGATCCAACAAGTTCAATGGTGTCATGAGGAGAACAATCATGATGAAGTTCATCAAGTCAGGTGCATGTTACTGTGGAAGAACACGATGGTAGTGTATTATGACAGTTTTTGGCAGATAGACATCAGTCTCTACTTGAATCTGCAGAAGCCGCGGGAATTGATATTGGCTATAGTTGTCGTAGCGGCGCATGTTACTCATGTATGTGCAAAGTCCAGAAAGGTCTTGATGGGGTAGATATAGGGCAGTTTGGTGTACCGTTGATTGATCTAGAGGATGAAGAAGATGTTCTGACTTGTGTGGCAGGTATTCGTGATGAGTGGTGGCATGATGGCTGTGATCATGAGTTAGTAATCAGGAGGGTGTAGAATTGTCTTATTATAGTTGAAGAAGGTGGTTATGGTGCATCAATATATAATAAATTGGCCCTCGATCGAGAATAATCCCAAGCTTAAATGAGAATAATATCAAGCTTAAACATAAGCTACAGTCTCCATGTCTGTTAATTTACTGCCTATATGACTTCATTGCAGTACTAAGTAGTACATTCAACATAAATATATCATATTATGTATCAAAATATCATATTATGTATCAAAATATCATATTATGTATCAAAATATCATATTATGTATCAAAATATCATATTATGTATCAAAATATCATATTATGTATCAAACCAAAATAGCTGCAATGTTGATGCAATTGGCTTGAGTTCTTTTGTATATCAATGTGTTTTGACTTGTCCGTCAAGTCGTTTGGATCGATCAATGATTTGACCCATAAGATCAGGGTTTGTAGTCTGAATCTCGTTCATGATTTGTGTCATTTCTTGATGTATATCCTCTGGGGCTTGTGTAAGATATGATTGGAGATCAATCTTGATGTCATCTTTATTATTTAGTGTAATGGGGATGGTTTGAAAATTGAATCATAAAAATTCATTTTTATAGTCTTTGAATTGGAGACGGGTATGTGTAGATGTTGCGATGTTAGTTTGCAGATCTTCAAGTAAATGTAGAACGTCTTGAATTGAGTCATGGGCTTGACATTCTAGAATAGAATGGGGTGATGATACTGTAAGTATGTTTTCTGGGTGTCACATGCAGAATATATAGCTAATAATATAAATTAATAAAAAAGGTGTCAATTATAAATTATATTAAGTTATAGATATATAGTTTAAAAAATCAACTAATTTATATAGTAAGTAATGATAATTCTAGTATACGCTATTGATGACTGATTATTGCTATACCGATAGTGTTATTTTTGCTGATCTGTAATATAGTAGTAACCATTACAGTAGTGCATGTAGCTAGTAGATTAGCGCATAGTAATGTTATTAACTATTGCAAAATAGTATAGCAAAAAATCCTACCGAAGCAGGATTGATAGAAAAGAAAGAGGTTGGAGACTATCTCACAGCCTTTTTGAAGTCAGAACCAGCTTTGAATGTAGGAACATTCATAGCCTTGATCTGAATCTTTTCAGTAGGCTTTTGAGGGTTTACGCCTGTTCTCGCCTTTCTGTGAGAAGATTTGAATGTACCGAAACCTTGGATGCTTACTGAGTCACCCTTTTTAACAGTAGCTACAATTCCATCTACGAGGATGTCGAGTAGATCAGCAGCAAGTCTTTTTGAGATCTTACCTTTTTCAGCTAAGTGAGCGATAAGTTGAGTTTTAGTCATTGTTGTAAAATAATGTAAATAAATTACATTACGTATCTTGTACAAAAAATAGTGAATTTCAAGTGATTTTTAGCAAAAAACACATAAATATTCGTTCTTTGGTCGGATATTTTAACTATTGTGATGTTTAGACTAGCTGGTACATGACGAGAATGAACGAAATCATACATAAAATACCTTGTATAAGTCGTAGTCTCATCACAATACTACTTTCATTCATTCATAAATACTCTAGCCAATGATGTAGAGGAGCAATAGGGAAAAGCTTGCGTTTGAATATTTTTTTTCGAAAAATTTGGAGTGCGCTTGTGGCTAATTCTATCAGACACAATCCAAAGAGCACAACAAATGGTATAATAAATCAAATTTTGATACCAATGAGATATACTAATGTGGAAAATAATCACCCAAGTGCAAGTGATCAACTGTCTCCCATAAAGATTTTGGCTGGATTGATATTGAATCGTAGAAATGCTAGTAGTGAGCCCAATACAATACCTATGACGGTAGTTGCAATATACCATCAATAATAAAATGTAATGATACCGCACATTGATAAAATCATCAACATAATACCTCCAGCGAGTCAGTCTAATCAGTCTGTGATATTAATGGCGTTAGTGATTGTCAGTGTCATAAAAAAAGTCAGAATCATATATCATCGTTGTCATAGATCTAGTTTGGAAACGATTGGTCGTAGATTGATCACTTGAATATCAAGTTGCATATGAAACCAGTAACTCACAAATCATGCAAACCCAAACATTCCCACAAGCTTGATGATGGCTGGTAGTCATTTGACTGTACCTCGTGATTTGATATTGAGATAGTCGTCAATCAGTCACCATATTCCCATGCCAAAAAATGCCGCCAATAATACATATGTTTCCTCTCTGGAGAGAAGATTATTGTTGATGACCCCTCGTTTTTGCAAGATTAGTGATCATATGATCATAATTACCATTACTGCCAATATTAGGCCTCATCACATTGTTGGCGTTCATCATTTATGCTGATGAAGTGAGGTAAATATTACTGATCTGTCTCCGGTACTACTATCTTCACGAATAGTTTTGCCAGCTTTGAGATAGCGAAGAAGTTTGATATAATATGGATATGCTCATGCTGTCACAATACATGCGATGAGTGAGTAGATGAGAATTTGTGTGAGTGTTTGAAGCATGGTGGACAATAATGGATAATAGATGTGAAGTGATTGGAGAAGCGTTATTCCTCAAATCCATAACAAATCACATGTTCTTGGTCGGTAATATCGAAGGAGTGACTGATTCCATAATATTCTGTTTGATGGCTATTGTATTGTGCAAATAGTTCTTCAATCTTTGATTGGGATAATAGATGTATACCAAATTCATTCATGAATATCTGGATACGCTGTTCCGCTTGCGTAGCATCTTCTCATGTTTGTAATGTGGTCATAAATTCTGCAATATGTCCATATCAAGGATGTTGATCAAGACACACTGCAATATTGTCAGCATAGTATCGTGTTCTAATCCTCGTGTGCCTGGGGATATATTCTCGTCCAATATCAAGTAGTCAGTGATCAAGTTCTTCGAGTGTTATATTTGGGAGCTGACATTTTCGTATCGTTTTAGTGACTCATGTGTGATTGCTCTTTTGATTGCTCGAAGACTTAATAACCAGAAATGTTCTATCTCAAGGCAGAATACTACGAGTCCTGACTGAGTGATGACTACTATGAATACAGATATGATAGAGAGACTCTGCCTCTTTCATTGATATGAGGGGGCTATATTTGTGATAAATATTGATCATCTGACCTCATACGAAGTAATGATTGAGTTGGCGCTCGGGAATCATTCTTGTCTTATCTGTTTCATAATTTTGTAGTTTTGTAAGAAATGAGTCTGCCTGCTCTTGTGTGCCAAGTAAACATTTGACTGTGAGTTCGGTATGATTCATGACTATATACGGACAATAAAAATAATATAATAATACTTATGAAGATATTTTTTCATAAGTGACGAAAGCGTGTTTACTATTGTTACCCGGATTGACTGGTATTCTACTTACCTCTTTTCGCTTAGATCATAGTTGTGGGAGGTAGACATCTCACATAAACTCATGATCGAGTACTGTTATCTCAATACGATCTACTAAATCGTGTTCTAGTACATACTGATAGATCTGACCTCCTCCGATGATATGGACATCACGATCGGGGTAGTACTCACGGATATGAGTTAGACATGATTCTACTGACGTAAATACCTCCACTAATTCTCACTTAGTGTCTCATAAATCCAGATCGGTATTGCGAGATATAATATAGTTGATGTTTTGACGAAACGGTCTAAACTTAAGTGGTATTGATTCCCATGTTTTACGACCCATAATGACAATATCGGGAGCAGTTTCAGGGGTAGATCATTTTCTAAGTGCTATAAAACGCTTATAATCTAAGCTATTTGCTTCTTTAATATCGTCGGATATATTAATATTCTCTCGGGGCATTTTATTAGTTTCAGAATTGCCAATCAGATTATTTCTGTCTACTTTAACAATAAGTGAGTTCATAATTTGATTATATTAAGAAAATAAAATTATGTAGTTTATAACGATGTTGGATGCGATATCGAGATAGAATCAGTGGTTATTGATTGTTGGTACGATAACGTATATGTAAGCCAATACCAATCAATAGAGCGCCTGCTACAAGTAGACATGCTGTTTGTATCGTAGGATTGCTTTGTCACACATAAATCCCATATAATGCCCATAGTCATACCACTGTAGTCTCAATGCGTCTGGCGCGCCATAGGACGAGAGCGTTACTAATTCATGCAAGGACAATAACTAGTACCGATCGCCATAGTGTTTCAGTTGTGATCCATTCTAGCCCATAGGTGAGATAGATAGTAGTCATCAGGAGGCTGGCGATCTGTACCCACCCAAAATAAACCAAGAGTATTGATCTCATCCATTTGATAGTGGTATCATTACTATCTTGAAGATAGTGATCAGTCATGATAAGTGATCACAGCAGAACTATCATCAGTAGCATTGCGGGGGTTAGCCATCACTGATGCCATACCATAATCCATCATGCATTGGCAAGACAAGATACGATATATGCTCATATGACATGACGCGATACGCTAATCTTGCCCCACAAGATAAGACCCATAATCACAATCAATCACAAATAAATTACTGACCATATTGCAAATGTTAATCAAGCGGGAGTAATCATAGTAAACAGCTGATCTGATAACTCTCCAGTAGTAATTCCTCAAAAAGGTAGTGTGGTAGCGAGTATATTGATCGCTATCATACCTAGGGTTGAGAGTGTCCATAGGATACGTTTATACCAAGACATGAAGATAGTTGTTATAGAGTAAACATAAGAATAATACTGGTTTAGTAGTATAAATGCAATATGATTTTGTCTTGCACTTGGATAAGATACTCGTATATATGGAAACATGTATACTCTACTGGATCGCATTCTTCGCATATATAAACTATATCCACAGCATATTTTGGCTCTTGGTGATGAGGAGCTTCAGACGCTGGAGTATTGGGCATGAGATCAGCAGGTATGGTCGATTGTTTCTAGTCGTGAGCTTGTGGAACAAGGCAAAGCATTGTATCCAGCAGCAAAATTATATGCACACAAAATCGAATCATATCGTATTACTGGTATGATGCAGTTGAGTTATGCACTACACGGACAGCTTAATAGGTTATCCGCTGCCAAGTGGTCTGACTTTTTTGCGACAACTTCCAAGTATATGAGTCCATATGGCTTGCTAGTATTGGATGTTAAACTACCAAGTTATTATGAGGCTCAGAGTAAGCTATCATCTGCTCCACAACTTACCAATACCTCGATCACTGTGAGCTCATGGCAAACCAAAAAATGAAGCTACATCCACAACCAGATGAAACTAGAAGCGCTAGCAGATCAGTCAGATCTATATCGTAAAACTCAAACTACTCAACAATATGATAGTATGAGTCTGACAGATATCAAGAAGCTCGCCAGCCAACATTATGAGAAAGTAAGTATCATCGATATCAAGGGTAAACCATACACTAAGTCAGCTAATCATGTGATCCTTATCTGCCAAAAGGGTGGTCCAGATTGAATACCTAAACTAAAATAACACCAAGGAAGATTATTTATTATTGTTTATTGATGATGGCGATGAAAGAAGCACAAGCACTAGAGATGGTTTCACAGTTTCATCAGTTATTCGATGCGCCGATACTCGATATCCCACAGATCCCTGCTGATAGAGCAGCATTGAGAGTCAATCTTCTCGAAGAAGAGATTAATGAACTCAAACAAGCTATCGCTGATGGTGATCTGGTAGAAGTTGTTGACGCCTTTGCTGATCTGCAGTATGTGTTGTCTGGGGCTATTTTAGAGTTTGGATTGGGTGATCGTTTTGCTGATATCTTTGCAGAAGTACAGAGATCCAATATGTCCAAAGCATGTAGTACTCTAGAAGAAGCTCAAGCTACTGTAGAGCATTACAAGACGACCAAGTGATTTGATGCACATATCGTGACCAAATGAGATCAATATCTCGTCTATAGGACACAAGATCATAAAGTCCTCAAATCAGTCAATTATAGCCCAGCAGATATTGGGAAGTTTTTGGATTAAAAATTATTTTATTCTGCTTTATGTGTGATTATGGAAAATATGTGAAATAATGCTATCGCTCCAATTGATTGAGAAAAAAAACATGAATTTCCTCAAGCAAGAGATTTGTTGATACATTTTAATAAGACTTTTTATCCAGAGATAGAGCAAAAATATCATCCTGAAAAATGAAAAGCATCTGATTTTACAAAAAAATCAATCTCAAAACTATTTGGGTGAAAATATGTGCCTACAGAAAGATCTTATAAAGAGCTATGAATACAGACAGCTCAAGGTATTACAAATCTTATTCTATGAGACTATCCTACAGATCCTGTAAGAATCAAACTCTTGCTTGAATCAATGTGGTTAGATATGATAAGTGTTGCATATTGTAATGTTTATTTGGATTATTCGTATGCAGCAGATAGGTATGCAGAACAAGGAGAAGAACTCAAACATGAAATTATTAAAGAATGTTTAAAAATTTGTGATAAAAAGTTTCGATGAAGAGTTGCAACATTAACACTTACAGATGAATTAATAATTTTGAATAGTAGACATGGGGGAACTGTAATACATAATAAAAAAGATTTTTTGAATAAAAAATAAAACTGATAAATTTTACCTAATAACTCTTCACTGTTATGAAAACCTATCACAACATCGTCCAACACATCCTCGATCATGGAGAATGGAAAGAAAATAGAACTGGTGTCGACTGCAAGACAGTAGCTGGTATGATGTTTGAGCATGATATGAGTACGTGATTTCCTCTTTTGACTACCAAACGTGTGCCATTTCGTCTCGTAGCGTCAGAATTGGAATTTTTTATCAAATGAATTACTGACAAGCAATGGTTGATCGACAGAGACAATCATATCCGAGATGAACGATGTAGTCCTGATATCATCCCATATAGTCACGATCCTGAGATCCAAGCACAGATGAAAGCCCAGAGAGAACTGTGACCAGTCTATGGATACCAGTGGAGAAACTTTTGATGAGAATATATTAGTCATGATCAGCCAATAGGTACTGATGGAGTAGATCAACTCGCCAAAGTCGTCGAAACCTTAAAAAAGAATCCTTCTGACCGTAGGATGATCGTCATGGCTCGAAATCCACAAGTCTTGCATAGACAAGCCCTCCCTCCGTGTCACTATGGGTTTCAAGTGACGGTGATCAATGGAAAGCTCAATCTTCTCCGAAACCAAAGATCAGTGGATGTAGGGCTTGGTCTTCCATTTAATATCGCGAGTTATGCGCTGATGTTGCATCTATTGGCAAAAGAAAGCTGATTGTAAGAAGGGAAACTTGTAGGATTCTTGGCTGATACGCACATCTATCGCAATCATATCGATGCATTGACTGAACAGTTGAGTAGAACTCCTGATACACTTCCCACCATCACGACAGATCACTTTACCAGTATCTTTGATCGATAATACACTGATACCGTAGTACATGATTACCATCCACAGAAGAGTATCAAGATGGAGGTAGCGGTTTAGATAAATTTATTTTTTATCTTAATAATGCAAAAAAAAGTTACTGAATTTTCAACAGATGCTCAAAATGAATTCTTAGATAACTTTCATATCATGACTGATTTTTATCAAAAATTCAAATGAGATAATAAGTCAGAATATTATAAACGAACAATTCTTTCTCTTCATATGACATTACAATCCTTATTTATACTATTTTTAGACAGAATTTCTTCTAAAAGAATTTGAGTAAGAAAAAAATTTATTAGTGAAGATAATAAACCACAAACTAATATTAATTTAGTTACAAAACAGGCTTGATTTGTTAATAAAGATTTAGAATTTTGAAGCAACGAATTAATTGTTGAATTAAACAACCTCAAATGAGAACCTGAAGAAACAGAAAAGAAGAAAATACGAGACAATATTTATAATAATCAAGCATATGACATTATTAATGATTGAATAGATATAGCAAATTTTAAAGAATTGCGAGATAGAGTGAAAACAACCACCAATGGGAAATATTGATTTAATATTAATATGACACAAGATCAACTTAATAATCGAGATAAAGTTATAGAATTGATTAATAAAAGAAGAAATAATTTTATACACTTTGAACCACATCATCATATATTTTTATCTTCTGATTTTGATCTTGGGAAAAGATGTCTTGAAATTATAGAACATATTATATCTAATTGAAAAATTAATAATAAAAGATGTCAAATGAATACATCAGTATTGTTTATTTATAAGCTAAATAGTAAACAACCTACTCAAATAAAACAAGAAATCATAGAATCGATCAATGATTTGAGATCATTGTAATTTTATTCATCCCAATATATAATCATGTACATCGTCCTAGAATGAACCGTCGGTACGGGCAAAACTACCCAATCCAAACTCCTGGTCGAACATCTCAAGACTCAATATCCTGACAGAGAAGTCATACGAGTCCGCGAACCTGGCAAAACTCCTATCGCAGAAGCGATCAGGACGATCGTCCAAGGGACAGAATTTCCAGAAGAGATGGATCCGATCTGTGAGGCATATTTGTATAGTGCAGCCAGAGCTCAGCTCATCAATACGGTGATCAAACCTGCACTATCCAGAGGTGCCATGGTAGTGTCAGACAGATCTTTTTGGTCATCTCTGTCATATCAGTGATATGCAAAATGAACTGGTATTGATACTATTTGGGAGATTAACAAACCTATTGTAGAATCTTGTCTTCCAGACCTTGTGCTATTTTTCGATATGCCAGTAGATATGGGATTGTTGAGGACATTTGACGGAGCAGGAGACAAGCATGAACTGAATGGTAAAGAATTCTTTGAACAAGCACACGAATGATATCTAAGGTGTGTCGCAGATGGAAGATTTGCAAAGAAAGCTGTCATTATCAACGCTATGGGTACTATCGAAGAAGTTAAGCAACATATTATGTCACATCTTATTTTATACTAGTATGCTTCAATCTACCGCACTCGCTATTCTCAAATCTGGTCGCAATGTGTTCCTTACCTGACAAGCGGGTAGTGGTAAAACATATGTTATCAATCAATATATCACACGACTTCAGGCATGTGGGATACGTGTTGCTATTACTGCAAGTACTGGTATTGCTGCTACTCATGTATGAGGAGTGACGATTCATTCATGGGCTGGTATTGGAATCAAGGATGTATTGACGCCACGTGATTTGGAGTTGATCGCACAAAAAGAACATATTTATAAAAATATCACTGGATCTCAAGTGTTGATTATTGATGAAATATCCATGCTGAGTGCAACGACACTAGACATGGTAGAGCAGGTGATCCAGCATATTAGACAAGATTATCGTGCATGGTGAGGAATGCAGGTGGTGGTGATTGGTGATTTTTTTCAGTTGCCACCGGTAACGAAGGGGCAGACGAAGGATTTTGCGTTTGCTGGTAAGTCTTGGAAGTCAGCAAATTGGGCAATTTGTTATTTACATACACAACATCGTCAAAGCGATGATCAATTTACACCCATTCTGAATGCAATGAGAAATGGGTCTGTATCACAAGAGTTGATTGATGTGCTTCGTTCTCGTGTGGGTGTGACACTATGACACCATGATCCAATTAAATTATATACACACAATGTAGATGTAGAAAGATTGAATCTGACTGCTTTGGATGAGTTACAGTGAGAGGAGGTCAGCTATGAAATGAAAGCAGTATGAGATCCTCGTTTTGTCAAAATATTGAGACAGCAGATTAGTTCATCTGATTTTTTGACGTTAAAAATCGGGGCCAAAGTAATCTTTACCAAAAACAATCCAGTCAAATGATACTATAACGGTACCACTGGTGTTGTCACTGGTTGGCATCATACTCATAGATGGCCAATCGTAGAAGTAAGAAATGGTAGTTCTATTAGAGTAGAACCGGAGTCGTGGAATATCGAAGATCGTAATGAGATTGTTGCAAGTGTGACACAATTACCTCTCAAATTAGCATGGGCTATTACAATTCACAAATCTCAAGGTATGACATTGGATGCTGCAGAGATTGATTTGAGTAGAAGTTTTGAGGCTGGACAGGCATATGTTGCGCTATCAAGAATTAGGTCACTAGATGGGTTGAGATTGATTGGTATCAATGTCAATGGTCTTGATCCTCACCCACTTACATTGAGAGCAGATCGTTACTTTCAGGAGCAGTCAGATCTATTAGATCATCATTATGCATCATTATCAGTATCTGATTTGGAGAGGATACATTGTGCATTTGTGCAGATTCTCGGTGGCCAGTATGTGGCAGATGTTGATCATAGTTCCTTGTCAGTGAAACCCCTCAAAACCAAACCACTGTCACATCAGAAATCACCATGATCCACTTATGCAGTTACACTGGAATTGGTCAAACAACACAAGACAATAGAGGATATTGCTATGATTCGTGAGTTATCTGTGGGGACTATTGTTGGTCATTTGGTGAAGCTTAAACAGTTGTATCCAGAGTTGTCACTTCATCGCTATAAGCCTCCTCGTGAGGTGTTGTCTCGTATTCAAGATGCTATTAAACAGTTGACGCAACACTCTCCAGATACCAATGCTATACAATTACCTACAAGTAAAGAGTTATTTGATTATTGCGGCGGTGAGATTGATTATTCAATGATCAAGCTATGTATGTTGTGGCACAAAGAATGATAGATATATTTTTATTGGTATAGGTGTATGATGATGTTGTATTATGTGCTATGAGGTGCATTGATTGCAGAGATTGCCGGGACGATTGCTGGTTTTGGGTCATCGAGTATTTTTTTGCCAATTGTGCATCAGTTGATGAGCTATCATAATGCCATTGTGCTTGTGGCAATATATCATATCTTTGGTAATGTATCCAGATTGTCAATGTTTTGGAGACACTGGGATAAGAGGATATTTATCTTATTCGGTGTGCCGAGTGTGATTGCTACTGTGATATGAGCGTATTTATCCTCAGTGATCAATCCAGCATGACTTAAGATCTGTCTGTGAATTGTACTCATCATATTTGCACTATATTCACTGTATCAACCAACACTCAAGATCGTCGTATCTCCATGGGTAGCTAGAGTATGATGAGCTTTGTCATGATTTACTGCATGATTGATTGGCACATGATGAGTGTTGAGATGAGCATTTATGACATTATTTGGTCTGACTAAAGAGTCATATGTTGCTACGATTGCATCAGTTGCATTATTGGTAGATATGACAAGAATTCCACTATATTTTGGCCAGTGATTTATGGATGAGAGATACCGGGTGTATATTCCTCTTTTGTTGGTAGTAGCATTCATATGATCATGGATTGGTAAGCGAATTGTGAGTCGTATTGATGCTGAGATGCTGAGAGTAATTATTTTGTATGCTATTATTGTGGTAAGTGCCTTGTTGGTGGTACAGTCATGGTGAGCCTTGTAGATATGAATGATTGATGATGTTGACAAGATGAAGTAGTGTTAGCTAGATGGTCTTTTGAGATACAACAAAATAAGCCTCTCAAATGAGAGACTTATTATCAGTAATACAAAGCTACAAAACCCTAAACCACAGTAAGTAATGATTTTTTGCAAATGAACTTATTTGTTTCATCTGCAAAAAAGTTGATAACTTTTTTTAGGAATAGCTTAGTGTTCCAGTCCTTAGCTTTTTCTTTGGCTTGGGCAAGTTTCTTTCGAAACTCAAGCGAATTAAGAACAACAGTGAAGTCATCCTTGATTGATTCTACCACCCATCGAAGTTTTAGAGCGATTGAGTGAATAATGCTTTCAACTTCCTTGGTTGCCTCAGCTGAAGCTAAGATTGTTGATTTAGACTTTACATACTCAACAATAGATAATTGATTTGAGCAGATAAACTCTACCGTCAGACCTGGTTGGATGTCTTTTTTCATACGAAAAAAAGGGTTTTGGTGAAAAGATTGATTACTGTGTTCGAAAAAACGAACAATCCATTTATACCGATATACATATAGTTTGTCAATAGAAATATGAGGAAAGTAATCAGAAAATTTAGAATTGGAAATGATAGTAAAATTGGATATAACTTAGTCAGAATTAAAATCATATTTACCTCTACATATTTCTTATATGACACAATCAAAGCCATTACATGATGAGCAATCAACCAATTTTCTGCTCTATACAACACCAAGTGGCGACATCAATATCCAAATCATTATCCAATGACAAACAGGACGACTATCTCAAAAAAGAATGGCGGAGCTATTTGGTGTCGACTCAGATACGATATCCTATCATCTTACAAATATTTATAAAGAGCATGAATTAGATGAAAATGCAACTACCGAGGAAATTTCGGTAGTTCAAACTGAGTGAACAAGAGAAGTACAAAGAGTAGTCAAACACTATAATCTTGATGCAGTTATATCTGTATGATATAGGGTAAATTCACATCAAGCAACACAGTTTCGTATCTGGGCTACCACTATTTTACATGATTATATCATCAAAGGGTTTACAATAGATGACAGCAGACTCAAATCCTGATCCAAGTTGTTTGGTCAAGATTATTTCCAAGAGTTATTAGAAAGAGTTCGTTCGATCAGATCCAGCGAACGTAGAATCTACCAGAAAATCACTGATATATTTGCAGAGTGTAGTGATGATTATAGTAAAGATGCTGAGATTACTAGTGAGTTCTATGCTACAGTACAAAATAAATTTCACTATGCGATTACTCACCAGACATGAGCAGAAATCGTACATTCTCATGCAAATCATGATAAACCCAATATGTGACTCACTACTTGGAAAAATGCTCCTCAAGGTAGAATTCTCAAATCTGACGTAACAGTAGCCAAAAATTATCTTAGTGAAGAAGAAATAAAAAAGCTTGAAAGAACAATTTCAAGCTTCTTCGACTACATCGAAAATCGTATCGAGCAACAACAATCATTTACAATGGAAGAATTTGCTTCTAGCGTCAATGAATTCCTTTCGTTCAATAGATTTGAGATTCTTGATAGTAAATGATCAATATCTCATGATCAAGCAAAAATAAAAGCATTCGAAGAGTATGATACTTACAATAAGCAACAAGTAATTGAGTCAGATTTTGATCGTGCAGTAAACAATATCATACACAACATAGAAGAATAACTTCCACGCTACTCTCATATAAATATACAAAGTGATTGTAAAGTTGAGCTTTATGAGTTTAAATCTAAATTACTCAATCCATAGCCTTCTCAAAATCAATCTCCAAGCTCTTATTATAGAAAGGCAATCAAATAAGTTTATAATTTCAGAAATTCATATCTAATATTTCACCTCTATTATTAATCTCTTGTAAAAAGTCGTTTTTTCGTTTATCTAAGATCAATAAATGATCTCATTTCGGTTCTATAAATACCTGATAAGTAATATTTTCTTGGTTATTTTTATGTTTCAAAAACAACACAAAGTCAGGCTCAAATCTTTGTCCATCGTCAAATGAATAAATTGCAAAAGCTCTTTCACTTCTCACAAGGTAGATTTCTTGGTATTTCATTTGTAAAGAAGCAATCTTTTTATGAAAAAGATCCATGAAATCCTTCTCCTCAGAGCTTCATATTATTTGTTCAAATACAAACCAATCTTTATCGTATCCTATAGGTTCGGCAGAGAGATCCACAACTATTTCTTTTTCTGGTTTGAAAATAGATTGTAATGATTGAGGTTTAAATTCTTTTGTACCTTCATATTGTATTTCTTGTTGTTTTATTTGCACTTCTAACTGTTTGAGAACTGATATAATTGCTTGTAAAAGATCCTCGTTGTTGATTTGAGCTATACGATCAGACGATCCCAT
>Ga0209812_10001433_pt1 | contig 16500 bp, 28 predicted proteins | sample JI71714BDNA_FD_187502 | JGI IMG/M metagenome (GOLD analysis project Ga0209812, IMG submission 187502) | Wastewater effluent complex algal communities from Wisconsin, to seasonally profile nutrient transformation and Carbon sequestration -... | ecosystem: Engineered > WWTP > Effluent > Algae...
TAGGGTATGATTTATATGCCTCTCAAAGCACTTTTGTGGGTCCAAGAGGTAGAGCCGTTATTCCAACAGGTCTCATCATTTGTGTTCCACCCAGACATTATGGAAGAGTTGCTCCAAGATCAGGACTGGCGGTAAAGGACGGAATTGATGTAGGAGCAGGAGTCATTGATCCCGATTATAGAGGACCTGTAGGAGTGGTACTTTTCAACCATTCCGATACAGAGTTTTACGTAAAAAAGGGAGATAGAATAGCCCAATTAATTCTGGAAAAGGCAAGTACACCAGATGTTATTGAAATTAAAGATTTGGATCAAACTGAAAGAGGGGAGGGAGGATTTGGAAGTTCGGGAGTGTAATTTCGAAGAAATTACACTTCCGAAGGAATTCCTTTTCATTTTTTATTATAGCAAATAAAGTAATTTGTGTAGCTCTCTTCAACACCATGTGTTTCTGTTACTTTAACACTTAATTCATCTTTAAACTCCTTTAATCCATCCTCAAGGTTCCTTATGGATTCTCCATTCTCCCTTTTTAAATGCTTCTTCCAAAAGTTTCAAAACATATGCTTCATTCCTAATTTGTTTCCTTCGTTCCAATTCTTCTTTACTTGTAAAGAACAATTTATAACTTGATGCAACCCTCATTGAAAAAAATCAAATAATGGAGGGTCTTAATATTGATATCCTTGCTTTAATTTTATCACATATAGAACCTTCTGATATTAAACATTGTATTCTTGTCAATAAGAAATTTTTAAGAGCTATTTTAACTAAACAACATTTTTGGATTCATCAAAGTCAACGTTTTATATTAGATTACGCAAAAGAAATTAAACTTCCAACAGAATATTATCCTTTATTGAATTATTTTGATCCATTCTTTCTTAAAAATGAAAGTTTGAAGAGTCAAATGTCATGGTTATTCCATGGTGGGTTCTTTGTAATGGATTTTAACAAAAAGGGGATTACTATTTGTAAACGCCATGAAAATTCAAAATGGGTTAGATTTTCAATTAGACCTGAAAATTATGTAATCTCTATATACGTTCATGATTTTTATAGAATATTTAATGGAACTGTTGAACGTATTCATAAAAATGGATCGAAATTTGTAGTGAGCCTTGTAGGAGGAAAAGTTGTCAGTGTAAAGGGAATTCGCGATGGTGTTCATTGGGATGGAGATGTTATTATTATCAAAGGCAACTTTGTTCCTCATGGAGAAGGTGTATGGACTTTTGAGGATGGCAGAACTTTAAGAGGCGCAATAAATGGTAAACCTATTCTTTAATAAAATCAATTGATCCAGGCAGTTTTTGTTTGTAACCCAACTTCTTTGCCAATTTCAACATGTCATCATCCATTATGGATTGTAAAATGACATATTTCGCTCCCAATGATTCCACCATTTTGATCATTCTAGTAGCTATTCCTTTTCTTCGCATTTTTTCCCTCACTCCAATCACTTGAATGATGATCCCTCCATCAAATGTTCTTTGAAGTAAAATGTAATCCATCTCCTCCATATTTCTATCACCCAGCTCCAAACGTTTGGATTTCCATTCTTTAATCTTTAATAGAAACTGACATTCCTCACTGCATATGATATTTGTTGTTCCACGTTCCATTGTATATGATTCTTTTCCACATACTTTACAATGTAATTCCATTTTTTTTTTTGAAGAATGGAGGGTTTGTTAAGAGCACCTCCAATTATAGTTGAAATATGTAAATATCTCACAATTGAAGATATTTTCAGATTGGCACAAGTTTCTCGATACTTTTATTTTGAATGGCTTCAAGATTACGCATCTGTTTATAATCTTAAAAGACGTTTGATTGAACGTTTTCGATGGCCATTACTTTTTTCAAGAAGTAATGATGATATCTTGAGAACATTTAAATTTATGTTGAATAAGCTTCACAATGAAAAAGACACTGCTACAGCATGTATTGGTGAATGTGGACAAAATAAGAGCTCCTTAAGATGGATCATTTCGAAAGATGTGCACAAATATACAATATGCAGTAATTGTTTTGATACAAGCAATTATCTTACCATAAAAGAAGCTGTAAAACGACATAATTTATTAAGTGGAAGAAAGACATTTACAAAAAAAAGAAGATTGGAATTGAATATGTTGTATCGTGACTCTACGGTAGAACTGTATCAATTTGAAAAAGGTTTTGAACGTGTAAAGCCTGAAACAATTGAAGAAAATGTAAAAAATGAGCTATATATTAAAAAGCAAGGAAAAAAAAGAAAATGAATAAATTAATTGATGAATTGGCAGAAAGAGTCTACGAACTCACAACCGATGATGATGATTATTTTGTCAATATGTTCTTAAAGATTGAAAAGGAGTTGGAAAAATCCAAAGACAAGTATGAAGGATCCAATTATCGAAAGCTTGAGAAGGATCTGGAAAACACACGGGAGCAGTTAAACATGGCATATGGTCTTTTGAAAACTAAAGATGAAATCATTAAGGACTTGGAGTACCGTCTGAAAAAACGAGTTCCAGATGATGAACTCATTGAAGAGTTGAAGACTTTAAAATTATCTAAACATCCTAAAAATATTACAAAATATGATACACGTGAAAAATTGGATACCGCTATTGATCGTTTGAAAAAACGAATTACCACACTTGCAAGAGATGTTACATTTAGAAAGGCAGGAAATACGGTCCGTTTATCAGATATTCCCATTTTTGACATGATGAAAATTGTTGATGTTTTATTGACAAAAGTAGAAGATGAAGTTAAATTGTCCGATTTAAAAACCATCAAGAAGAGTTTGAAAAAACTTGAAAAATTGGAAATATATAAAGCAGATATATTTAAATAAAAAAAAAATGTTTCAAAGAGAAGTTTTTCGTTATGTTCTTCCATATCAATTAAGTTTTGAAGATTTAAAAATGATTGAAGAAACACGAAAAATTGAACTGGGAAGTCATTTTTAAAAGAGATTTTCCAAAAGCATATAAAAATTGTAAAGAAAACGAAAGATATGTATTTGGAAAACTTAATAGCATTAGTAGAAATCCACGTAGAAAATATTATAAACGTTATTATGAATTTATGGTACGAGCAACTCCATTTGAGCCAGAAGTTATAAAAATTAATTTAACATCACCCATTTCACGTATATACAGAGCGGAAGGAGTCGATTTTGTTTTAACCACAGAAGGATCTGATTTTTGTTATTTTATATCATTTAAAAATTATCCAAACTGCATTACAGGTGGCGAAAATGAATATATCCTCAATAAGGAACTCAATATTGGAGATGTTATTTTATCAAACGATTATTTTTTCGAATTGATTGTTCATAATCGTCGAAGCATTGATATTTTATCTTTTTTATCCAAAAATGAGAAGAACCTCTTGATATCAAATAAATCTTTGGGGAATTTGTAATAATTGAATGTTAATTTTTCTTTCTCTAGACTACTCGTGGTTGCAGTGGAGACATTATCATCATTGATGAAGCCGCATACATTAATCCGGATCTCTTTTTCAAAGTCATTCTGCCCATTTTGCAGATGAAGAACACTGCGCTTTTCGCACTGAGCTCTCCAGAGGGAAATCAAAATTACTTTTCCAAACTTCTAACCCTTAAAGTGGATGGACAACCCTTTTTTCGCATCTGTGATTGTGTCATGATTTGCGAAGATTGCAAACGTTTGGATAATGATAAGCAACTCTTATGCAATCATGTGAAGCAGACGGCGCATTGGTTAAGTGACAAGAAGGGAGACCGATTGAAGCTCTTGTTTGCAGCGGATCCTGCTGCGGGTATCAGAGAATTGACGGGAAGAATCATGGATGACTACATTCCATGCTTTAAAAAAGAGCGTATAGACCGAATGTTCGCTTTATCTCCCATTATTCCAAAATTCTGCCCAGAATACATTTTTGTATCTGTTGATCCATCTGGAGGAGGAACATCGGAACTTGCCATTTGCAGCGGATATTTTGATGGAGTAGATCACGTGGTAGGTCCTATTATGTATTCGATTTTTGCTGCTTCTACAAAATTTGTGACCATTTCGATTACGTTATTCTTGTCGTATGCAAACTTTGTTGTTTTCTCTACGAATTCGTACATTTTTCGAACAAAATCTTTGAAATGATTTCTGTCGTTTTTTTCAAATATTCCTGTTCCATCGTATGCTTCTTCCAAAACGTTTGCAATATTCTTTTCCCAAACCATCAAAAAGAATATTGTAAACAATTTTGGGATGTCATCATCGATAACTTCGAGTAGCATGAACACTCTATTGTTGATTCCGTATTTCTTTTTAATCATTTTGATGGATGTTTCAATCAATTTGTTTAATTCGCCTCGTTCTGGAAAAAACATGATTGAATAACATGGATCACCATCACAACGTTTTCCATGAATATTCTCTGTTGTTGTTACCATGTTTTCCTTATAGAATTTATGTGTATACATATTTTTTTTAACTCTCTTACAGATTATTGGATTGGAAGCAGAGTGTGTGAAATCTGATGCTGCCCAAATCAAATTTGTGTTGAGAAGACACTTGGATAGAATCAATGAGATTGAGATTTTTAGAGCTTCAACCAAAATATTTATTCCTGAGAATAATTATGGTAATGAAGGATCTAATATGTGGCATATGGTCATGAAGAGACCAGATATCAGATGTTATTGGCAAAAGAATGATAAACCGGGAGTGTGCAAAACCGAAAAAACCGCGGATGAGTTTCAATATACCATTAATGGGAAAATGATGAATGATTCTGCGAGATTTAGTAGTGAATTTTTCACAACAAGCTCCAAACATACTGTGCAAAGTATAAAGAGTCATTTCAAGCAGCAATTGGAAACGTATAGATATGATTTTAAAGAAGGAAAAAATGGAGCAGAATCAAAACAAAAGATCACCGGAAAAGGATTGAATGCAAATGATGACTTGGTTATCGCGTATGGATTCAATATGATTATCGGACCGGTGGTACATAGAGATTTGAGTAGATTAAGAAGGTGATAACAGCGAGTTATCACCCTATTTGTTCATTATCAACCTCTTCTCTTACTAAACCTATAAAATGTGCATGATCAATAATACGTTGATAGTATGAATAACATCGTGTTGCTTGATTTGTTATTTGTTCAAAATATCTTATCCTTCCTTCACCCGTTACAAGAAACCCCTGTTCCATTCTTTATTTATTTTATTTTCATCCAGCATGATAAGATGAAATAATAATTTCATCCTCTTGAAACAACCCAGGTTGTGCAACACCAATACATTTTACAATGAGTCTGTCAATATCTTCCTCGTGTATCCAATCATTATATCTCATCAAAGCTCCTCTCAAATTCCATTTTCCCTTTCCGAGACCTGATCCAGGATGAATATGTCGTGCATTTTCTTCACATGTAGAAGCAACAAGAAATTCGGTATATGAATCATAATCCATGTAATTAATATTGTCTGGAATTGAAACATGATATAAAAATAACTGACCCTTCATTCCAAACGCGATTTTAATAACATTAATTCAGTAATACATTCTTCTCCTCGATATTTTCTTTCAGCCATAATTTCCATGTATTTAATCTTTACCATGGTTCTATCATAATAAGGACTGTCTACATGCGGAATAACTTTTTCCAATTCATCTATTGTGTAAAACTTTACAGATAATTCATCTGCGATATAGTTTTGCAAATGATTATAGAAATTTAAATAAAAATCATCTGTGTTCATGTACTTTCCTGATGCATTGAATATTTTATAAGATTCTTCAAGTTCTTTAAAACTTGGTTGTTTCTTCAACATTTCATATTTGTATTTATCAAAATTATTATCATTCATCTCTTTCTAAAATTTATTTTATATTGCACCCCTCCTACAATAGTTGAAAATCCTCCCCTTTTTGAAACTTCTCGATACTTCTTTTCCTTAATTTCAGATGAATCTCTCTTCTTTGGTTGTTTAACATTCAGATAATCTATAAACTCATCCAATGTTTTGCATTTGTGCAACTTTCCAAACTTTTTGGTTCCCACACAACTGCAAAAGAGATTACGATCTTGTGATTCCCACAAATAATTGGCCATATCCGTCCAATGATCTCTAAAACATGTCCATCGTTCATATTCCGTAAAATCGCCTTCGGTAAAGCAAAAATGCCAGTAAGAAGTTGCAAGAGATACTTGAGAAGGTTCTGGAAGCAGGTGGAACATCTTAAAGATGGAGTTCATCCAATTATCCATGTAACATTCTTCACTAAGAAACGATCCACCATATAAAAAGTCAGCTGCAGAGAGTTCTACAATCTCAAAATCTGTAAGATAATCATAATGATTGTTTCTCGCGGTTTTGAAGAAGAATCTATCGGGAAGTCCATCTTCACTGAAAACTTCTCCAAGAAAGGAGGATAATCTCAAAAACTCTACTTTTGTCTCAAGATCAATCTTATCATCGATGGGTTGTCTTTTGAGATACAATTTGAGAGCGTCCAAAGTGGTTGGTTGGTTCACAAAAAAAGAATTATTTTTTCCTTCTTCAAAACTCTCACAATGTTCCAAAATCGGAATAAACTTTCTATCAGTAACATTGTGATAGACTTTTCCACCATCTTTCAAAACAAATGACACCTTCATTTTTTTTTAAAAAACTTTAAATTCAGAATATCTATCGGGTTCCACTGATTTTAACTTTTTTCGTTTTTCTTCCCATCCTTCGTATTGTTGCTTTTGATATTCCAAGTCATCAACCAAAATGAGAAGTTCTCTATTCAGTTTATCTTGAACTTTTTTCAACTCCATATATTTTCTATCATCCAGATCCTCAAGCTTCATTTTTGATATGGTAAGATACTCCTGACCATATTGAATGGATTTTTTCCATTCGATATAATCATTCACGGTCAGTTTGTTATTTTTCATGTATTTTGTAGCAAAATCCATTGTTCTATTATAGGAATCAGTTAATTTACCCAAATTCTTCTTCAATACTTCCACGTCTGTTACAGTGTAGTTGTTCACTTCATCTTGAAGTTCATTCATTCTTCTCACTTTTGAAATATCTCCATTATTTACAGCATTTACAATGTTTTTAAGCATGTTCAACTTACTGATAGCCGTTTTTATATTATTAATTTCATTTAACAAAAGATCCGGTTCACTTTTTAAATAAACCAGAAAATTTGCAGCTTCTTCAATTTTCAACATTCTTTCTTCCAATTCCTTTCTTCTAAATTGTGTATTTTCAATGGTCTTCAATCTTGTGTATTCTTTTTCCACTAATCCTCTTGCATATTCCAATTCCAACTTCTTTTTTCCCACTTGATCTTGAAGTGAATTGATTTTCTTTAATAAAAAATCTTTTTGATAAAGAGAAATATCTTGTGATCTATTCATGGGTAATTTTAGCAGTAGACAAGACTTGTATATAAATAAATTTAATAATCCGAAAATAAGGCAGATGGATAAGACATTATCCTTGAGAGGTACTTTACTTCCAGGAGAACCCAATCTGATATTTGATTGCGAAAATCCATTTAAAAAGTTAATCACACAAAAAGATGTTTCACATGGTGCAGTTGTTACGAGTGTGTACGTTTTATACATTAAAAATGAAACAAAATATGATTTTACAGTGACAATTGATAAACTTTTTGAAGGGAATAACTTGAATCAAGATGTAAAACATGAAGATGATACCGGATGTTTGAAAATTTTGTGTCCCGCAAATTTCGATGGTACAGTAGATGGAGTTGATAGTTTAATTTATAAACCGCGTCTAAACGATGATATATTGAGGGAATACAGTGGATTGGAACTACCTGAAGATGAAAATCAATTGATTTTTGAAAAACAGCATCCGATAGTGCATTTTATTATGCACCATACCCCAAATCCACAATATACACAAATGGAGAATGGGTACATTAAGTTTGAAAAGGAATACTTGGACAAGATGAAGTTGTATTTTAAAACAACAGTTTTGAATCATATTCATGTTACACGGTTTGAAAATACTAGGGTGGGATGTGGGGTCCCCGAAGGGAGGGACAAACCCTCCCCCGGAGGGGGAGGGTTTGTCCCTCCCTCAATAACATTTATCATTCAAATGAATTACATTTTAATTATGCCTGGTGAGAACAAGATGAAGCATCTAGCAATAAAGTTATGAAATTTGGATCCATGGGTGCCAATTTGAAATTCTTTGATACTTGAACAAATTTAGAAAGATCTGGATTGTGAATAGTCAAATAAGTTTTGACCAATTCGCGACCTTCTACCGGTTTCACAGTCAGTCCATGATATAACGAATCGCAATAAGGGACCATTTTTGAAATTGTTTCCGTGGGGAGATGATCAATATACGATGTTGGAAAGTGTTCAAATGACACTTCTCTAACAGCAGGAACATCTTTTTGATGTTTTCCCAATTCCAACCGATCAATCATATCTGGAGCACAGGAACGAATCAAAATCTGTTTGACCGTTTTATCCGTGGAGAAACGAGTCGAAAGTCCAGCATCAATTTTAAATACCTTCAATACGGGATTCTCCCAATAATCTTCATCGTTTAAATGAGAAGGATCATTGATTGGGAGATTAATCTCTGGAGAATCAGATTCATCGGAAGGTTCCATCACTTCTTCCTCCTCTTGGGGGAAATCTTGTGGGGCTTCACCCACCAGGATTTCCCACTCATTCAACATGGTTCCAATGGAAATAACTGCTTGACGCATATCCATGTGTTTAGGAACTTGATATGTCTTTATCGCTTCAAACAGTCTTTTACGTTCATCAAAATCTTCAGTTAAAGCATCCACATGATCTGAAAGATTTTTACGATGTGAAAAAAATGCAGATAATTCCTTCCCTTTGGGAGGTTTAACTTTTTCAATAAAATCTTTGAAAAGCGGAACATTTTGAGCAACTTTTAAATTATCCGGAGAATTGATCAAATCACTCAATAGTTTGGGATTGAAAAGTCGCATATTTGCATATGTATCTAAAACACCAGGAGCTCTGAAATTGATGGATTCCATATCATTTGCAATAAATGGGTAAACATGTTTGTAATCAATAAAAGAAGGTAACTGAGTGCAAACGAATTTCAATGGAACTTCATCCAATTGATGCTCTCTGTGACGAGTTTCTTTTGCAAAGGAATTCATTAAGAAAAAAAGCAGTTTCCGAAGGAAGCGTCTTTTTTCTTAAATATTAAAAAAATTCTAAAATAATGATTGAGGTGTTTATATATTATACAATTTGCGCGTTGATTATTGGTTTAGGCCTTTACTTATTTTACAGAGTTTCTTTACTTGTTAAAGAACTTGATTACGCGATAGTAGTACCATGGTTAATGATAGTTACATGTGTTGTTTTGTTATTAACTTTAAATACGTGGTATTTTTACCCAGAATATATTGAAGAAAACCAAAAACATAATGAAGAAGTACGAAAATATGAGTATGCTTCAAAAATTTATTACCAAAATAGAAAATTAGAGGATCAAAAAGAAATCAATAAATTAATGAAATCACTTGGCTAATGCTTCATTCCTTCTCCCCCAAATCATTTTTGATATTAAAATTTTAACATCAAAACATATTCCCATCCTATCTGCACATATTGACCATGCTAAAACAGCATTTCTGTATGCTTTGTTCTGATATTCATAAAAATTCATAAATATGATATCTTTGCTACCAATGTTCATAATTCTCTTATGCTTATTGACATATTTACCAATTTGATATCGATTGGCTTCCGTTAACCTCTTTTGCGGAAAATAATCTTCCGTGTATATTCGAATGTAAACATAATATTTCCATCGTTCCGGATGATTCGGAATCGTAAACATGTTCACCGATCCTTCAAAACTTCCCAAATTTGCAGCTTCTTCCCATCTCTCCAATTTTATCAATCCTAGAGGTTCGCCCTTTTCTGCGGCTTCTGCATATTTACCACGTAATGCAAGAGCATACGGATATCCTTCATTTGCAAGTTCTTGTATAAAAGAGAAGAGAACTCCACCTGTCATGAATTGGAAGAAGCATTGAATGATGGGAGGGGGAGGATTTGGAGAAATTGACAAGAATCCTTTCTCCAATTCTTCCTCAAACTTGATAAAGTCTTTTGCTTCAGGATGGTCACAAACTGCACAAAGTTTTATTCCCTTCTTCCATTGGGAAGAAAAAATTAAACTTCTAATGTAGAACCACTCTATGTTCATATTCTAAATTACGAAATTTAAAAACAACTATTAAATTTTTCAAATTTTTAGGAACAGCTTTAAATGATGTAATACCGGCTAAAATATCTGACTTATTTATACGTAATTTATATTCGAGTTTAACATTAAGTATATTAATAAAACTTTGGTAATATTTTAAATCTTCAAAATACTCTCCATTTTGTTTAAAATCCACATTTTCTACGTTCAATGCCTTTTGAATATTATCAATTTTTAATACCTCGGTTTTTATCATGTGGAATATCAAATATTCCCTCGTTACAGCACTATATATGTAATGTGGCAATTTACTATTAATATCAATTTCTAACCTATTCAATTCATCTATAATAAGTTGAGACTTTTTAATCATATTAAACTTTTGAACAGTATGTCTCCATTTACTACATGTCCAACTTACTCTAAATAACATTAAATTACAATCAAGATGTTTAAATATGGAAAACCACACATCAACTGGAATGGTGTCAAACATTTCTTGAAACTTGATGAGTCCATCAATCTCTTTAATTTCATTGAGTAATTCAAGCTTTCGCTTCTTCAAGAGACACTCCATATTCCAAATTTTTAAATTTAAATACAATAATTAATCCCTTCAGTTTTGAAGGATTTCTTGTTTTAAATTTCTCAATTCCTTCAAATTGATTGGAATTTACTTTAATTTTGATTGATATATTGAAGAATGTTTCTCCGTAAATATTAAGTTTATGGTGCATATTAAGATGATGTTCAAAGAAATCGTTTTTACGATCAAAATCAAATAAATAATCCGCTTGTGGTTTTGTTTCTGCGATTTCACTTAATTCTTCATAATTATTAAATTTTAATATCCCTTCTATCAATAATTTAAATATCAAATGTTCCTTAGATTTAAGGATATATGCATAAAAGGGAAGATCGTCTGATATTTTTAAATCATTTATCAATTTTGTATTTACGAATAGTTTATATTTTATAACTGTTCTTCTCCATTTACCACATACATGAGATATATCAAATATTGATCTGTTATCACCTTTTAAATGTTAATTTTTTTAATGTGTAAATTATTATAATAACCCTCTATACTCATTTATTTTTTATATTATATCTTACGGGTTGATTTGTCGTTTTCACTTCATCGTCTTCATCCTTTTGTCTTAGCAGCCACAAATTCAATGCAATCATGAGCAGGATTAACAGATTCAATACAAATCTCAGTAAGAATGGTCCATTGATTCCAAATGTTTGTGGATCCACAGGTGATCCCATGCATGGTGCTGTGTTTGCACACAGTAGTGAGGTTCCTGGTTGTCCTCCCCAATACAAACAATATCTGTTATCTCTGGCTAGATTTGGTATTTTAAAATTCGGATCATTGGGTGGAGCGTTTGCATATGCTATATCGCTAATGTCACATGCAAACATGACTACAGACCATATTAAAAATACAAAACTAACTACAATGTGTAGTCTTCGCTCTTTTGACCATAACATGTAACACACTGAAAAAGGAACTAGTATAAATAATACAAATAAGCCTTCGCGCACCGCTTCAAACGTGTCCAAATCCGAAACCAGTGTATTTGTACATGCTACAGAGGGTAGTTGATATGTGTTTCTGGTAACTCGCACGGGAGACCAATATCGAAATGGTACCCAAATAACCAACCACACAACAATCCAGTAAACATAGAAATTTGTTACTTTCATTTTATTTCAGTTTTATGCAATTTTTCAATTAATAGCTTTAAAAAGTTCTTTGCAGAATTATGCAACTCTTCGTCCTTACTGACCGCATCAAGAATGGGTACAAATGTGTGCATTATAGAGATTAATAGAGTATGATTCATGGTACGATAGTTACATTCATCGCTAATATGTTTACTGTTTGATACACAATTTGGAGAGCAGTATATGAATTTTCCACAAGGACAAGTTATGGTGCCTTGCACTTTTTGACATTCGTTGCAAAGATTCATTTTTTTACAATGGGTAAAGTTAAAAATACGTCCGAAGAGAAGGGAAAGAAGAAGAGAAGCCCTCAAAAGCAAAAGTTCAAGTACCGCACCTATGTAAATCGAATCTGCAAGAGTCTCTCCATTCCAAAGGTCAATAAGGACGCCAGCCAGTTTATGGACAATGCAGTCCAGTCCATTATCGACGGGTGCATCAGGCAGTTTTCTGTAATGTTGGCAAACACCAACAGAACATTGAACCACAAGTCGGCAAAGTTGGGTTTTGTTGGATACATGGAAGCATTAGGAGCACCCGAGAACTTGATCAAGAAGGCCATTTCAAAGTCCGAAGTCGCTGTCGCAACCCTTGGAAGCTCTCAGGAAGCGGCACCAAAGAAGAAAACTAAGAAATGAAAAGGGTTCGTTTTAGCATAATGCATTCGTTAGATGTTATATCTATGCATGTATCTCAAGATTATAAATGTTTTTGTGGTAAACATTCACATGTTTTGTGTTATTATTATCATTCTTATCATGGATTTGAAATTATACCAGTATGTGCAAATTCATATAGTGACTATTTTGGTAATTATTTAAGTATTGAAAGCACAATAAATAAATATGAGGTTATATTATTTTTAATTATAAAATTAGTCAACATACCAAAAGATATATTATTTTATATTGGTAAAAAATACTATAAACAACCACAATCAATTTATAATGAAAGTGGAATTGCACTCTTTAACACAACGTGCGAACGTGCACGTAGTGCGATTCGCACATTTTGTTTATATTGCATAAGATACCAAAAGGGAAAAGTGAATCGAGATTTAAGAAGGAAAATATCTGAACTACTGTGGAATGATAAAATTCAATGGTTAGAATAGTTTTTAATCTTCTTATGAGCATTCCTAAGTCTACTATGTTTGTGATTGCACAACCACAAATAATCATGCCTTGTTTTCCAAACTTCATTTGCAATCAGGAGTCTAACATCCTTGTATATTCTACATTTCAAAAGACATTTGGATAGCTCAAATAGGGCGGATTTACACCGTTCATGCCTAATCCACCATTCATAAGGAATGATTGATTTTGGAGATCTTAAATAATTTGCACCGTTATGACTCGCTTTGATTATAAAACTCCCATTATGATATGAATATGTTATATTTCCATGACAAAGAGATGTTACATGCAAAAAATAAACCTCTTCCCCAATATCATATTGTTCCTTCAACATGGATTTGCAAGGCATAGAGATATTCAAAATATCTTTAATCTTTGTGATTTTAGGTTCACCAATCACAAATGCATTATCAGTTGATTCAAGTGTTTGATATGGATGTATTTTATATGAAAAACAAAAGTTTTCATTTGGAAAATAATTTCTGACCTTATTAAACTGTAAATCTTTCCCATCTCTTGTGAAGAACCATTGACCCTCTTTTATTTTAAACCTTTAAAAATATCACCAATTTCAGATCCTTTAAAAGTTGTGATTTCTTCCAAAGTCATATTTTCAACTTCGTGAGGAAAAACAAGCCATTCATCTGTTTCTTCAACATAATATTCAGGTTTTCGGTACGTAAGGTTTCTTTTCGGCTTGTAAAAGATGGTAGCGATTCTAATGTCCAATTTTTCACTAGATATTTTGCTCTCTCCAGTGAGTTTGACAATGACAGCAGAGATGGATTTACCACTATCAAAAACGTCATCAACAATAAGGATTTTTGAACCTTCCTTAATGTTATTCGTGACATAATTCAATGTATGAACAATAACAGATCCATCGGGTTGTCTAGATGTTCTAATTGCAATATGATCCACATGAACATTCTTATGTTCTAAAAGTTCATGCACATAACATCCAATGGTGGCACCACCTCTCCAAAGAGCAATCATAAAATCAGGCTTGAACCCACTGTTGTAAACAAATGCTCCCAACTTGTATGACTTGACAGCAAGTTCATTAGGGGAAATATAATAACGACCCTCCTTCATTATTTTAAAAATTCAATTTTATTATCCCAAATCATTTGAGATATTTTACGTCTGACATCTTTGTTAAGTGTTGTTTTATGATATTTTATGCAAAATAAACAAAATGTACGAATCGCAAGTCGTGCTCTTTTGCAAATTTTTGGATTAAACGTAACAAATGCCAAATATTCAATATTGGATGGTAGGCATCTGCCACCATTATATTTAAATATCTCTTTTAAATACTTTTTTGGTATTTAAATAACATGTTTAATAAATGAAGAGCATTATCATGGTTTCCATGTATAGCATCTCTATCACTGATGAAGCTTCTATTATATTCTTTTTTTACACAAACTTCACATCTATGCAACAAAATAAAATGTACACGTCTTACTTCAATAGTAGCGTAATTTATATTACAGCGACCACACATTACTTGGTTAAAGTAACCATGAACATGGTATGATAAATCATGACTTAATCGATCATATTTGAACCCATTCATTTAATAAAATTTTATTTTTTTTAAGAGGGTGTCATGAAGCGTAGTCGCGATGAAGAATTTCCTCCTCACGTTGTAAAGCTGCTCAATGAGCTTCGTGAGAATCTTCTTGTCCAAGCATTGTTTTATGCAAAAGGAACAAATGAGTGGAATGAAGAACTCAAACAGAAGATTCTTTTTGAAAAGGGAAAAGAGATTCAAAAGGCCATGGATGCTTTGAGAGAGACCAGAAAAGAGACTGTTCAGAAAAGAATGATTGAAGAAGGAATCGAAGCAGCAAAAAAAGAAGTGAACATTGAAAGAGCCAAAAGAACCGCGGAACAATACAAGATTCTTGAGAGATTGAGAAGTGGGAAGTGAAATCTCGAAGAGATTTCACTAAAATAATAAAACTTAAAGTGGTTTTCCATGTATTGCACCTTCTGAAATTCTACCATCATCAAATGTCCATGTTCCTTTTCCATGAGGAATATACAGTGATTCCTTTTCATAAACTTCACCATTCCAAAATGCACATTGAGAGGGTACATAACCATTTGCCTTTACAATACGATGGTTTAAATATTCAGCAACAGTTCTTCTTCCGTCTGTATAAAATGTTTCTAAAACACTATTTTGTAAAACATGTGAATCAGAATTGTATATACTAACAGCATACAATTTCTTTGACGTGTAAAGAATCCTGAAACGTGTCCATTTACAATTATCATGTTGTTTATGAATTAATATTAATACGGTATCATTATTAATAAAAAACTCACTCGAAATTACAAATTTTTTCCAATCAAATAACCATCCCATTTGACTTTTTAATGATTCACCTTTAATATAAAAAGGATCAAAAAAATGAAACAAATGAGAAAGATGCATAATTGAATGTTTCTTTGCATATCGAATCAAAGCATAATCACTTTGTCTTTTCCAAAAATGAAGTTTAGTCGACATTATCTGTGCAAACTTTTTGTTCACAATCCAACAGTTGCGGATATCGGATACATCAATGTATGATAAAATATTTGCAAGTAGGTCAATATTCAAGTCATTTAAAAGAGAGACACTCATTTATTTTTTGAAAAAAATGGAATCTCTTCGAGATTCCATTTTTTCAGATCCCCTTCTCTGCAAAAGAAAAAGGCTTAATCATCAATCGATAACGTTCCTTATCAACCGCCTCTTTCACTTGGTCCTTGATGCTTTGATTGTTTTCCAATTCTCTATCAATGAGATTGATCTGATCCAAAGAATTTGTAAAGTCCATTTGAGCAATTGCACTATTAACTTCCTTTTCCATTTCTCTATTGTAAATCTCTTGAAACTCATTGGACTTCATGAGATCAAAAATGACTGACGGAGAAGAAAGTCTATAAAGCTCTTGCACAAAATCATTCCACCATCCAGGAGGGGGAAGATGGGGTTGAAGTGATTTCTTCGAAATCACTTCCACTTCCACTTCCTTTTCGGGAGAAGAAGAAGAAGAAATTGAAATAACTTCTTTTCTCTTCTTTTGCGGGATGGACTTGTCAACACTCTTTTTGAGAACAAAATTGAGTTTGGTCTTTCCTGCCAATTGATTGTAAAAATCTCTTGCTTTTGCTTCTGTCCAATTCTTATGATCGACGAGAAACTTTTCAACTCCTTTGAGAGTGATAAAGTTTTCTGCTCTGCAATTCGGATAAGTTTTCTTGTGAACTTTCGAATACTGCAAAATGGTCAACGTGTTTTTGCCGTATCCCAAATACTTTGCTAGTTGAGTTGCAGAAACATACTGTCCTTCAAAGACGGTAAGTACACCATCATTAAGATAAACGTCCACCCTA
>Ga0209812_10001435_pt1 | contig 16485 bp, 13 predicted proteins | sample JI71714BDNA_FD_187502 | JGI IMG/M metagenome (GOLD analysis project Ga0209812, IMG submission 187502) | Wastewater effluent complex algal communities from Wisconsin, to seasonally profile nutrient transformation and Carbon sequestration -... | ecosystem: Engineered > WWTP > Effluent > Algae...
CTGATTATCTTAGTGGAGATTTATACTTTAATGTACATACTGCTGCATCTCCGAATGGTGAAGTAAGAGGTCAGTTGTACAGAGTAGCAAGAGATGGATATGTGTACGATTTGTGTCAAGAGCAAGAAGTAAATGATCCAGTTAATGCAGGAAATGCAAGTGGTTCAGGGATGTTTGCATTCAATAGAGATTATGACGAAGCACACCTTATGGCAGTTGTCAATCGATTGAGTTCTACCTTCCAAGGATCGCACATTCACAATGGTGCTGTGGGTACAAATGGTCCAGTTGTTTTTGATTTTACCCAAAGATGGGCAAATAGTGGTGCATTTTTCTACATCACAGATGAGTTTACCGCAGACTTAGCTGCCATTGTACAGAGTGGAAACGCTTATGTCAATGTTCATACCGCAAACAATCCTGGTGGAGAAGTACGTGGTCAATTGGTCAAAGCACCAAATTGTCCATTCTCAAGTGCAGTGGTTGATGTCGATGGAGCTTCTTTTGAATTGGAAATATATCCAAATCCAGTCACTACTAATGTACAGATTTCTTTTGATGGAGAGAGTACACTATACCAAAATAGTGCTTTAGAGATTAGAGACCTGACGGGAAGATTGGTATACACACAGAACAATATATCTAATAATTATGAAGTAGATATGTCTAATGTACAGTCAGGTGTATATGTATTGTCATTAAGTAATAAAGCTTATAGCAAATCTTTCAGAATTGTAAAATTGTAACATTCATCTTTGATGTAGTGCTCTGATAAAGATCGGGTACGACTCAAAGTGTTACACACTAAAGGGATTTGAACAACAATTTTGAAAGGAATGCACCTGGTTTTTTTGGGAAATGTGGGTCGCACTAGAAATAGTGCGGCCCTTTTTGGGTGTAAAGAGAAATGTTAAACATTGACCAATAAAACTAGACAAATGATAATTTTTATCTCATAAGCACTGCACCTGCTTATTGGGAAATGGGGTCATGCTAGAAATGGTGTGGCCCTTTTTTATATAAGGAATTTTCAATAACTCTAAAGTGACCACAAATGCTATCAGTCACGGCGCTAATTCCATCAGTCACGACGCTAGTTCTATCAGTCGTGTTGCTAATTCTATCAGTCGTGTTGCTAATTCTATCAGTCATGTCGGTAGTTCTATCAGTCGTGTTGCTAATTCTATCAGTCATGTCGGTAGTTCTGTCAGTCATGACGGGAGTTATGTTAAAGGAGTCTTAACATTTTATAGCGCAATCGGTCCATATGTTAAAGTAATTGGCCATTCTATTAGAGATGGCTGTCGTTTTGTCAGAAATTATGCAAAAAATCTATTTTCCGGCGCGAGTTCTATCAGTCATGTCGCTAGTTCCGTTAAATAAGTCTTAAAATATTGGTTATTTTGGTGCTTTTTTATGTTAAAATCTATAGAAGACGGATGTTTTCCTTTTCTATTTTTTCCTTTTCCACCATCAAATCTAAAAAACTATTGATGTGTGCTTCCTTCAGGGCCTGATAATTTTTCTTGTCTTGATTGGCACGCGCTGCCATTTCATATTTTAGTTCTTGGTACTGCAAGCGTGCCCACTCGTTTTTGCGCATAAAATCTCTAGTTAAAAGATGCCTTTCCAATGCAGCACTGTAATGTGGACATACATACAGGTGATGCTGAATGGTATCCAATATTTCATCCATATAGTTTTGATTTCTTTTGAATACTTCTCTATCAGCTATACCTTGGTTGCCGTGGTGATCATAGCCTAGTTTATCTAATCCTGATTTGATTACTTCAAAATCATCGGGTGTATGATAGATGATGTCTATATCTATGATGGGTTTAGCATCTAGCAGTGGTACGGAAGTGCTTCCAACATGCTCTATGGTATATGTTTCGGTACCAAGAACGTTTTCGATTTTAGCTTTTATGCTATGGAATTGTGTGATCCAATCGGAGGTGTAATTTGCTAGAAGCATGTTTTTGTTACCAATTTTTGTTTATGCTTATTATGACTGAAAAGGGTAGTAGTCTTGATATCTGGTACAATGGATTCTATGAATTGTGTGAGATCACCACGGAATGTATGTTCTGTAGCATTGCCGAGTTTATATCTTTCGTAGGTATTATCTATACATTGTGCCGTTGTCATCATAAAGATTAGCTTGATGGAGTGCCAAAGATATAAAATATAATGGGAAAGATGTATAGGGAAAGGAGCGTAGCTCTGACATCTTTGTAGAAAACGGAAAAAGATGAAATAAGAAGGGCGTAGCCCTGACATCTGGGATAATCATGATTGCAAAATTTATTTGGAAATATTTATTTAGATGAACTATTTAGGTTTCGATCCTGAGTGCTAGCTGGAAAATGAGTATATTGGTGTGCATACAAATCGACCATTATGCTGAGTGAAACGAAGACTGATGAGCGATTTGATACCCTGTAATTTTTCGCTTAAGGGTCGCCCTTAGAGTCGCTCCTCAGTCGAAAAAATGAATATATCAAAAGAAGTAAGTAAAAAAGGTGCGTAGCTCTGACATCTTTGTAGAAAATAAAAATAGATGAAATAAGAAGGGCGTAGCTCTGACATCTTGGATATTCAAAGCTTTTTATAGCTGGAAACTTCTTTCAATCATCAATCTTCTTTAAACTCAGCTTTATGGTCGAAAGGATTTTATTGTAATCAAAAAATAAGGTTGTGCTGGCAATGAAATTTTACAAAAGAACATAAGAAACATTTGCACTAATCTATAACTTAGCTGAAAAAGAAAGCTTATCAAAAAATGTCCAATTAAATATTTGACCTATTTGTAGTTTAAGATTTTTTTTCTCAGATTATACAAATAATGCTTCTAGACCAAACCCAATCAAAGTCTTTACATTTTCTCAAAAATTAACTTCATAGACGCGCTGTCTAATGACTGCATATCTATTAATTTCAAAGATTTTACCATGTGCAAAGTACTCGTTTTATAATGTTTAAAATGGGGCGTTTGTAAATGTGACTTATACGAAGCGTCATTTTTATAAATTTCTAAAATTCTGACTTGCGTTGGATTATCAACTTGAAACATCGGGAAAATGGCAATGACACCTGCTTCCAATTGTACAGATGCTGCTGCTTCTTCCATTAAAATTTTATTGTATTCAGCCAAATAATTGGAATCAATTTCTATTTCTGAAATTCTGACCATCATTTTTTCTTGGTCAAGGGAAGGTGGTGATAATTTTGGTGTGCAAGAAACCAGCAATAATCCCATTAAATTTGCCCAAATAACGGTTTTAATAAGATTCATCGTAAATTTATTTTTTTGATTGATTAAGGATAAATGGTTCACCTGGTAATAATACAATTAATCTTTGTGGATTTTTAATTTGGACTTTTATAATTTCTGGATCGCCGTTAAACGGAGTAAAATCTGGAGCATCTACCGTGCCCCAATGGGAGCAAATCAATAAAGCATCTGGATATCTTTCTGCAAGTTGTAAAGCTCCTTTTATGGTGAAATGCCATTCACTATCCGAGATGTCAAATAAGATTACATCCGGATCTGGAAGTTTTAAATGTTCAGGCATTAGTTTAGAATCCCCTGTAGCCCAAATAGTGCCATCGACAGTGGTCATAAAAAATCCTGCACAATCTTCTTTTCTAAAAAAACGTTTGGCAAATCCTGGATAAGCATTTTGCCATTGGTGATCTGCTGGTGTCACCTTTATCTTCATATCTCTAATCATAAACTCATCATATATTGCATGGCCAAAAGAGTTCCAACCTTCATTTTGCATCAATGAATCTACATAAATAGTACTATGAAACGCTTTAGTTACTTTTGATAAGTCTTTGCAAGTGGGAATACTGTAATGGTCATTGTCGCTATGGGTGATTATTACGGCATCTAACTCAGGAATATCTGAAGTTGCCACAGGTGCGTCAAATAATACAGGCATATCAAACTCTTTTAACATGGGGTCTATCATGACTCTTGTACCTCTGCTATTTATTAAAAAACCGGCATTACCTAGCCACCTAATAGTCGTTTTTTCATCTTTTAAAAATGCTTCCTTACCAAAAGGATAAACACTCTTTGGCTTGGCTTGATATTTTTTAGTTACCTGAATACTATCTGATTGACCAAATAAATTTGTCAAGCCAATCAAAGTAACAAAAAGGAGAGTTAATAATCTGGACATAATCCTATATTTAATTAAAGCCACAAATTTCATCCTTTATTAGCGTTTTCATTTTATACAAATTACTGATTTAATTATTTAAATAACGGTTTAAGAAAAATTAGTTTAAGAAATGATGGATTGGTTCTGTAACTTTGTAGCAAAAGTTTATAGACCATTATGAGTGAAATAAAAAAGATGGAAACCATTTCTCAATTCAATCATGAAAGAGGGCAAGAGACATTACATCCTTTAGTAAGCGTTTTGGATCAATCTAAATCAAAAATATTAAAACTTGAAAAAACATATTCTGAACTATATGTCATTTTTTTGAAAGACATTAAATGTGAAGATATGTATTATGGTCGCAACAAATATGACTATCAATCAGAATCTCTCATTTTTATTGGACCTGGACAAACTTTTGGATTTGATACTTCTGAAAATATATCTATACAACCAAATGGATGGGCCTTAGCTTTCCACCCTGATTTTATCAGCGGCACGTCTCTTGGAAATCAAATGCACTTATATCATTTTTTTGGTTACCATATTCATGAAGCCTTACATCTTTCAAAACGAGAGATAAAATTGGTTTTAAATTGTTTTAAGCAAATTAAATATGAATTAAAAAACACTTTTGACAGCCATACTAAAACCTTGATTTGTACCAATATAGAGTTGTTGCTAAATTACTGCAATAGGTTTTATACGAGACAATTTATCACACGAGAACTGATTAATAAAAATGTGATAAATCAACTAGACCAGGTTTTGTATCAATATTTTGAGTCAGAACACCCACAAGAACTAGGTCTTCCTTCAGTAAGCTATTGCGCAGATATCTTTCACTTATCACCCAATTATTTTGGTGACCTAATAAAAAAAGAATCTGGTAGATCTGCCCAAGACTATATTCAACAAAAAATAATAGACATCGCAAAACATAGACTCTCCACTAGTAATAAAACAATTAGTGAAGTAGCCTATGACTTAGGATTTAAATATCCACAACATTTTACGAAGCTATTCAAACTCAAAACAGGTCAGGTGCCGAGTGTATTTAGAAAAGTAAACTAGATTTTTATAAGTAAGACTGCAATCAATTTTCTACAACAGTTGTGAATGTAGCGTCAAAGCGTCATAAGTTTTATGGCTTGGATACTTAATGACACGACCTTATCTCTTCACGAGTAGTCAGAAAGCCTTAATGACACGACGTTATCTCTAAATAAGTAGTCACTAAGCCTTAATGACACAACGATAAGACTTAACGATAGACGAAGATTAGGATTTCGGGTTTTTAATCTTTTTATGCTCATTTCAACTATATTGTAATTCAATATTATCATTACATTTGTTGGATAATTTAAACTAATGATGCCGAAACATGTAATTACACTTTTGATGATTTCGTTTTTGACACTTGATCTGTCTGGTCAAATTGATTACAAAGTCAAAGCTGATTTTTCATATTTGAATTATATTGGTAGAACAATCCAAATCGATCCAAGTCCTGACTGGAAGGGCTATTATCTAAATGATGGTCAACATGGTAAAGCATTGAGTCTTGTAAATGGACTTCAATTTAATGAGTTTTTTTTCCTTGGTATCGGAGCTTCTTATCTTGATTTTCAAGGTACAAAAGGCCATACAATCTTTGGCGAAATGGAATTTTCATCTGAGAAAACTGGAATTAGGCCGCTTTTTGGTGTCAAAGGTGGATACTCTCATATCAATAATCATTATGAAAATGGAACTTCCACGGGAATGATTGAACTAAGTGGCGGTTTGTCTTATAGAATAAATCAAATGTTTAAGTTGCAAATGCAATCTGGGATAATGTTTACCCAACAAGTAGTTTTTGTGCCCGTTCGGATTGGTATTAACTTTAAGTAAATTTTCGTCCATAATGTCACTTTTTCCTACCTTTGAATGTTATTTTTGCATTTTGGAAACCATTTAAAATCCAATACGACCTCTATCATCGTATATGTATTTAAATCAGATTCCAAAATATTTTTAACATTTTCTAAAACCAAACCAATGCGAATACTATACACTGTTTTAATCCTTTATATTTCCATTTTTGCCCAAGCCCAAGCTATCAAAGGCATCATAAGCGATAAATCTGGAAATCCTATTGATTTTGTTACCGTGACTGTTAATAAATCACTTCAACATACCCACAGTGATGAGTTCGGAAGATATACTTTAAATGATGTGAAGATGGGAGATACCTTGCATTTTGCACACATGTTACATGAATCTAACTGGGTAGTTATAAATTCAGGACAAATGACATCCACCATTCGTACCATACTAACACAAAAGAATTTTCAGCTAAATCAAGTGACAATATCACCTGAAACACAAGCTCTAAAAACCATTTCTGTCATAGATCTAGAAACCAATCCTGTCAGTACTTCTCAAGAATTATTGAGAAGAGTGCCTGGACTTATTATTGGTCAACATGCAGGTGGCGGAAAAGCTGAACAGATATTTCTTAGAGGATTCGATATTGATCATGGTACGGATATTAATATAAACATAGATGGACTTCCTGTCAATATGGTCTCCCACGCGCACGGACAAGGATACGCTGACATGCACTTTATCATGCCTGAAATCATCGAAAATGTCACTTATGGCAAAGGTCCTTATGATGCAGATAGAGGCAATTTTGCGACTGCAGGATATGTTTCCTTCAAAACTAAAGATAATCCTGATCACTCATTTTTTTCTACAGAGTATGGTAGTTTTAATACTCGTCGTACAGCAGGTTTGTTTAATCTCATTTCATCACAAAATGAATCAGCATATATTGCTTCTGAATATCTGCTGAGTGATGGTCCATTCGAGAGCACACAAGCTTTTAATCGATTTAATGTCTTTGCAAAATATACCAAAAGACTAGAAAATAATGATAAATTGTCCATTTGGGCTTCCCGATTTACCAGTAGATGGGATGCATCAGGACAAATTCCAAATCGTGCGGTAGAAAGTGGTGTGATCACTAGATTTGGTGCTATAGATGATACGGAAGGTGGCAACACTTCTAGAAGTAATATCATGCTGCAATACGCAAAATATCTAAGCAATGACAACTTTATTAAGACAAGAGCTTATGTGAGTGCTTACGACTTTTTGTTGTATTCCAACTTCACTTTTTTCCTAAATGATAGCATCAATGGAGATCAAATAAAACAAAAAGAACAAAGAAATATTTATGGTCTTGACACTGAATTGAATTACAGGTCCAGTGATATTTCTGATGATTTATTGTTTAGACTCGGTGCAGGATTAAGATACGATGATGTCAATGATGTTGAACTTTCTAATACGGTCAATCGTATCACCACATTGAGTTCATTAGCTTTGGGTCAAGTGGATGAGTCTAATATTTTCGGATATGCCGATGCAACGTATGATTATGGACACTTACAAGTGAATGCAGGAATCAGAGCAGATTATTTTAATTATATTTATGAAAATAGCTTGTCTCCACTGTATGATCTTCGTACTGCAACAAAAATAGCCATCAGTCCTAAGTTGAATTTCCAATACACATTCAATAACAATACACAGCTATTTGCCAAGTTTGGTAAAGGTTTTCACTCCAATGATACACGTGTCGTAGTGGACGAACAAGCAAGACATATTTTACCTGGTGCCTATGGTGTTGATTTTGGTGGTGTATTCAAGCCTCATAGAAATTTGATTATCAATGCAGCTGTTTGGTACTTACATTTAGACCAAGAGTTTGTCTATGTAGGTGATGGTGGCATCGTAGAGCCAAGTGGCAAATCTAGAAGACAAGGTATCGATATAGGATTCAGATATCAGCCATTACATTGGATATTTATGTATTCTGACTTAAATATTGCTAACCCAAGAAGCGTAGAAGATGCAGAAGGGGAGAACTTCATTCCACTTGCTCCGACATTGACCAATACAGGTGGATTATCCTTTAATGTTGGCAAAAAAGTAAGTGGTGGATTGAGATACAGACACGTTGCCGACAGACCTGCGAATGAAGATAATTCCATTGTAGCCAAAGGATATACCGTCCTAGATTTTAATATCAATTATACCATCAAAAAAGTTATGTTAGGCCTTGAAATCAATAACCTATTGGACACAGAGTGGAACGAAACACAGTTTGCCACAGAATCAAGATTGCGCACAGATGCAGCATCAGTAGAAGAAATTCACTTCACGCCAGGTACGCCACTATTTGTGAAGGGTAAGTTGACTTATATGTTTTAAGAAGATTCGATAGTTAATTATAGGTTTTACAATGTCTTTTTTAAGTTTGGAGATCTTATTTAAATTAAGTAACAAGTTTAAATAAGATCTCCAGATTTACAAGTGTTTTATTGTAACTATTTAGTTTGTTGAGGTTTGTTAACGGTTCAGTGCTTTGCGTTCGTCACGCTTTTGGCGGGATGACGTCAAATGGCTTGTTATCAGCTTTTTCCTTTTAGTTTTTTTATGGCTTCAATAACTCCCTTCTTTTGGGATTCTTCTTCATTCAGCTTATTAACCACAAACTTTAAAAGAATATCTATTGCAATTGCTTTGTCATAACATTCTTCTTCACTATATGTGTGTATTCCTCCCGATAATTGGTCATACAACAATTGTAATGGATTATCTCCTAATTGTTTTAGAGAACTTGGTAGAAATTTATATACTTCTTCAATTAAGTTAGACATTTGATGATTGTCGTAATATTTATCTAACGCAGCTTTTATTCCATCGGCTCCATCTATATCTAACTCACTCAGTTTTAAACATATATTTTTTATTTCGTTTTCTGTTATTCTTCTGAAATAAGCAAAAGCACCAATTCCATAGTTTGACGAAAGGTTCATTAATCCCTTTTTATAATATTCTAAATCATCTTTTGAAAGGAATTTTGATATTTCTAGTTCATGTTTTATTTCAAATGGAGGATACTGGCCAATTTTCCTTATAAAATATGATGATTGTGGGAAATTGTTGTTTTTAGGCTGTGGTTCTTCACAAAAAATATTGAATACCAAGTCATGTTTGTATTGATTGCAACACTTACAGATACCTTTATAATGTTGAGTATCATATGGGATATCTTCATGGTTTTCTATTTTTACTTCAATAAATTTTCGACTACCTACCGCGGGTAAATTACCATACAGTTGCTTTACTCTGTCAGGATATATTTGCAGCTCAAATGTTTGTTTCGATTTACTTATTGGACAGTATGAATTATATGTCATTCCATGAATTGCATTAGGGTGAACATCATTTATATCAATTTCTACTTTCTTATAAAGCGGAAAATCTTCAATCATCTTAGTTATTGTGCTCATAAAATATTTTTATCTTCTATCTATATTCATTTTCAAGCCTTTTAATTACTTCTACAGGTTTGATGTAGTCGCCCATTAGCTCAAAATTAAAAGGTTTTGAATCATCAAAAATTTGAGTTTGTCGTTCATTTAATACTTCTGATGTATAGCCAACTTTTATTATTCGTCCTTCACCGGCCGCTGTCAATTGGAGGTTCTTATCTACACAACCTGGTGTGATGCATATATTATAACCTCTTCCCTTAGCTTTTACGCTTGGATATATTATACCATCAAAGCCATACTCTAATTTAGATTCAGCAAACAAAGCTGAGATGATGTAATCAGTATCAAATCTAATGTTAGGATTAGCAAACTGTTGAGCAAAGAATTCGTTTATAAGTTTCGTTCTTATTGATAATATTCTATCTGTTATCAATATTTTATTTAATTCAGAATTCATCCTATTCAAGAATGAATCTTGATTATCATTTGAAAATCCTGGCAAAATTATTAACAAATTAATATCATTTTTAACTTCCCACCTACTAAATGTAATTTTCTCATTGGAATTGAATAAGTTATTTCTAAAGGTTTTTGATGCTTCTAAACATGCCGTTAATCTAGCATTATTTATATCGTCCTCTCCAATTTCTGGTGGCAAAATACTTCCATAAAACATTGTTTTATTCGGGGTACTTGCACGTTGGAAAGAAGTGTTGAATATTTGAGGCTTGTAGCTTAGCTGGGACCTAGTTGTAAATACTTCTTCATCTGATTCATTTGGCCTAGCTCTGAATATTGGAAATCCAGGATGAAGGGTATAACCTATACCAGGTGTAGGACCTAATTGTGCTATATAGTTTTTTATATCTTCAACAGGTTGAGTTGACAGATGTAATCTAGATATTTTGTTAAGTATTATTAATTCACTCATCTTCGATTAATTGCTGATGACGTCAAGTCTATATGATGGATGAAGCGATAGCGAATCTATCATCATAGCCGTTGTTAGTCATAGGACTTTCCATTCTAAATTCCCATCTTTATCTGCTTTTACACCAAATCCTGCTTGCATTCGTTCAAAATTTATTATTTGGCCAGGTATATATGTAACTTTCATCTTTGTAGCACCTACAAATTCAAGTTTTCTGTCAACAACATCTGGGTCAAGTACAATATTATTATCATTATACCCACGAGGTACACTTGGATATACAATCCCATCAACTGGTTCCATGTTGAATCCATCAATTTTGTTTAACATTCTGTCTGCGTAATAATTTGAAATCATATATTCCTTATTATCATCAATTTTAGTTTTTGCAAATTCTTTAGCGAAGAAATCCATTAGTGCAAATTTACTATCGTCGTTCACCTTTTTTCTTGTCGCTTCGTAATACTTACTAGTACATTCTACATCCCTGTCTTGAATATTAAGCCCAGGAGCTTTCTGTTGTAAAGTTATTAAAGCATCAGGTGATTTTATCACTTCTGCAAGTATTAAATCTTCTTTCAATTTCCATTCACCAACTGTTAACCAATAGGTCCAATCTTTATTTAGTCTTTCTAAGTTCAAACCCTTAGAAATTCCTTCCATGCATGCAGTAACAATTTCGGTTGAGCAATAGAAGACAGGAGTTCCTGGTTTATTTACCCTTCCAAATCCTTTAAGTTTATGTTTATTCTTTTCATTTACATAGCTGATATCAGATAAAGTCGGATAAGATACACTACTCAAATGGTCTTCATGAGGACGAGCTCTAAATAAAGTTTTGAAATTTAAGGATTCATGCAAAACGGGCTGGTCAGATTCCATTTTTAAAGTTATTACACTAACAGGTATGCTTGGTAAAAGCTCATTTAACATGAATGTCAAATCAGTATAATCATATTCTGTCAAATTATTTTTTATTTTTTCAAGCTTTCTTAGAATCTCTTCTATTGTCATTTTGGTTTCTAATTATGGTACCAATTAAAAGAAAAATTGTTTCGGAATATCTTTTTTCTTAATATATTATTTCTAAATGTCTTGTGACTAACTTACTTATTTGCGCAACTCCTTTTTAACAAAATCATCATAACTCCTTGATCTTCTTATCATATTAAATATATAAATATACGAAAGTTTGTTAATAAGATTCGTTTTCAAACGTTTTTTATACATTTGTACATGGAAAATTATAACATAATGAAGACTGTCACTACCAATCATTCTTTCATTTAATTCACTACGCTAAGGCAAATATAGGATTATTTGTAAAAGATGAGAATAGTTTACTAAATTTAATTTGGATTTTTATGATTTGATTGGTCTTAGGAATATTTTGGAATATGGCCTTGTACATCAAAACTCATCGTCTCTTGTTTCCATCTCTAATGAAAAATTAACTAAAGCCATTGTAATCAACTTGCAAAGGTGAGGGAATAGTCAAGACACTTGACGATATCTCCATACAATACTTAAATTTCGTTTTTCAAATTTAGCTGCGCTACCGAAGCTTCCGTTCAAGGGAGTTTTCATTCTAGGCACTTCGTACCAAACGAAAACTTAGTTGTTACCTGTAGTGCTTATTTTCTTATTGCTCTCAACCGCGTCATTATTGTGTCGCCGTATGGTGTTAAAGTCCAATATTTTTTCTTATCATGAATACTTCTTTTTTTCAAACTTTCTGTTATATAATTTAGCGCACGAAACTGAATTTTTATAGTTTGAAAATCAGAGTCGTGTAATGAGAAGCTTTCTGGATGTCTTTTTTCTTTCTTTAAATCTTTAGTTAGTTTTTCAACCGTCATTTTTCTTATTAAGACATTAATTTTTTGCTTCAAACTTTCTTCTGTGGTTTCATCAATCATTAATGGGCTAATTTCAGCGAACATCTGATTCCATGATAAAGAAGTTTTAGATGTATAAGTTACAGTTTGTATCTTCCAATCTTCTCCAACAGCGGACAGATTATAGTTTACTTCAAATAAATCATCTCCTGAACTAAGATCTTCAGTTCCTTCTGGAGCAAATGATTGATTCTTCTTTAATTCCTTTGTGAGTTTTTCATTCTCTTTCTTTAATTCCAACACTTCTTTTGTTAAATCTTCACTTGGAAGCAAATCCGTTTTGATCCAACCTGGTCTTGGTTTATCTTTAATAAGTTTTACAAGACTTCTACTTACTTGAGATCCAAGTTCTATTGGGCTTAACCAATATCTACATAATTTTTTTTGCGCTAGTTCTCTAAAACTGTCTAATTTTTTCTTGAAATCGGGATTTTCTTCACTTTTCGACACAACGATTTCACTAGGATTTTTATGCAAAAAAGCTATGATAGGAATATCTTGGCTGAGAGCATATTCATATTCCATTTGTGTATAACTGATTCCACTTTCGCTTGGCGACCCATATCTACCACCAATTATTAAAATATAGTAATCGCAGTCATCAATAAGCCTTTTTATTAATGTCCATTGATCGTCATCTGCCGCTGGAAACATCTCCATACCAACCGGTATACAATCTAATTCTAATAAAGCTTGTATAACTTCTTGTCGTTCTTCGGTAAGATCTTTATATGTAGAGCTAACGAAAACTTGAAATTTTTTGTTCATATATACGGTTTTTTGGCATTACAGGTAACTTACTTATTTACAAAACTCCTTGTTAATAAAATCATCATAACTCCTAGATTTTCTCTTCATAAAATAAATAAAAAAGACGAAAGATTGTTTACATACATAAACTTACATACGCAATGAAGTCCAACTATACCATCATTCCTTACATTTTATTACGCTAAGGCAAATATAGGATTATTTGTAAAAGATGAGAATAGTTTACTAAATTTAATTTGGATTTTTATGATTTGATTGGTCTTAGTATATATTAGTTCTTGGTTCTAAAACATCAAAACTCTTCATTTTTGAGTTTGTCTTTGAACACCAAGTGGAACGAAACACAGTTTGCCACAGAATCTAGATTGCGCACAGAAGCAGCATCTGTGGAGGAAATTCACTTTACGCCTGGTACACCACTATTTATGAAGGGTAAGTTGACTTATTTGTTTTAAACTAGCGTTCATCAAATTAATCTAAATGTATGAAGGCATGGTTAAGATTCCATGCCTTTCTTAGTTTATGGGCATCTGTTAACTTAATAATATAGAATTAATATGCTACAAAAATAAATTTCTTACCTTTGTCCCATATTTATATAAAACCAAATGATAGGACGAACCAAAATTAGTATTGTGGTCATTTTTATGTTCATGAATATAATAATGACTTATGGGCAGAGCATACGAGGAAAAATTATTGATAAAAACACTAGACAGGAACAACCCGCTGTTCAAGTCTCATTAAAAAATACCGATTTTAGCGTTTTTACGAATGGCTTGGGTAATTTTGAGTTTAAGGAAATTCCTTCTGGAACTTATACCATCGTTGCTTTAATGAGTGATAAAGAAGTAGTCGTAACAGATGTTACTTTAGATGGTGAAGATGTAGATTTAGGTACGCTAGAAGTAACTTCTGAGGCACCGAGTTCTTTGGGTTCAGAGATTTCTATTATTGACGTGACTGATTTGGCAGGTATAGAAAATGAAAATGATAATTTTTCATCTGTGCTTGCAGCAGGTCGTGATCCCTTTACAAATGCGGCTGCATTTAATTTAGGTACAGGTAGGTTTAGACCACGTGGTTTTCAAAACGAAGATTCAGAAATGTTGATGAACGGCATGTTGATGAATGATCAAGATGATGGACGTGTATTGTGGACGGCATGGAGTGGACTGAATGATGTACTAAGAAATCAAACCCAAATCATAGGTTTGTCTCCAAATGATTATACTTTCGGTGGTATTGGTGGTGGTACATTTGTAGACTTGACAGCTTCTAGTCAGCGTGCTGGTACAAAAGTGGTGTATTCATTTTCAAATAGATCATACCAACATAGAGCCATGATAACTCATAGTTCAGGTATGCAAAAAAATGGATGGGCTTATTCACTATCTGCATCTCATCGCTATGGAACCCAAGGATATATAGAAGGAACTTATTTTCAAGGTACTAGTTATTTTGCTTCCGTAGATAGGAAGTTAAATGATAATCACACCCTAAATGCGGTAATATTCGGAACACCGCAGGTCAGAGGTAGGTCTACGGGAAGTTTTCAAGAAATGTATGATTTAGCTGACAATAATTATTATAACCCTAACTGGGGATACCAAAATGGTGAAGTTAGAAATTCAAGAGAATATCGCATCAACCAACCTGTGGCTATGTTGCGCCATGATTGGAAAATTTCATCAAAAACAAATGTAATTACAACGGCTGGTTTTCAATGGGGAACCTTTGCCTCATCAAGACTTGACTGGTATGATGCACCAGATCCAAGACCAGATTATTACAGAAGATTACCAAGTTATGCACCTGATCAGTTTTCAAAAGACTTAATCACAGAATATTTACAATCTGACATTAATCATAGACAACTAGACTGGCAGAAATTATATGACGCCAACTCCACTAGAAATTATACGATTGAAAACGTAGATGGTATAGCTGGAAATAATGTGACAGGCAAATTAGCAGCATACGTTATTGAAGAAGAGCATTATGATAATAGAAAATTGAGTTTAAATACGATTCTAAATTCAAAAATATCACAAAACTTTTCTTTATCAGGTGGTGCTCAGTACTTGAGTGAGAGAGTTCATTATTATAGACAATTGGATGATCTAATGGGTGCTGATTTTTATATTGACTTCAATAGGTTTGCACTAAGAGATTTTCCGAACAATCCTAATGCAGGACAAAATGACTTGAACAATCCAAATAGATTGGTAAAAGAAGGAGATATCTATGGGCACAATTATTATATTCAAACAAATAAAGCAATGGCTTGGGGACAAGGAGTGTACACAACGAATCAATTTGACTTTATGGGTGGACTTTCTTTAGCAAATCAATCATTTTACCGTGATGGAAATACAAAAGTAGGGCTCTTCCCTGACAACTCTTTTGGAAAGTCTGAAACTCAGAATTTCTTTAATTATGGTGTAAAAGCAGGTGTAACTTACAAGCTAGATGGTAGGAATTATTTAGTTGCCAATGGGTCATACAGAACAAGAGCGCCTTATGCTAATGAAAGTTTTGTATCACCAAGGGTAAGAGATCAGATTGTCCAAAACTTGACCAATGAAAAAATCACTTCTGGTGAAATCTCTTATCTAGCTAGATATACCAACCTTAAGGCTAGAGTGACAGCATTTTACACAAATTTTGAAGATAAGATTTCGAATGATGTGTTTTATCATGAAGAATTCAGAACTTTTGTCAATTATTTAATGACAGGTATAGATAGACGTCATACAGGTTTAGAAATGGGACTTGAATACCAATTAAATAATAATTTTGCATTTGTAGTTGCAGGTTCATTAGGTCAATATATTCATACATCCAGACCATCAGCTACTATTTCGAGAGATAATAGCGCAGAAGATTTTGTCCAAGATAGGACCATTTATATTAATAACTATTATGTAGCTGGAATGCCGCAAAATGCAGGAACAATTGGTTTGCAATTCGACAAGGACTATTGGTTCCTAAATGTAAATGTCAATGGATTTAGCAAAAATTACTTATCTTTTAATCCAGATAGAAGAACAGCAGAAGCCGTAGAAGGAACAAGTTTACCTGAACAAGCAGAGCTTTTTAATACCATTATTGATCAGGAGAAGTTGCCTGATGCAGTAACTGTAGATATCTTCTGTGGTAAGTCCATTCGATTTAAAAACAGGAGTACTTTAAATATAAATCTGAACGTAGGCAATATATTGAATAACAAAAACTTTATTACTGGAGGATTTGAGCAGTTTAGATTCGATTTTGAAGGTAAAGATGTTAGCAAATTTGCACCAAGATATTTTTATGCCTTTGGAACAAATTACAGTTTAAATATCTCATACGTATTTGCAAGATAAAAATTAAAT
>Ga0209812_10001437_pt1 | contig 16451 bp, 14 predicted proteins | sample JI71714BDNA_FD_187502 | JGI IMG/M metagenome (GOLD analysis project Ga0209812, IMG submission 187502) | Wastewater effluent complex algal communities from Wisconsin, to seasonally profile nutrient transformation and Carbon sequestration -... | ecosystem: Engineered > WWTP > Effluent > Algae...
AGTCTTGCCCCGAGTATCCTAGCGGTCACAGGCGCCAATGCGATCGTGGATTGGGTGTTTGTGGAATTGCGTTCGGCAGCAGATAGTACAGTGATTGTGGACAGCCGGGCGGCGTTAGTGCAGCGGGATGGTGACATTGTTGACCTCGACGGTGTATCTCCGGTTACATTTGGCACAGCGAATGCGGTGACATCGTACTTTGTGTCGGTCCGTCACCGGAACCATTTGGGTGTGATGAGTGCGACAGCCTTACCGATCGGACTAACGCCTTTGGTGGTGGACTTCCGGAAAGCATCGGCGGCAACGTTCCGGATCAATACGAATGTTCAGAGTCAAGCACAAGTGGTGGTGGAGCAGGGACGAGCGTTGTGGGCTGGGAATGCGACACAGAACAACGAGGTGGTGTACCAAGGCACGGGGAACGATGTAAATGTGGTATTCCAGACGGTGGTCAGCAGCAATGCGAATGTGTTCTTGTCGCCCTTCTTCAAGTTGAAGGAGTACAACCGTGGGGATATCAATATGGACGGCGAGGTGATTGCCCAAGGCACGGGGAATGATGTGGAGTTCATATATAACAACATCATCAAGAACCATCCGGGGAATGTATTGATCCAAAACTTCTTCATCATTCGGGAGCAATTGCCTTGAGAGCTTATAGAATAGACAATTATAAATCCCTGAGCCATTGGCTTGGGGATTTTTTTTTCATCTATATCATTTTGCAGCTTTCCTCCATTAGTTGTGGGGAATGTCTCAATTTGGTCGTAAATTTCCACTTCAACAGACCATCAACATGAAACGGAAAATCCCTCTTTTCCCCCTCGAGACACCACCCGCCTCTGACGTTCGTCCTGTTACCGGACGGATGACTGCCGAGGGAATTGCGCTTAAATCGCATTACCCGGCTCAAAAGTGGCCGCATATAGCCTTCACCGCCGGAATTCCTCCATTTCTACGGGGGCCTTATGCCACCATGTATGTCCAACGCCCCTGGACGATCCGGCAATATGCTGGTTTTTCTACTGCGGAAGAATCCAATGCCTTTTACCGCCGAAATCTCGCCGCCGGACAAAAAGGGCTCTCGGTCGCTTTTGACCTAGCTACCCACCGAGGGTACGATTCCGATCACCCCCGTGTGGTGGGCGATGTCGGCAAAGCGGGTGTCGCCATCGATACTGTCGAAGACATGAAGCGTTTGTTCGATCAAATCCCCCTCGACCAAATGTCGGTGTCCATGACCATGAATGGGGCGGTGCTGCCGATCATGGCGTTCTATATCGTGGCTGCGGAAGAACAAGGGGTGCTACCCAAACAATTGACCGGTACAATACAAAATGATATCCTGAAGGAGTTCATGGTTCGGAATACTTATATTTATCCTCCCGCGCCTTCCATGCGGATCATCGGGGATATTTTTGCGTACACCACCCAACATATGCCAAAATTTAACTCCATCTCCATCTCGGGCTACCACATGCACGAGGCAGGTGCCCCCGCCCACATGGAGATTGCCTATACCTTGGCCGATGGTTTGGAATACATCCGGACAGGGCTGGCGGCGGGGATGTCCATTGATGCGTTTGCACCTCGTCTTTCGTTTTTCTGGGGAATTGGGATGAATCATTTCATGGAAATTGCCAAAATGAGGGCTGCACGCGTTCTTTGGGCCAAATTGGTGAAGCAATTTAATCCCCAAGATCCTCGCTCGATGGCCCTCAGGACGCACTCCCAAACCTCCGGCTGGTCATTGACGGAACAAGATCCTTTCAATAATGTCACCCGAACATGTGTGGAGGCTTTGGCCGCTGCCATGGGCCACACGCAATCTTTGCATACCAATTCCTTGGATGAAGCCATTGCATTACCCACCGATTTCTCCGCCCGCATCGCCCGAAATACCCAACTTTACCTCCAACACGAAACCCAAATTTGCCGTGTCGTGGATCCTTGGGGGGGCTCCACGTATGTCGAAACCCTGACGCACGAGTTGATCCAAAAAGCATGGCAGTTGATTCAAGAAGTGGAAGAATTGGGGGGAATGACCAAAGCAATTGAAGCGGGACTACCTAAATTGCGCATCGAAGAGGCCGCCGCCCGGAAACAAGCGCGCATCGATTCGGGTAAAGATATCATTGTCGGGGTCAATAAATACCAAACGTCAGAAGATGCAGGGATCGAATTGCTTGAAGTAGACAACCAAGCTGTGCGCCTCCAGCAAGTCGCGCAGTTGGAAAGGCTTAAAAAAGACCGTGATAGTCAAGCGGTCGCGCTGGCGTTGCAGGCGTTAACGGAGGGTGCTCGTTCTGGAGCAAACTTACTGGATTTAGCTGTAGAAGCCGCCCGCTTACGGGCTACGCTGGGTGAAATCTCCGATGCCCTGGAGGTTGTTTTCGGTCGTCACCAAGCCATCATTCGTTCCATTTCTGGGGTTTATCAAGCCGAAGTAAGCGACAATGAGCAATTTCAAAAAGCTAAAGAATTGGCCGATGCTTTCGCCGAACAGGAAGGTCGCCGCCCGCGGATTTTGGTCGCTAAAATGGGACAAGATGGTCATGACCGAGGCGCTAAAATCATTGCCACAAGCTTCGCCGATCTTGGGTTTGATGTGGACATGGGGCCTCTCTTTCAAACGCCAGAAGAAACCGCGCGTCAGGCCGTCGAAAATGATGTACACATCGTGGGTGCCTCGAGTTTAGCGGCTGGACACAAAACCTTGGTCCCGCAGTTAATCGACGAATTGCGCAAACTCGGACGTGAAGATATCCATGTGATCGCAGGCGGGGTGATTCCCCCCAAAGATTATGCCTATCTTTACCAAGCGGGTGTCAAAGGGATTTTTGGCCCAGGGACGATCATTTCGGTTGCCGCACAAAAGATTTTAAACGATTTAATGAGTTAATTCGGAATCATGAAAAATACCATCGCTCTTGCGTTTTTGCTGTGTGCCGTGAGTTTAATCGCCCGGGCGCAACATCCGTTTATGACTTTCAATATTCGCCTCGCCACACCAACCGATGGAATTAATCAATGGGAAAACAGGAAAGACCGTGTGGCTGAAACGATTTTGTGGTACGGTACGCAGGTTGTAGGAGTTCAAGAGGCTTTACACAACCAAATGGTGGATTTGCAAGCTAGATTACCCGAATATGCTTATGTGGGTGTTGGACGGGATGATGGAAAAACAGCCGGTGAATATTCCGCTATTTTTTATAAAAAAGCTGCTTTGGAGGTAATCGATTCGCAAACGTTTTGGCTAAGCGAAACACCGCAAGTACCTAGCTTTGGGTGGGATGCCAAAATTCGTCGTGTCGTCACATGGGCCAAATTCAAAGATAAAGAGAGCGGGAAGGTATTTTTTGTATTCAACACCCACTTCGATCACCAAGCTGTTGTAGCCCGCCGCGAAAGTGCAAAATTACTCAAAAAGAAGGTAGCCGAAATTGCCGGAAATGTGCCCATGGTGGTGATGGGCGATTTCAATGCGTCCCCCAGTCAAGAACCCATACAAATTATGCTTGGTGCAATGACTCCCAAGTTAGAGGAAGCACGACTGGTTTCACAGTCAAAACCCTTTGGTCCTACAGGAACGTTCAATGGGTTTCAGGCCAGTGAAACGTCAGACGACCCCATTGACCATATCTTCATTACCCCAAGTTGGCGAGTACATAAATTTGGGACGCTTTCGCCCACTTGGAAGGGTTTGTTTGCCTCCGATCATTTTGCTGTGATCGCTTGGATGGAATTACCTTAAAAGGCCCGTTCCAGTTGCTTTTTCTTTTCCCACGGGGCCGTGGTTTGCCGGCTTAAGTCCCACAAGAAAAAGAGGACTACCGCTAGGAATAACAAGAAAATAATTTTAAAAAGTTGTTGATTTTTTTTGCTTGCCATAGGTCTTAATCAGATTGTTTGGGCGTATGGTAGGCCACAAATTCACAGGTTTTTGATCCAACTTCGGCCCAAGATAAAGAGGGGAGTACCTTCAGATGAACAAAACTCCCTTTGTCCATGGAGCCCCCATTAGCTTGCTTGGTGAGGTATTCCCCAAAAAAGGTAATGTCAGGATTGTGACCAAAAATGGCTACGGCCTTGACATCCTCCGGAAGTTCGTTAATCGCCGCCAAGTAAGCTCGTGGACCGCCATCATATAACCCCTGAATGGGTACGATTTGTTCGACCGGGAACTGAATTTGTTCCGCAAAGATTCGGGCTGTTTCTGCAGCTCGGGGTGCCGGTGACGTCCGAAAAGCTTCAATTGGAATGCCCAAATCAGCCAGTTTTTTTCCCATGCGGGCCGACTGCATGATGCCCGCAGAAATCAGTTCCCGCTGAAAATCAGCAAAATGAAAACTGCCTTCCTCGGCTTTGGCATGACGAACTAAAAAGATGGTTTTTCCCATTAGGCTTACATTTATGACGCAATTTACTTGGACTTTTAATCATCACAAACAAAAAAAAAGGATTCATTGGACGATTCGTCCATGAATCCCATAATTAATTAAGGAACACCTCAAATCCATTAGTCATCAATACGCAAAAATTCCCCGCGACGATTAAATTCCAACGTGACTCGGTTGGACAAATGTAAATCCTGACCATCTGACTCCAATTCCCAACCAATAGCGACCGCCTCCGGAAATAAGGAGGTTGCCTTATCAAGCAATTGGGAATCAATAGCCCCTGAAGGAATCGCGGTCCGGCCATCAATTTCTGTTATTTCCCCACGACGATTAAATTCCAAGCGGGTCAGGTTCTGTAAGGTGACATAGTATTCCCGACTTAGTCTGGATTCATCAAAATCCTGGACAATCTGAATGATGGGCTCATTGGGATAAAACGTCGAAATAAAAGTAGTCGCTGCTGTAGGCAGTTTTGATTCGGGTATGACACGATCATCTTCACAACTGCTTAGACCCACAAATAATAGAGCGACGAAAAGATAGGATAACCGATGTGTGATAGATTTCATAAACATAAATTGGTGAATTTTATCAAAATACGGAGCCGTACCTTTTTTTGCTTCCAGACAATTTATTTTTTCTTGGTGGAAGCAAACAATTCAGGACCTACGTATCTTGTTTCAGATATAAATGAAAGGATCTGTGTTTTTCTCCCCGAAGAAAAAAAGTTTACCTCAATTGGTCGAACAATGCAAAAAACGACATCCGGCCAGCCAAAAAGAACTATTCGATCGGTTCTCAGGCTATGCCATGGCGATTTGTCAACGGTACGCTGCTAATGATTGGGAAGCGGAAGAGATGGTGAGTGATGGTTTCCTTAAAGTTTTTCAACATATCGATTCGTACAACGCTGAACTACCTTTTGAAAGTTGGTTCAAGCGTGTAGTAATCAACTGTGCAATTGATTATTTCCGAAAGCATCAACCCAAGGCAACGTATGCTTCGTTGGATGGGGTTCTGGATGTCTCGTATTCCATAGAAAGTTCAGCACAATACAGTGAGGAAGAACTTTTGAGTATGGTACAAGGACTCTCCCCGGCCTACCGCTTGGTCTTCAGTTTATCCGTTATTGACGGCTTTAGTCACGAAGAAATTGCGAATCAATTGCAAATTACAGAAAGCGCCGTTCGCGCCAATTTAGCCAAAGCCAAAGCCAAACTACGCGAACGAATGCTACAAAAAGAATCTCATTCACAAGCAAAATCGATGGGTTATGTCAAGTCATGATATGGAAGATCTTTTCAAAAATGCCTTGGATCGTCCAAGCGCCCCCGTTTCACATCGTGTTTGGTCATCCATTCAGGCGCATTTGCCTATTCCTTGGTACAAACAAGCTTGGATAGGTTGGCTTTTTGCTTTGCTATCGTCACTCGGAACCTTAGGGCTTGCGTATCACGTGTGGGATCTAAAAACTCAATACCGTCAGTTCACACCAACCTCAACCGTCATCTCCCGGATCGATACCGTGTATGTTTCCCGGATTGATACGATTTATGTCCTCCAGCAACCAAGTCGATTCGTTCAACCCCAGATCGTGAGTACATCGCCAACGCGTGCAGAGAATTTTCCCCTGCAATCACCCGGTGGTTATTCCCCAAATCGGGAGGAAACGGCTATGCAGGTCAACGTTCCAGCACAAGATACGCAAGGAGAAAGCCAAGCCGCACCTGTTGAGGTTGCACCAAAACGGGCCGAAGAATCTGAGTTGGTCATGCGTCAATCTCGACATGAGATCGGGGTGGGGTCGAGTGAAAATACACCAAGTCCGGCTGACGAGTCTCCTAGCAAAACGGCTGAAAATGACCCAGAAAAAACCAAGGCTGATATAAACCGGAAACCCCTAACCTCGGATCTGCGTATGTTCGTTTCTCCATCCGCCAGTGTCCGGGGCTCCTGGGCTATGCAGGTAGGTATGGAGTGGGAAATTCGACAAAAATGGGGGGTGGGACTTGGCCTGCAAGGCGATTTTTTCCCGGAAATAGAATATGATCGTGTGGCTGACTTTGTGCGCGTGTATGGAAAAAATCCAAGCCAAGTTTATCCCGAACTCGCCAATATCCCCACGTCCTCACAAAATCTTTTAGAGGATATTGAAATCCAAAGGACGGTATTCTCTGTGCCTATCTATACAAGGTATTATGTCCCAATACGTCGGGGATGGCGGTGGTATCCCGAAATAGGCTATCGACTTTCGGTGCGGACTCGGGAGCGCGTGGATGTGGATATAGATTCGGAAGAAGGTCCTAATTTTAGACTATTCACAGCCCGAAATCCGACACAATCTTTCTCAAAAGCGTTTATTGGCGGAGGTTTGGATTGGCAAAGTCGAGGTTGGACGTTCCAAGTGGGCACACGCTGGGTCAATCAAGAAGGGCTTTCTTTCCAAATGGCCTTGGGGAAAACTTTGCTGGGTAAAAGCAAAGGCAACTTATGGCGATTTTAATTCAGTGCTTTGATCATTTTTTGCTATTTTTTTCTCATTTTAGTTTTTCTAAAAATGGAGTAACACATGGGAAAATTACACGAGGTGATTCGTCACATCGAAGCTTGGGCACCCAAAGCTTGGCAAGAAGGATACGATAACAATGGTTTGTTGGTCGGTGATGCAAATCAGGAAGTACATGGAGTTTTGGTTACATTGGATGTCACGGAAGCTGTGTTGGCAGAAGCCAAAGAAAAAGGGTGTAATGTAGTCATTGGCCACCATCCCTTGATTTTCAAAGGAATCAAGTCATTGGCAGGAGATGATCCCGTCAGCCGGACGATTCGGATGGCCATCAAAGAGGATATAGCTGTCTATGCTGCCCATACCAATTTAGACCATGCCGGGGATGGTGTGAGTTTTGAAATGGCTCGGCGACTGGGTTTGTCCAATGTTCATGTGTTGGATCCTCAACGGGGGCGTTTGAAAAAATTAGAGGTCTTTGTTCCAGCAGCTAATAAGGAAGGGGTTTTGAAGGCTTTGCATGAAGCAGGGGCCGGCGAAATTGGGAATTATAGTCAATGTAGCTTTCAGACGAGTGGTCAGGGGACATTTTTCCCCAAAGATGGAGCCTCGCCTGTCATTGGGCAGGTAAACCGGCGAGAAGAGGTGCAGGAAGTGAAAATAGAAGTACTTGTACCCGCCCATTTGGAAAGCCTAGTACTTCGGGCTATGTATGAGGCGCATCCGTATGAAGAAATTGCGTATTTTTTATCCACTTTGGATAACCTGCATCAAAATGTCGGTGCAGGGATATGGGGGGAGTGGGACGAGCCCAAGCCAGCTCAAGAGGTTTTGGCACAGCTTAAATCTGTTTTTCAAGTACCTGTTATTCGACATACCGCCATCGTGAAGGAGCCGATCCGCCGCGTGGCGCTTTGTGGTGGTGCTGGCAGTTTTTTGATTGGAAAAGCCCTGAGTCGACAAGCTGATCTCTACATTTCCTCAGATTTTAAATACCACGACTTTTTTGAAGCCGATGGTCGGATCATTCTGGCCGATATTGGGCATTTTGAAAGTGAGCAATTTACAAAAGACTTGATTGTTACCTATTTGTCCAAGAAATTTACTAACTTTGCGATCCATTTATCAGGAATACAAACCAATCCGATTAACTATTTCGTCTAAATTTCAGTAATTACCTGAAAGATTCAGGCGGCGAATCATACGTATATATATGGAAATTGCAGAAAAATTAAATGCATTGCTCGAGTTGCAAGCCATTGATTCCCAGTTAGATGAACTGAGAAAATTGCGCGGTGACTTGCCAGAGGAAGTCAAGGATTTGGAAGATGAAGTGATCGGCATCGAAACGCGGTTGAAACGTTTTAAAACGGACATCGATAGTTTGCAATCAGAAATCGCCAAACACCGACTCAATAAAAAGGATTCGGATAAATTAATCGCCAAGTACAAAGAGCAGCAAATGAATGTCCGGAATAACCGGGAGTTCGATGCTATTTCGAAAGAATTGGAAGGTCAAGAACTTGAAATCCAATTGTCAGACCGTCGCATCCGGGATGCGGAATTTAAGATTAAGGAGAAAGATGACGAACTGACCAAAGTTCAAATTCAATTGGATACCCGCAAAATTGCGTTGGACGCGAAACGTAAAGAGCTGGATAAATTGATCGCCGAAAGTCAAGAAGACGAAGTACGATTATTGAAGGAATCCGAAAAGAAAGCGAACAAAATCGAAGAGCGTCTTCTGAATGCGTACCACCGAATTCGTAGCAATGCGAAAAATGGTTTGGCCGTTGTAGCGGTGGATCGTGGCGCTTGCGGTGGCTGCTTCAATGTGGTTCCTCCTCAACGTCAAGCGGATATTATGGACAAACAAAAAATTATCGTTTGTGAGCACTGTGGCCGGATCTTAGCCGATGCGGGTGCGATTGAAGTGCACAAGCGCCGGAAATAATACCTATATTGGTCAAGGAAATGCGCTGTATCGTTTGGTACAGCGCATTTTTTATGGGCGATAAAGACCATTATTAAAAAAGCCTCGGATGAAACCATCCGAGGCTTTTTTAATAAAGTTAAGCCGTGATTATACGTCCACCCGCGCATATTTTGCATTCTTCTCGATAAAGTCACGTCGTGGAGCTACGTCATCGCCCATGAGCATGGAGAAGAGTAAGTCAGCTTCAGCAGCCGAATCGATGGATACTTGCTTTAGCGTTCGGTGGGTGGGATCCATTGTGGTGTACCAAAGTTGCTCAGGATTCATTTCACCCAAGCCTTTGTAGCGTTGTACGCCCACATTGTCTTCACGTCCGCCACCCGCGAGTTTCCGGATCGCTTGGAGGCGTTGTTCCTCTGTCCAGCAATATACTTCTTCTTTTCCTTTTTTAACCAAGTAGAGTGGGGGTTGAGCAATGTAAATATACCCGAGCTCAATCAACTCCCGCATGAAGCGGTAGAAGAAGGTAAGGATCAAGGTCCGAATATGGCTTCCATCAATATCCGCATCCGTCATGATGATAATTTTGTGGTAGCGTAATTTGGCGAGGTTTAAGGCACGGTCATCACCATCTTTTCCGAATTGGACACCCAAGGCAGTAATGATATTTTTGATCTCCTCGTTCTCGTAAATCCGGTATTCTTGAGCTTTTTCGACATTTAGGATTTTTCCGCGAAGGGGGAGGATCGCTTGGAAGGCACGATTTCGGCCTTGTTTTGCACTCCCACCAGCCGAGTCACCTTCCACGAGGTAGACTTCACACAAGCTAGGATCAGACTCTGCACAGTCGGCCAATTTTCCTGGAAGACCTGTGCCGGTAAGTACATTTTTCCGTTGTACCATTTCCCGCGCTTTCCGAGCTGCGATCCGGGCTTTAGCGGCGAGCAAAACTTTCTCGACAATAATGCGGGCTTCTTTTGGATTTTCTTCTAGGTAGTTTTCCAACATGGCCTGAACACACGAAGAAACAGCGGAAGTTACCTCAGAGTTGCCAAGTTTAGTTTTAGTTTGCCCTTCAAATTGGGGTTCAGCTACTTTGACCGAAATTACAGCGGTTAGGCCTTCACGAAAGTCATCTCCCGAGATTTCAATCTTTTCCTTGGCTAAAATGCCCGATTTGTCGGCATAGCTTTTCAACGTTCGGGTCAAGGCCATCCGAAAGCCCGACACGTGCGTGCCCCCTTCATGGGTATTGATGTTGTTGACGAAGGAATAGACGTTTTCGGAGTACGAAGAGTTGTAAATCATCGATACCTCCACAGGAACGCCATCTTTTTCTCCTTCCATGTACATGGGGGCTGCGATGAGGCGTTCACGACCGGCGTCGATGTATTCCACAAATTCGACTAAACCCCCTTCTGACAAAAATTCGCTCAGTTTAGGATTCCCTTCCTCGTCAGTTTCGCGGAGATCTGTTAGAACAATTTTTATGCCTCGATTTAAGAAGGATAATTCCCGTAAACGATTGGCGATGGTTTCAAATTTATATTCGGTGGTGGTGAAAATTGACCCGTCCGGTTTGAACGTAACGGTGGTACCGGTACGGTCGGTTGTGCCAATTTCCCGAACGGAATACAAAGGTTTCCCAATCGAGTATTCCTGCTCAAATACCTTACCTTCCCGATGTACCTCCACGCGCAAATGAGAGGATAGCGCGTTCACACAGGATACTCCGACACCATGCAAACCACCCGATACCTTGTACGTGTCTTTGTCAAACTTACCCCCGGCGTGGAGGACAGTCATGACGACTTCAAGCGCCGACTTTTGCTCCTTTTGGTGCATCCCGGTCGGAATACCCCGCCCGTTATCTTGTACAGTCACTGAATTGTCTAAGTTGACTTGGACATAAATCGTGTCACAATGTCCAGCCAATGCTTCATCAATGGAGTTGTCGACAACCTCCCAAATGAGGTGGTGAAGGCCTTTGGCGCCAATATCTCCAATATACATGGCAGGGCGTTTCCGGACGGCTTCAAGCCCCTCTAATACCTGTATGTTATTGGCTGAGTAGTCTTGCGGTAGGATGTTTGATACGTCAGACATAAATGGTGTTATAGTTCAAAAAAGTAGTGCAATCGCCAAGCTAAGACTTCCTTTTTTAGCGATGCTTTCAACATGTAAAGATACATTTTTTTACCCAAAGGCACTTGGATTTTTTCAATAAAATGAAAAGAAAGACGAGGAGATACTACATCGAAAATTAAGGCGTTTAGGAAAGAAAAACGAATCTGCATGAAGTCTCCTGTCAGGAAACACCTTAGCCTACTCCTTGTAGCTGGTACATTAATTTCATTTTCAACTTTTGGCCAATACAGAACCGCCGTTGGGGTTCGATTTAACTCGGCGCCTTCACTCACAATCAAACACCACTTGACGAAAAAAAACGCCTTGGAGGGCCTACTGATGGGGTATGGCAATGGTCTAACCGCCACATTGCTCTATGAAGTTCACCAAGGAATGGGCGAAAAAGGGCTCCGCTGGTATTATGGCGCAGGTGGGCACCTAGGGGCTTGGCGTGATGGTCGCCGGCGATATGGACCCTATTATGTTGGCGAGGGAGGTTTCCACATGGGCGTCGATGGTATCCTAGGCATGGAGTATACCTTCTCGGGGGCACCCATCAACTTGAGTTTGGATTGGAAGCCCGCTTTTCAGCTCATCGGGAACCCAGGCTTGTACCTAGGCGATGTCGGCCTAAGTTTACGCTTTGCCATTCAATAAAAAAAAAGCTCATCATGCAGTGGCTTTGGAAAATAGTTCGTAAAATTGACGTTCAATTGTCTTTAAACTATTTCTTCCCATACCTAATATGTCGAAAAGTATATCTTTCGTGCTGTTATTTGTATGCACTCTGTTGATGAGCCATGGCCAATCGTACTTTATCGTTCGTCATGCTGAAAAAGATATATCGATCTCAGAAAATCCACCCCTCACGCGTGAAGGCGAAGCTAGAGCTGAGCGTCTTCGGGGTATTTTAATCTACCGTGAAATCAAAAGTATCTTTTCAACCGAAACCCTTCGAACTAAAAATACGGCGCTACCTCTCGCGCTGAAACTCCAATTGCCCATTCAGGTGTACGATGGGGCGAATCAAACCCGTTTTATCGACTCGTTGAAAAGTCTCCAAGGAAATACGGTTGTTGTAGGGCATACCAATACCTTACACCACGTGATCAATGGTTTGGCCGAAAAAACGGTTTTCGAAGGACCACTCGATGAGGCCGTTTACAACAGGATTTATGAAATTAAACGACGCAAACTAGGGAAACCTGAGGTTAAAGTCTACACATTTTAACTTGTATTGTATCTACTTAGCGGTTGTCCCTTTTACAAAAAATCCCTGAATCATCTCGATTCAGGGATCTCTTTTATTTACCTTCCTTCGCCCTTAATCCAACATCAAATAGGCTTTGATGAAATCATCTAAATCACCATCCATCACGGATTGTACATCCGATGTCTCGTGCCCAGTCCGCGCATCTTTGACCAATTTATACGGGTGAAATACGTAATTACGAATTTGCGAACCCCATTCAATTCGTTTTTTAGATGCCTCAATATCAGCACGAGCCGCATTCCGCTTTTCCATTTCTATCTGGTAAAGCCGAGACCGCAACATGTTCATCGCATGTTCCCGGTTGGCATGTTGACTGCGCTCAATCTGGCAGACAATCACAATCCCCGAGGGTTTGTGGGTCAATTGGACCTTCGTTTCTACTTTGTTTACATTTTGTCCTCCCGCACCACCCGATCGCGAGGTCTGAATTTCAATGTCCGCATCCTTGATCTCAATTTGTATCGAATCATCAACCAACGGATAAGCATACACTGAGGCAAAGGAGGTATGTCGACGCGCATTAGAATCGAAAGGCGAAATACGTACCATCCGGTGGACGCCATTTTCTGACTTTAAATAGCCATACGCCATAGGCCCTTCAATTTTTAACGCAGCCGATTTTATACCGGCACCGTCGCCATCCTGCCAGTCCACTTGGGTGATTTTATACCCATGTTTCTGTGCCCACATAAGGTACATCCGGTACAACATGCTGGCCCAGTCTTGACTTTCGGTACCACCGGCACCTGAATTGATCTCGACAATCGCTGAAAATTGATCTTCCTCAGCGGACAACATTTTCTTAAGCTCCAAAGCCTCGATGACTTTTTCGGTTTTCAAACGCTCCTGAAGCAATTCGTCTTCACTCACGTCATCCATTAAAAAGAATTCGTGCAAAGTCTCTAAATCCCCAATCGCATGTTCCGCTTCCAAATAGGCTTCTGTCCAGTTTTTTAGGATCTGGATTTCCTTTACTACTTTTTGCGCATGTTCCGAATCATTCCAAAATTCAGGCTGCGCTTGTTGATTTTCTAAATCCGAGAGTTTTTCTACGCGTTGATCGTAGTCAAAGATACCTCCTCAAAGCCGACACTCTGGCTCTCAAATCTTTCAACTGTTCCGTTGTCATGATTTCCTTAAGATGTTATGATCAAATGCTTCTCAGGACCTTCCCGAAAACGCCCGCAAAGCTACGGATTTTTTCTTAGGGTTCATAGATCCCCTTTTTCCCAGCTACCCAATAGCTGCCAAAAGCCACAAGGCCCACCAAATGGAGGGGCCCTTGCCCAAACAACTCGATGCCCATGAAAATGGCAGTCATGGGGGTAGCAACAACCGCACCAAACTGACTGACAAAACCCAATCCCACGGCCAGTTCTCGTTCAATGGGAAGCCCTTGGGCCAGCCAATTGCCTGTCATGGCGCCAATAAAAAACAAGGGTGTGGCTTCTCCTCCCTTGAATCCTATAGCCAAGGTAAATACGGTTAAAATCAACTTCAATCCCCCGTAAAACCACGGCATGGGCTGATGGAACGCTTGTTCGATACTGGGTACGCCCAAGCCTTGGAACGGACGAGCCACATCCCATTGAAAAAGTAAAACCAAGGCACTGGCACCTACTACGACACGCAGGTATGGATTTGTAATGTAGCCAACTTGCTGCTTCATCATGCGATGAAACCATTTAAAAAACCAGGCCATGCCGCCGATCAATACAGCCAGTACAACGGAATAGCCAACAGTGGCTAGGGTCCACTGGGTTTTCATAAAGGCCCAACTTGGATAGTGGGTATGCCCAATACCCCATACATGGCTACAAACCCAATCCGCACCAAAACTTGCTAGGACTGTCCAGATGAGCTGAATTTTCGATTTTCCTCCGGAAAGTTCATAGGCAAAAAACATACCCGCTAACGGAGTACCAAAAATAGAAGAAAAGCCTGCGGCGATGCCGGCTTGTAAGAAGAATACGCGATAAGCTGGGTATTTTTGACTGAGCTGCTCCGCCAGCCCTCCACCCATTTGCACGGCTGTCCCCTCGCGCCCCGCAGAGCCACCGCCCACATGGGTTAACCACGTACTGAGCAACACCCACGGCGCCATTTTCCAAGAGATCTTTGGGTAATCGGCGAGTTTTAATGCCCTTACCAGCGCCTTATTTCCCTCTTGGACATCGGATCCGACCCGATGGTAGGCATACACGATCAATACACCCCATAGCGGAAGTGTCCAAATCCAATCTTGTTGCTTTTCACGGTGGATCGTGATGAAGTCCAATCCGGTTAAAAATAAGGCAGATGCTGAACCGACCGAAAAAGCCAACAGGATGGAAGCCAATATCCCAACCCAAATTCCTTTGAAATCTAGTCGATCAAGGCTTCTTTGCAACATTTCCAAAAAATTCTTCGTTTATTTGTTAGGTTAACCTTTTACTTCGCATGAGAAAACTTTGGAGCATTTTTGGCATGATCACTTGGTTGTTATTTTCCCAAACGCCTGTGATGGGTCAATTACAAAGTTATAAAAAAGGATTAAGTTTATTTGAAAAAGGCTTTTACGACCAAGCCATCCGAGAATTGACTAAAGTGAAGGAAATCGCGCCTTCCGAAAAAGGTAAATTATTCATCAAAATCGGGGATGCTTACCGTCTAACAAATCGTTGGCCACAAGCGCTCCCATGGTATGAACAAGCGGTGGCCAACGGTAATTCGACACCTGAAACGTTGTTTTACATTGGGTATGCGCAAAAAATAAATGGACAATATGCCGCTGCGTTGGCTTCCTTTGAGCAATTCACGCGAGCTGGTTCATCGGATCGGGTGTTGAATGAACGCGCGAACCGTGAGGTGAATACCTTGAAAATTATGGATGAACTGCTCGTCCCAACGCCTGAAATTACCCTGTTTCCTATTGCAGCCCTCAATACGCCCGGGGCCGAGTTTTCGCCGGTACGCTACAAAAACCAATTGGTCTTCACCGCTTCTCGGAAAGACAAAATGTACGCCAATGGCTTACCCTATGTTGGGATTTATCAGGTGAAAGTTTCGGATGACCTTTCGTTCGGGAACCAAGTCGAACTATTTAGCCAACAACTTTTTGATCCCGAACGGAATGAAGGAAGTCCGGCGTTCTCTCCCGATGGCAAAATGGTCATTTTTGCACGAGGAAATACGGGAAAACGAAAAGATGTGTCACCTGATGTGGATCTGTATTTGAGTCGATTTGTGGCTGGGGAAGGATGGACGGCTCCCCAGTGGATATCGGCCTCCGATTCGGCCAGCTGGGATGGTTCTCCTGCATTTTCGGGGGATGGACGAACCATTTATTTTTCGTCTAATCGACCCGGCGGCAGTGGAGGTCTGGATATCTACCGCGTGAACATGGACGCCTCCGGCCGATTCGGTAAACCTGTCAACATGGGCAAATCGATCAATACGGCCGGAGATGAAATGTTTCCTTTCGTCTCTTCCGATGGAAAATTGTTTTTTGCCTCCGATGGACATCCAGGCCTAGGAAAGCTAGATTTGTTTGAAGCGGTTCGCGTCGATGGCCGCATTACGATCCGAAATTTAGGTTTACCCTACAATTCACCCATGGATGATTTTGGTTTGACCTACGATGAGGAGGGCAACGCTTTCTTTTCGTCCAATCGGCCCGGAGGCGCTGGGGATGATGATATGTATTGGATCCCAGCTCCCGAAGTGCCGGAAGAGGAACCTATCCTAGCCACAAATCCAACGACCAATCCCGTAGACCCTAAAGGTCCGGGTGTGGCAGGCCAAAATCCAAATGCGAAAATAGCGCGGTATTTTCTGGCTGGCCGTATTCTGACGCCTGCAGAGGCACAAAAGCTAACTCCGTTGGATAGTGCAATCGTCAAAATTTATGCATTGACCGAGGATTCAGAAGCATTGTTGACTACCCTGGTAAGTCAGTCCGACGGCTCGTTTGGGCCTGTAGTAGTTCAGGAAGATACGGATTATGTCATTTTAGCCGAAAAGCGTAATTTCTTAACCCAACGGGAAGCTTTTACGATGTATGGACGTGGGATTCCCGTCTCTCTGCTCACTAAAACCGTGACCGATACCACGTTTTTCACCCAATTGGTGTTGGAGCAGATCTTTGTCGGCAAAACCTTCCGTTTGGAGAATATTTATTATGATTTTGACAAATTTGATATTCGTCCGGATGCTGCCGTAGAATTGGAT
>Ga0209812_10001440_pt1 | contig 16420 bp, 7 predicted proteins | sample JI71714BDNA_FD_187502 | JGI IMG/M metagenome (GOLD analysis project Ga0209812, IMG submission 187502) | Wastewater effluent complex algal communities from Wisconsin, to seasonally profile nutrient transformation and Carbon sequestration -... | ecosystem: Engineered > WWTP > Effluent > Algae...
AAGCTCTAGTCTCTGAACGTTCCAAGGGCACAAAGCCCACCCTTGGCTTCGCTGCGAGTTACCATATATATCTTTTTTATATACTTAGGCTTCTCGACAATTCACCCAGTTTTTTGCTTTTTCTAATCGAAAAAAAAAAAGAAAAAACATGGTTCCAAATAATACTAAAATTTGCATTAATAAAAAATGTTTGACCTTTTTAAGTTTGTTACAATTGGACCTTCATGTGCGATTAATTATTTTCTTTTTGCTACCGATTCGTTATAAAAATCAATGGGTTAAAAATAAAAATATCTTCTTTTTCTGACTTAAACGTTAAATAAATTTAAATAGGTATCACTATTACAATTCCAAGTGTAGTAAAATAAAAACTGGGTAGTTATAATAAATAATGTATTTTATAAGCTATTTAGTTTATGGAACTTTTATTATTTATTTTTAATAACTATAGCAAAAAGATATAATTAAACAACATAAATGCATATTCCTATTTTAAGTGAAGAGTTTTTATTGTTTAATATTCATTATTTTATTCATTATTTAGTATTATTTGATATAATAAGCTCACACTTATTACGGGCTACGGTTCTATTTGCAATGCAACCCAACCAATTGTATTTAAACTCCAGAAAATACTTAAATAAAAAGCATCATAGGCTGAAATATCACAAGTACCACCACGACCAGGTCCGTCACAAGGGAAACTATATCCAAAGTCTTTTTTATCCGGCATTAATTTAGATCCACGTGCATCTAAAGCACCTTTTACTAAAATTAATGTTGTTGTGTGTAATCCTAATGCAATTGCATGATGAACTAAGAAATCACCAGGTCCAATATTTAAAAATAATGAATTATTATTATTGTTTATTGCTTCAAGCCAACCAGGTAACCAAAGAGTTTTACCTGCTGAGAATGCAACACTTTGTGAAGAAGATAATAATAAATCAAAACCATATAAAGATTTACCATGTGCTGCTTGAATCCATTGTGCAAACACCGGTTCAATTAAAATTTGTTTCTCAGGAGTACCGAACGCCTGTACTACATCATTATGAACATAAAGTCCTAATGTATGGAATCCTAAGAATAAAGAAGCCCAACTTAAATGTGAAATAATAGCTTCTTTATGTTCTAACATACGAGCTAATACATTTCCTTTATTTTGTTCAGGATCATAATCTCGAATAAAGAAAATAGCACCGTGTGCAAAAGCACCACAAATAATAAAACTAGCAATATACTGATGGTGTGTATATAATGCTGCTTGAGTTGTGAAATCATTTGCTAAGAAAGCATACGGTGGTAATGAATACATGTGTTGCGCAACTAGTGAAGTGATTGTTCCTACTGAGGCTAGTGCTAACCCTAATTGGAAATGTAATGAATTATTTATTGTATTAAATAATCCACGGTGTCCTTCACCAAGTCCACCTCCTGGTGGAATGTGGCTATCTAAAATATCAGAAAAACGGTGTCCAATTCCAAAATTAGTACGATACATGTGACCTGCTAAAACAAAAAGAACAGCAATTGCTAAATGGTGATGTGCGATATCTGTTAACCATAAACTTTGTGTTTGTGGATGAAAACCTCCAATGAATGTTAAAATAGCATCACCACTTCCTGTTGAAGTACTAAAGAGATGACTTGATGTATCCGGATTTTGAGCGTATACTGCCCAGTTCCCTGTCCAGAAAGGTGTTAATCCTTGCGGATGCGGTAATTGAGTTAAGAAATTATCCCATCCAACGTGCTGACCACGTGATTCAGGAATTGCTACATGTACTAAATGTCCAGTCCAAGCAAAAGAACTTACTCCAAATAAACCTGATAAATGGTGATTTAATCTTGATTCAGCGTCTTTAAACCATGATAATGAAGGACGGAAATTCTGTTGTAAATGAAGCCAACCAGCAAATAAGAATAAACCAGCTAAAATAGATAAGAATAATGAACCATTATATAATTCTTGATTTGTTCTAATACCGATAGTGTACCACCATTGATAAACCCCTGATGTTGAAATGTTAACAGGACCAGTAGCACCACCACGAGTATAAGCTTCTACTGCTGATTGACCAAAATGAGGGTCCCAAATCGCATGAGCAATTGGTCGAACATGTAAAGGATCTTGAACCCATTGTTCAAAATTACCTTGCCATGCTACATGAAATAAGTTACCAGAAGTCCATAAGAAAATAATAGCTAATTGACCAAAATGAGATGCAAAAATTTTTTGATATAGTAGTTCTTCTGTCATACCATCATGACTTTCAAAGTCATGGGCAGTCGCAATACCAAACCAAATACGACGTGTTGTAGGATCTTGTGCAAGACCTTGACTAAATTGTGGAAACAATTTTGTTGCCATAGAGTTAAAAATACCTCCTATTTTTTTTTGTTTTACAGCAAAAAAAAATTGTGCTTTTCCTTGTTAAAATTATTACTTTTTCTAAAAAAAAATAAAAAAAGATTTTTTATTTTTATATAGTGAACTTGTAAATAATCCGTTTTTTTTTTATATTAAGAAGAACTAAAAATACAAGTACTAATGCACTTGTTTTAATATATAATAATATATAGATTTATTTAGAGTCAAGTTTTAATTAAATTTAACCTTATATCTACAATCTATGAAGATTTAGGCGAACGACGGGGTTCGAACCCGCGAATAATGGAGTCACAGTCCACTGCCTTACCACTTGGCTACGTCCGCCACTTATATAATATAAAAAGTTAATTTTTTATTATTATATAAAAGTTTTTAATTAATTTGAAAAATAAATTAGCTATATTTCTAATTAATGTACTCTTTACAAATATTATAATCTCTTTATTAAAACATTTGCATAAAAAATAAAGATTAATTAGAATATTGTATTAAATATTGTAGTAAATATTATTTATTTAAAAACCAAAGAAAATTAATAAAAACATTAAATAATATTCAAAAATCAATAAACGCCTTTAGTTCAGTTGGTAGAACGCCGGTTTCCAAAACCTGATGTCGTGGGTTCAAGTCCTACAGGGCGTGTTGTGATTTGAATAGAATCTGTATTGATCGATGTATACAAATTCTATTCAAATCAAATATTTATTTGGTTTCAAATAAATCTTCGATATTACCTAAATAACCAGTTCCGGCTGGAATAATATTTCCAACAATTATATTTTCCTTCAGTCCTTTTAAAAAATCACGTTTTTTAAAAAAAGCAGATTGACTTAAAATTCGCGTTGTATATTGAAAGCTAGCGGCTGATAAAAAACTATCTGTTTGTAAAGACGATTTACTGATTCCTAATATTAAAGGTTTATATTTAACATGTTTAATTTTCGATAATTTAGAATTCCATAATTCAACAACATCTAAATCAAAATGCTCTCCTATTAAAAAACCAGATTGCCCTGAATCTATAATTTCAACCTTTTTAGTCATTTGTTTAACTATAACTTCTAAATGTTTATCAGAAATGTTAACACCTTGAGATCTATAAATTCTTTGAATCGAATTCACGATTATCATTTGAACCTGTTCTATACTTCTACGAACCGCTAATCTTAACGTTAATTTATTTTTATAGGTTTGAAATATAATTTCTAAAATATTAGTTAAGTTATCATATTCTAGTTTCCCAGCGAAAGTTAATCGAGCCTCAAATAATTGTTCTATCTTTGGAATTCCTTGAACAATATCACCTGTTTTTAGTTGTTGATAAGGTAAACTTAAAACGGGTTTATTTTGTTCGATAAAATCAGTATTATATGAATGAAATATACAATGTGGAGAAAAAAAGATGGGTTGACCTTTTCTTAAAGTTAATTTATTTCTATTTACATGAATAATTTGACCAGAATGATTAACTACAATAAATTTTGTAATATTTTTTTGTATTTTTAATGTTTGATTATTTCTTACAATATTTTTTATTTTAGCATTATCTTCCTTCGAATTTATAAAAAATGTCTTTAATAAATCACCTTGAAATATAAATAATCCTAACTGTATTTTTATTGATTGATTACTAAACTGACAATTATTATTAATTTTTTGTAAAATTTTAAAAATGATAATTACTTGTTTTGATGATTTTATCTGAAAAAGTTTGAGACCGCGAATATGTTTTTGATTTTTAAATCTATTTAGTTTTTTGAAAAGATTAAATTCACCATTTACTTCATTTTTAAATTTTAAACATATTTGATCAGATTTTGTTAAAAAAAGTGATCGATCATTTTTTTGTAAGAATGTATTAAATTTATATTGATCTGTTATTTTCAAATTAGCTTGTGTAGTATTTGGTTTTTTATTTTTTAATGAATATAAAATTTCACCTTCCATATTACTGAAAATATTCGTTAAAGCTATTGAATTGGTATTGCTTAGTATATTTTCTTTTGACATTAATAATACAGTTTTTGTAGGAGCTAAAAAGATGTTTTTTTGATATCCTAAATTGATTTGTTGAGTTGCCGACCAATCAATACAAGGTTGTCGTACTAGCATTTTTATACAATTCAACATATTAATAAGATGAATTAAATTATAATTATTATTCAATGAACTTAATTCCGCCTGTTTTTTGGTATTTTTATTTATTAAATAATTGAAAAATTCAGTTGATTTAATTTTTTTATCAAACTTTAAACTAGCTAAATTGGAATTTGGAAAAGAATTCCAACAAATATGCGCCGACTGAAAAGAAAATTCAAAATTTATGGGAATAGAGAAACATAAAAAATATCGGAATATATTTAAATGTTTTTGGGATCTAAATATTTTATAACTAGTATTTTGTAATTTTAAAGTATTGTTGTTTATTGGTTTTTGGTTTTTTGCTATATATTGTTGAACAGGTTTTTTATTTAGTAGGTTTGAAATTTTATTTAAAGGGATACCTAAATATTGTTCAAAAGTTGTTTCTAAATTAGGCAGTGTAGAAATTAATTTGTGTGACATTTTTTGTTTATTTAAAATCATTGAATTATATTGCGATTTTAAAATGAAACTATTTGAATTGGTTTTAGGATTTGCTTGATATTTTTTTTCTGCTATTTTAAGTAATTTCTTCTTCGATAAGAATAATGTATTTGTATTCGAAAAATAGGGTAAATTTTGATAATTATTTATCATCAATTCGCGTGTTTTTACAAGAAAAAAGAGAGAATCCAGTGGATTATCTTTATTAGAAATGTCTGATTGTTTTAACTTTAAAAACCTTGATTTTCTATTTACAAGCCAGGAAGGTTTGTTTATTTTCCTCGAATTATCATTTATATTTTTTAACTTTTTATAATATTCAATAAATGAAAAATAAAAAACAGTTAAATAAAATAAGTAGGGATTTTGAAAACTAGAATATTTGGTTAAAAATTGTTGTATAAATCCTATCATTTTTAAAAAAGTATATTTAAACCAAGTTAAATTTCTTTCACAAAATTTATAAGAAAGTGGGATTGATTTTATAGAGTTTATATAATTGTGATTATATAATTTTAAATATTTTTTAAAAAATTGATTTAGCAAATAATAACTACTATTTTGAAGATGTCGATTTTTTATAGGTTTAGATATCCAACCAGGTTGGCTTGTTAGAATAAATTCTTTTTTATTTTTATATAATTTCCATTTTTTATAAAAAATTTTAGATTTTTTAGATAACTGAAATAAATTTTCATTTGTAGAATCTTTTTTCTGATTAGGTTGGAATATTGGTGTTGTTTGATCTTTTTTATTAAATTTTAAAATACCATAATTATTATTAAATTTTAAAGGAATATATTTACCCTGTCTGTTATAATGAAAGATTCGGAATTCTACGTTATACAAATTTTGAAAGTAATTAAAAGCAAACTTATTTATTTTTTGTAAGTGATTATTTTTTGCTAAAATATAAAGATTATTTTCCTTTTTTTTCAAATTTAAAAAAGTTTTTAAAGTCACAACTTTGAGTATTTTTTTAAATTTGAATTTTTGATTATAAAATTTACTGGTTTTATTAAAATATAAAAATTTATGAAGTAAAGATAAATGATTAGAATCCGCTAAAATATTCGACTTTACATCAAAAAAATTAGAAAAATACAACGGATTAACAAATAATGTTTTTTGTAAATTACCTATTATAAACAAAAGTTTGTTTCTAGAAACTTTTAAATATTCTTTTGGAACTAAAAAAAACCTACTATATAATAATAATCGGTCCTTTGATTTAATAGAAATTTTATTTTTTATAATTTTATTAAAATTCTTTTTTTGTTTATTTTCTTTTTGTTGAGACACAGTTAATTTTGAAGAATTTAGAGAATCGTTTTGATAATCAGACAGAATCAAATTTTTATTAATAAAATTTGATTGTCCTAATCTTTTTAAAAAATTTGAATTAAATATTTTTTTTGTTTTTAATAATTTTCCTTGTTTCCATTTTAATGATTTAAAACTAATAGATTTAAAATAAGAATTTATAATTATATTATTTAAAGGTTTTAACTTTTTTAAATACATATTTAAATTAAAATTCATTTTTTTATTATTCATATTTGATTTTTTTTGATTAAAAAATCTATAATATGGGGTGTTATTTTTTAAGGATTTTCGTATTAATAAGTGATTTAAAATAGAAACATTATGCAACAATCGAGAATTAAAATTTATTTTGGTTTTTTTATATTTTATTAATATTATTGGAATAATTTCTTTAGAATAGATTAAATTTTTTATAGTTGGCTTATTAAAAAGTGTTCTTTCTATTTTTTTCTTATTATATTCGACATTTTTAAATATTTTCAATTTGTTTCTTTTAATATTAAGAATATAATTAGAAAATTGAGTAAATTGTTTTAATAAGATAATTAAATAATTTAACTTTTTATTCTTTTTGTTTGACACGTTTAAATTGATTTTACTAATTAACATTTGATTTATTAATTTATATATACTAAATTTGTCTATCTTATTATTATAATCAATACTAAGTTTAATTAGATGTATACTATTGATAGTATTTTTTTTAAAAATATTTATTCTTAATTCTTTAATTAGGTAAGATAAAAAACAGTTATTTAATGCTTTTATAAAAAATAATTTTTCTTTATATATAGTAGGGAAATGATTGATTTCTTTTTTATATATATTTTCTAGTTCATTGATTGATTGTTTTTGAAATGAAGGTGCAAAACGATATTGATTTTTTATAATATAATATGTAAAACTTGAGTGAAATTTTTTTAAATTGTTTATATTCGATTTATCAAAATGATTTATAACAATTAATTCTCTAAAAATATTATTCGTAGCGATCATATTATACCAAGTTAAATAAGAAAATTGATTACAAAGATGTTTATAAGAAATAAAATCAGTTTTTCTATTTTTATCTGTTGTTGAAATATTATTAAAATTAATAAAAATATTGGAAAGGTTTTCAAAAAAACTATTATTTGAATAATAGTTATTCTTATTTTTACCAAAAACAAAATGAATAAATATATGTTTTGTTAAACAATTAATACTTAATATTTTATAAAGATCATTATATTGAACTAAATTATTTTTATAAATTTCATTTGATTTTTTTAAAAAAGTTAAAAGTTGTAAGTTATTATAAAATCTTTTTTTTAATAATATATTATTAATATTTAATCGATTACAATTCGGGTTTACTGAAAAATAGTTTTTAAAGAATTCTTTATTTCTTTGATTAATAAAATTATTTAAAGCAGAAGGTCTGAATTTCAACTTACTATCGATTATCCATTCACTCGTTTTCACGTTTTTTGATTGATTATTTTGTTTCAAAATTATTATTTGATTTTTTTTTAGAATCTTTAAATTTAATCGAAATCTTTTTTTTGTTTCATATTTATTTATTTTAATAAACCATTTATAATTTATTAATTCTTTATTTAAGTTACAAATTTTTAAATAATATTTAAACTTTTTATTTTCACAGTAATCAATTAGTTGTGATGGTAATATTTGAGGCTTTATTAAAAAATTATTATCATTCTTGTTTTTATTCATATAATGAAAATTAGATAATCCTTGTTTTTTATATTGAAGGGAAGAAGAAAAAGAAAATACTAAAGAAGAATAATTATTATTCAAATAGTTTATTTTATTTTTGTTATAAAATTGTTTTAAAAAAAAGAATTTATTTTTTGTTACTAAATAGTTATTAGACTCATTAGTATATAATTTTCTAACAAGACTTACTATTGACCTTGTTTTTTTTTTAGAATCTTTTAATAGTAAATTTTTTTCCTGTTTTTTTTTTACTGGGTTTTTCTTTAAAACTTCTTTTTTTAACTGATTTTTAAATATAAAAATTTCGGAAAATTTTATTAATCCAGACTGAACTAAGTTATCTTCAGTAGTAAACCATTCAAAAAACCTATTAGATAGCTTTTGATAATAAAATTTTGGTAATGTTATCAAAGAATTTTTTTGATTTATAAAAGCATTAGATTCTAAACTATTCGGAATAAAAAATTTATTCTCAAAAAAAACCGAATGATTTTTCTGTGTTAAAATGAAATCATTTATAATTTTTGAATTTTTCTTAATATGGTTTTTATTATTTTTTTTTCTTTTTAAAAAATATGAATCTTTAAAAAGTTTTTTTATGAAAATAAAATATCCTAGTTTTTTATATCGCATTTTATCCATTGTTAAGAAAAGTAATAAATTTTTCGAATAAATATTAACTAATAAATTCTCTGTGCATTCGTAATTTGTATTTGTATTAAATGTTTTTATTGATTTATCTAAAGATTTAAAATTATATATTTTTGAGAATTTTTCCCACGGTTTTAACCATTGATAATGATTTTCACTCAAATTTTTTAAAGATATTCTTTTATTATTTAGAAGCTTTTGAGAAGAACGAATTTCTTGTTTGAAATTCAATCTTATGTTTTCAGAATTATTAATCCATAATATTTGACTCAAAGTGCTATAGTTTGTTATAAAATCACCTTTAATAGGAAAAAAACTCTTTTTCTGTTGTAAAACTAATTCATCAGTGGGGTGATCGACTAAATTAATAGGTAATTGATATATTTTACCTGAAAGAACCCAGATATAACCCCATTGAATAGATTGATGCATTATATCATTCATCTCCGTAACTTTTTTTACCACTTTTAAATTTGTGCTTTTTATCTCGCCTTCTAAATCAGAATAAATTTTATATTCTATTAAATCACCACTATTTTTAAAACTAGGCGAAAATGAACATAATTGTGCTAATAATTGATTTTTTAATACCGTTTCTTTGTTTCGTATAAATAAAATAGTATAAGGTGGTATTTTATAATACTTTTTAATATTAGAATAAGAAGAATTTTCAATAAAAAATTGACTTTCTATACGAGTTAGAAATGCAATTTGTCCTTGAGGTGTACGGATCATATTTCCGGGAATATAAACATTATACTTTATAATCCCATCAAAAGGTGCTATTAATTGATCTAATAGTTCACCCGCAAAAACCCCTCCTGTATGAAAAGTTCGCATAGTTAATTGGGTTCCTGGTTCTCCTATTGATTGTGCTGCAATAATACCTACTGTTTCACCGACTCCAACAAGTTTGCCTTCAGCTAAACTCCAACCATAACAAAGTTGACAAATAAATTGTGTTGTTTGACATGTCAGGGGGGATCGGATAATAACAGTTTTTACGGCTGAGGATATAATTTCTGCTAAATTTTCAGATATTTCCTGATTTTTCTTAGCTAGTAAAAAACCGCCTGATTTAATATCTTTTGCTAAAACCCGACCTAATAGACGTTGTCGTAAAGAAAATAATAATTTATTTCCTTGTTTCATTTCACTAATTATAAGACCTCTATTTGTTCCACAATCAAAATTTGAAATAATTACATGTTGTGCTACATCAACTAAACGTCTAGTCAAATAGCCAGCATTTGCTGTTCGTAATGCAGTATCAACAACACCTTTTCGCGCACCGTAACATGAAATAACATATTCGGTTAAAGTTAAACCTTCACGAAAATTACTTTGAATAGGAAAATCTAGTATTTGTCCTTGTGGGTTAGCCATTAAACCACGCATTCCTACTAACTGACGAACTTGTGAAATATTCCCACGAGCTCCTGAAAAAGCCATCATATATAAAGGATTAAAAATATTTGTAGTTTTAAAATGATAAATTAAATCATCTTTCATTTTTTCACTAGTTATGTGCCATGTTTCAATGATTTTTTGTAAACGTTCTAAATTAGTAATTTGAGCGTTTTTATATTGTAACATAGCCGTTCGGGTAGTTAATTCAGCATCTATTAATAATTTTGATTTTGTAAGTGGAATAATTAAATCATCAATACTTAAAGATAAGCCGGCTTTAGTTGCGTATTGAAAACCAAGATGTTTTAAAATTTCTAATACTTTAATTGTTTTATTCTGTCCGTAAGTCTTAAAACACCAAAAAACAAAAATTTTTAATCTATTTTTATCGAAATTTTGATTCCAGTAATAATTTAATTTAAAGTTTGGTACATTTTTAAAATCACTAACTTTAGAAAGGTTTTTTTTTTTTTTTATTTGATTTATTATGAAATAGTTTTTGTTCTTTAACTTATTCCTATTTAGTATTAAACTCATAAAAAATAATATTTTATTTAATATTGTATATTATATTAATAATAACAGACTTTATTATGTGAGGGTTTAATTACTACAAACCACTTTAAATTTTCTTATATTTAATAAATTAAAAATTTCTTTTTTTGATAAAAATATTATAAATGATAAATAAATTAATAAAAATAGTAATAAAAATCTATGAAATCGGGACGTCCCGATTTCATAGATTTTTATTATTTTAAATTAAATTTTTAGCAGCAATATATGAATACATTTCATTAAAAATTATCGGATCACATATACTTAATTGTGATAAAATTTTACGATTTAAAACGATTTCTGATTTTTTTAACATATAAACAAATTGACTATAATTTAATCCATTCATACGGACAGCAGAGTTTAAACGCGAAATCCAAAGTTTTCTAAAATCTCTTTTTTTGTTATGTCTATTTTCATAAGCTGATTTCAATGATTTCATATATCGTTGGTTAGCGGTACGGAATAATACCGAAGCCGCACCTCGAAATCCCTTATTCATATTTAAAATTTTTTGACGTCTTTTACGAGCAATAATACCTCTTTTTACACGAGTCATATATTTAAAAAAAAAAATGAATATAAAAAATGATTATATTCATAAAGTTTATGTAGTTTCTGCTTAGATATTCACTAATAAAGAATAAAAAATTATTATTATTATAAAAATTATCGTCGACTTTGTGGTCCTGTTGCTAATCCACCGTCATCATCCGATAGTTGTTGAATTTTCTTTGAAATCCCTTCTATTTGTGTTGCGTCATCCGCTAACCAATCTTTTTCAAATTCATCTAAAATACACTCTGAATTATAACGTGTAACTATTTCGTCAGCTAAACCATAATCGATTGCTTCTTGTGGTGTCATAAAATAATCACGATCTAAATCTTTTAAGATTTCATGGAAAGAACGTTTTGAACAAAGTGCATAAATAGTAGCTGCTTGTCTACGAACACGCATTAATTCATGTGTATCAACTACAACATCTGATGCTTGACCTTGAATTCCACCTTCTGGTTGATGAATCATTACATGACCACCCTCAGAGACGTATCTATGCCCAATATTGCCGCCAGCTAAAACTAGACTACTAGCAGAAAAAGCAGTTCCTAAACAAACAGTAACAGTTCCAGCTTTTACAAATTGTAATGCGTCGTATACAGTAATACCACTATGAACTGAACCTCCTGTAGAATTAATAAATACAAATACGCGTTTTTGGTCTTGCATTCTTTCTTGTGATTCTGAAAAAATTAAATCCTCTGCTTCCTCTCGCTTTCGTTTTTTTTCTAATATTGTTGATGTTTTTAACATATTAATGTCTAGCCCTGCTTTTAAATAAGTATAAGAACGGCCAAAAAGTTGTTTTGTACGTTTATCTTTTGAATAATTCCTTTTAATATCATCTTTAAAAGATCTTCTATCAATAAGCTCTGAATACTGATTTTTATTATTTGTAAATTGAAAAAAATTTAAATAATAAAGCAATGTTTTATAAATTAAATTTTTTTGAGGGTATATTGAATCATTTGAAATTAATTCCGAAACAACATCCGCTTTTAAATTTTGAGTAATTTTTTTTATAGGATCTTGTAAAGATTCGTTTTGTAATAAAAGTTGGATTTTTTCTTTTGAAGGCGAAACCCAACGCGATTTATCATAATAATAACCATTATGAAGTTTTTCACCTAAGGCATAAATCATTGTAGCCCATTGTTCAAAAAAGTTTGAATATTGCTTTAAAACATTACTATAACCATACGTTTGAAATTGATTAATTATATTAATTTCTGTTGAGGACATAGCTAGATTATCAAATGTATTATTGAAAGTAGACGGGAATAAAGAAAGTTTATCATTTTGATTTTTTTTGGGTAAATTATTATTAAAAAATAAATTTGAATTTGCGTTGTTTGAAACCCATGAAGAATCTGAAAAGGGATGTTCATGATAATCATTCCAATTATTTTCAATGTTTTTATTATTATAAATATTCATATAATAATCACTTTGAATATCTGTTTCTAAATCCCAAATAGTTTCATAATCCATTAAATCTTGATAATTTAATTGATATGATAAATTTTTTGTACTATCGTTTTTATTTGAGACACTATTTGATTCTGTTGTTTGTTCAAAAAGATCTCCTACTTGTACTCCTTTTTTTTCTAATTCTTTTCTTTTATCTTCGAAATGAATATAAATCATCATTCCAGCAATTTGATTACATAATTCTTGATCTAGTTCCGACATTACAAAAATAAGACGACGTCGAAAGATTAAATGATATAAATCAATCCATTGAAGCGGTAATTCATCATCCCAATAATAAAGAACTTTTGGAACACCTACTGGCATATTTAATGTTAAATTTTTTTTATTTTATTGGTTTATCTCAATTAATCCTAAAACAAATCAAATTGAAAAAATCTAATCAGATTAGTATGAAAATATTTGATTTCCATCGATTAACACAAATCGAAAGAAAAAGTTTTTAATTTATTTATGATAAAACAAAATTGAGATTATCTAATTTGCTATGCTCATATTTATTGTCTGATTTATTTCAAGATAAAACAAAAAAATAAAAAAATAAAAAATGTTCGAATGAATTTTCATTCGAACATTTTTTATTTATAAATCTTAATAAAAAATGAATTTTGAGTTCGATTCTTTTTTCCGTCGATTATATCAAATATTTTTATTTAAATTAATCAAAATTATTAAAATTTAATTATATGTATCTTTTTTTAATCAATCTATGAACCTTAAAAGGCGGGAAATTTTTTATATTTTATTAAGACACCCATTATTAGTTTGAGAAAAGAATGATTTTCTAGATTTTATGCTATTTGTTTAGCATAAAATCTAGAAAATCATTCTTTTCTAGATTTTTATTATTGTGATAATTGTTTCACTTGTTCTAAAGCATTAAAACGATCTGTAATTAATGGAGTTTCTTGTCGATCTTCTGTAAAATACTCATTTGGTCGTGGAGTACCAAAAATATCATATGCTAAACCAGTACTTACAAAAAGCCAACCAGCAATAAATAAAGAAGGAATAGTAATACTGTGAATTACCCAGTAACGAATACTACTCAAGATATCTGAAAAAGGACGTTCATTTGGTTTACCAGACATGATAAATTCCTACGTTACAAAGAATAACGGTTAATTAATTTTTTACAGTTTGTGTGTTATCTTTTACTATTTCTTTGGTTTTACTTTTATAATAAATTTAGTTATTATTTTATTATAATATATTTTAGAATTCATAGAGAAATAAATAAAATATATATAAATCAATTTTTATTTATTTTTACTAAATAAATAAAACCAACAAAATCCTCATTACATATATACAATCTCTATCATAATTTATTATAAAGCCCTTGGTTTTCGTTTTTATTATATATATATTTATTTATTTTGTTTTTAATTTACGACTCTTTTTCGAGAGTTTTTTGTATTTAATTGCTCATTAAAAAGTTTTGAAATTTTAAATTGTTTTTTTAATCTTTCTCTCATATTATATAAAATTAAACCTGTTCTAATAGCTTTTGAATAATAATATAAAATAAATTTTATAGAAGAGGCGGAATCATCATTAGCTGGAATGATATAATCAGCTAATCTAGGATCGCAATCCGTATCTACAATACTAAAATTTGTTATTCCTAATTTTTGACATTCAAGGGCAGCACTAATATCACGTTTTTGTGATGTCATTATTACTATTTCCGGAAATTTTTGAATAAGAGCAATACCTTTTAAATATTTTTCTAAACGAAGTCTTTCTTTTTGACGAGCTGCTGATTGTTTTTTCGGTAAATTTTTAAATATTTTTGATTTTTGTTCTTTTTGAAGACTATGTAATTTTAAAATTAATTTTTTTATTGTTTTCCAATTAGTCAACATCCCACCTAACCAACGAACATTAACGAAAAACGATCTTGTTTTTATCGCAGCTGTTCCTATAAAACGAGATGAGGGTATCGTCGTACCGACAAATAAAATGTTCTTTTGTTTATAAGATAAATTAGATAACGCCCATAAACATTTTTTTAAATAATATTTTGTTTGTATTAAATTTATTAGATTGTTGTTATTTGATTCATTTTTTGTAAAACGTTTCATTTCAGGATGACATTTTACAATATTATGACCATAATGCATTCCTCTTTTTAACATTTTTTTATAAAGGTCTATTTTATTTGCATTATTATCGAATTTTAATATCTTTTCTATTATGATATTACTTAAATCATTGATAATCTTTTTACGTAATGTTATTATTACTTTTGATGATTTTATAGGTGAAATATTATTTACTTCATTAGTACCTTTTTTCATATATTTTTTAATGTTATTTTACTTTTTCCATGATTTTTATTTCTAGTAGTATTTGTTTATTTTATATATTATATTGATTTTTTTTCCATTCTTTATTAGTATTATATATTCATCTTTGTTTTTTAGATAAACTTTTTTTTATTACTTTTTTTGGTTATGTGTCTTAAATTATTATATATTATTTTTTATTTATGAAAAAAACTCTCTTTAAATTGACCTATAACAATAAGAAAAAAAAGATAAATATATCTATTATAAGTCTTTATAATAAGAATAAAAAAAAAATTTTAATTTCTAATTCAATGAATTATATTCTCTTTTTTGATTTTAATAGTATAGAGTTACCTATTTCTTTGTCCTGTAGGGAATTAATTAAACAAAATCCTAGAAATATTTATGGGCAGTTTTATATAGGCCCTTTTTTTTTTGGTCAAGGTTTAACAATAGCAAATGCATTACGACGGACTCTTCTATCTGAATTGTCTAGTTTAGCAATAACTTCTGTTCAAATCCATAATATTGTTCATCAATATCAAACAGTTCAAGGATTACAAGAGTCTGTTTTTGATTTATTACTGAATTTAAAAAATATTGTTTTAAAATCAAAAACAAGTATCAAAAAACCCCAAATAGGTTATCTTCAGATTCAAGGTCCATGTATCATTAAAGCCAAGGATTTATATTTCCCTCCTTTTATTCAATGTGTAGATCCCGAGCAATATATTGGTACATTATCAGAAGATGGCTTTTTAAATATGAAATTTATTATCCGTCAAGGGAAACATTCTTTAACCCATATAACCCCCGGCTATGATTGTTCTTTAAAAAAATATGAAAAACAAGATACAACTTCTGAACAAAAATTTAATATTAAATTAACTAATAGTGAATCTATTGATTCATTAAGCTTATTAAATACTTATTCTAAAAATTTAATAATTGATTCTTCCTTTAATCCAGTTATAAAAATTAATTATACCATTGAATTATTAGAGTATGATGAAATCTACTTTAAATATGATAATATTGAATCAAAAGAAAAAAAACAATCTGATTTGTTTAATAATCAAAAAATAAATAATTTTATAAATCAAGAAATGATTATCTTAGAAATATGGACAAACGGAAGTATTTCTCCTGTAATGGCATTAAAACTCAGCATTCAAAAGTTAATTGGTATTTTTTTAAAGATTCAAAAATCAAAATTACTTAATATACAAAAAAAGGATTATCGTACTTTTTACAAAAGTGTTTATGAAAGATTTAATAAAAAATTAAACATATTAACCTTTAAGCAATGTCAAACTTTATCTGATTTTAAAAATTCAAAAATTAAACAGATTTCAGTTTCAGAAAAACTTTTAATACAAAAGCTACAATTTTTAATAAATCAATTAGAATCTTTTTAAAGTTCTAATTG
>Ga0209812_10001442_pt1 | contig 16415 bp, 12 predicted proteins | sample JI71714BDNA_FD_187502 | JGI IMG/M metagenome (GOLD analysis project Ga0209812, IMG submission 187502) | Wastewater effluent complex algal communities from Wisconsin, to seasonally profile nutrient transformation and Carbon sequestration -... | ecosystem: Engineered > WWTP > Effluent > Algae...
TAACTTAGTGACCAATGCTCAACAACAAAAACTGCGTTCAATTGATTTTGCTGCGATGGCACTAGAGTGGTACGAAACCAATCTATGCCGCTGGAAACCTAGCTATCAGTACAATATCCGCCTGCACATCAACAATTACTTGCTACCAAGCTTCGGTAAAAGCGATTTGCATGAAATAAACCGGGCCGAAATTTTAAAGTTCAGAGCCACACTGGCTGATTTGAAACCGGCAAAATCTACCGATTTTATCAATCATGTGATGGCAACGATGCGGATGATCCTCGAGGAGGGTTGTCAGCGCTACAACCTACAGCAGCCATTTCGCAACGTTAAAACACTGCGTGTACCGCAATCGCCGGTTAATCCCTTTACATTAGATCAAGTCAATCAAATCATCGGTGCTGTGCGACCTGATTTTAAAAACTACTTCATTACCCGCTTTCTAACTGGAATGCGAACCAGCGAAATCGACGGCCTACAGTGGCAGTTTGTAGACTTTGAACGTCGAGAAATACTAGTTCGTCAAGCGCTAGTGGACGGCAAACTGACAACTCCCAAAACTCCGAGAAGTGTTCGTGAAGTTCAAATGAGCCCTCTTGTTCATCAGGCATTGTTGGCACAATTCGAAGTAACTGGTTGTAATTGTCCTTTTGTATTTTGCACCTCAGTGCAAACGCCACTCGACCACCGCAACATCCGCGATCGGGTATGGTTACCACTCTTAAAACAGCTCAAAATCCCCTATCGCAGACCTTATGAAACCCGTCATACCACTGCAACGCTGTGGCTGGCTGCAGGTGAAAACCCCGAGTGGATCGCAAAACAGCTTGGGCATGCCAATACCCAAATGCTATTTCGGGTCTATAGCCGTTTCGTCCCAAATTTAACTCGCCGCGATGGTGCTTCATTCGAAGCGCTGATCACGAAACATTTATCTGGAGGTAAAAAATGAAACATTTTGAACAATCAAAAATGGATAAAGAGCTCGTGATCGAACGTGAATTCAACCGCAAAGTTCGGATGATGTCGACGCATCTGCTCACATCTTTAAAGATAAACCCTTTTGAACGGCAGTTGGTTCAGGCTGGGCGAGATAAAACCTGCTCTGATAATGCGGAAATGGTTTACAGCTGGGTGAAACAACAAGCGTGCTGCGCCAGCTGTATCCGCGAAATGAGTTTTCAAAAGCTACAAAAAGATTTTGTAAATGAACTTCTAAATCTTGCCAAAACTCCGGTTTCCAACGTTCGTGGTCTCTGCGGCTCACTCAGAATTGACGGCAATGTCGACTCATCTTTGAGAACTCAATCTTCGCAAAAAAACATTACAGGAGCCGTCAAATGATCAAACCTGCACATTTCACTGATTTTGAAGCTGTCGAAGCAGAACAAACGAGGCGAAGAGTCTTAAAAAACCGAGTGATGGCTCTGATGGTAACTCTACAGATTTCCCCTGGCGGACGAGAATTTATCAGCATTTGCGGTTTCGGCAATGAACGCAGTAATGCAGACGCAATTTTGTACTGGCTCAATCAACAAATATTCAGCGATGAAAGCCCCGCAACCGTTAATTTTAACACAATAAAAGACCGATTTATCCGCCACATGATGGACGTCATCGACCAGTTCCCGGAGGGTATATGACGGCAGCGCTGTATTTAAGAGAAAAGCTACTCTGGTGGTTTGAGGCACTTGATGGAAGAAGTGGCCATAGTTTTGTCATCGGGCTGTTGGCAAACCCCAACAAAGGCCACGCATACATCATTCGCACCCCGGCGATCACCTATTTAAACCGGGAAGATTGCGAGGTGAGAACGCTGTTTCAAGATTATCGGCTGGGTAGAGAACTTGAAAGCATCGAAGAATGTGTGTTGCTCCTTACCATGTTTGGTGAAGATCCTTTTTGTGAACCTCATCTTGCACTATTTAGCACGCCCTACCCATCGGCGATTCACTAATTCAATAAAAGCAAAGCTTGTGTTTCAAGCGAACAATCCAAACTGTTGACGGAGTTTAAGATGCAAATGCAAAACCGACAATCTGAGCTAAACCATCAGTCAGAAACGAATAAAATTTTTGGTGGGATCCTTGAAAACTGGTTCATTCATATCGACGGCAACAACCGTTTCTGTGTCCTTGGCACCAACATACTCACTGAAGATGACCACGCTGAATTGACTTCACCGGTGCTATACATCGACACAAATTACTGGATTACTGAAACCTCCAATCAGTTTTACCTGCTGGGTAAGAAAAATACCTCAGCTGAAAACAAGAATTTTCATTACCGGCAGTTAAACAAACTGACGGTAATCTCGCCACAGTTTGTTCTAATTTAATGGAGGTGGCGCCTGAAGCAAGACACACTGATTTGTTATGAGTGTTTGGTTTCAGAGCGCTACTTTTCCTAAGTTATTGATAGTTTTTTAATGTGATTTACGCGTGTTCTAAAAGTGACAAACATTTTTAAAATTTTGTCACCACTGCTCCCCTTCTGATTTCACAGCAACAATCTGGTTAAACAGCACCAGTAGTGTATCAGCAATCTTAGACTCGCAATAAAGAATTGTATTAATGCTTTGGGATTCGTTGCCACATTAACTAAACGCTGCAAACTTGATTGCCAAATGTTTAAACAACAATATATTAAGAAAAGTTCACAGTTTTGGCTATATGTCGGCCATAAACGAGATAAAACAAGGGAGATGCCATTAAAGTTGTTACTATTGCCATCAATACCATAATTGAAAACAAGCCTTGCTCAATGACTCCATACTGCAATGCAATATTAATGATAATAAGCTCCATTAATCCTCTAGCGTTCATCAAAGCACCTACGGCCATGGCTGTACGGTTATCAGCACCACCAATTCGAGCTGCCGCCCAACAAGCAACTCCTTTGGCAAAAATAGAAGCTGCTAAAATAACTACAGCTGTAAAAAACACTTCAAAAGAGGCAAGAACATTCATTTGAGTTTTCAGCCCTGAATAAGTGAAAAACATCGGTAACAAAACAAACACCGTGATTTTCTGAAGACGATGGGTAACAAGCTCTGTCAACTTACCTCGCGGCATTGCAATACCAAGAAGAAAACCGCCAAACACTGCATGTAAACCAACCCATTCCATTGAATAAGCTGAGACAGCAAAAAGTGATAAAACTAAAATTAAATCAAAAGAATTCAGCTTGCCGCTAGATTCGACTTTATCGGCAAGTGGTTGTAACCAACCACGCGCTTTGGTCAACATCAAAGTCGCATATAAAATACCACCAATTGTTGCTTTAATTGCAAGAACAGTACCGCCGCCAAAACTAGCAAGAACGACAGCCAAAACAACCCAAGCTGCTGCGTCATCAATCGCGCCTGCCGCTAATGCTAAAGTTCCTAAAGCCGTCCCAGCCAATCCTCGCTCATAAATGATCCTTGCTAACATCGGAAATGCTGTAATCGCAATAGCAGCTCCCATAAACAACGCAGCATTAGCAAAAGATATGTTCTCGGAAAACAAACCGGGCTTTTCCAAAAGCCACAAACACAAAAGTGCACCTACACAAAAGGGTACCAACATTCCCGCTAGACTGACGCCAATAGCACTTCGAGCATTCTGACGGAATAACATGGTATTAAACTCAAGTCCGACTAAGAACATATATAAGCCAACCCCTAGTTGCGCACAAAAATAAAGAACCGGCATCGTCTCGGGGACAAAAATACTCTGTTGTAATTCTGGTAAAAACAAACCAAACAATGATGGCCCTAATACCACACCGGCGACCATTTCTCCGACAACTTTGGGTTGTCCAACTAGAGTTGCAAAATATCCAAACACTTGTGCTGCTAAGATAATAAAAAAAAGTTGCTGTATAAACGCAAGTGCTAAATCAAAAGAAATCATCGAATTTATTCTCTTTGAGAGGTCTTCAAAATGCGGGCATCAATCATCACTTAATAATATATGAGTATCTCTTTTACTGGAATCTAAAATTCAACTCTCAAAACTCCGGACTTTAAATGAAACTGTATAATTAAAATTTATTGCGAAAAAAGCACTAAAATTTATGATAAAAAATATAAAAATCTAAATTGTGTGACATTTCAAATCAACTCAAATTATATCATTACAATAACACCTGTATTACTTTTAAAAATTCAAAAAAACGAATACAAATGAAACGCTTACCTCATAAGAGGAAGACTTTGTTTTGCTTAGCTTAGCTTAGCTTAAATTGTGCAACCGTAACATTCATTCTCTCAGCAAGCTCGGCCAACTGTTCACTATTTTCTGCGTTTTGCTGTGCAGCCTCACTAGTGTCCTCGGCAACTGTATTAATACTGATAATTTTTCTGTTAATATCTTCAGCAACCACCGCTTGCTGCTCTGCTGCCGAAGCTATCTGAGTATTCTTATCGTTAATCGCTTGAATGTTCTGTAGGACTGCAGACAAAGTTTGGCCAACAGTTTCAATCCGCTCGTTACCCTCGATGGCCTTATGTTGACTTTGCAAAATTGCAATCGAAGCTTGCTGAGTACCCTGTTGAAAATCAGAAATCATTTGTTGAATATCTTTCGTTGATGCGGCTGTTCGACTTGCCAAAGCCCGAACCTCGTCAGCCACTACCGCAAAGCCACGGCCCTGCTCTCCAGCTCTTGCAGCTTCAATTGCTGCATTTAACGCCAATAGATTGGTTTGTTCTGCAATGCTATTGATGACATCAAGCACAGCGGTAATTTCTGAACTTTTACTCTTGAGAGATTCAATAACACATGCGGTCGCGCGCACTTCACCAGTAAGCTGACCAATCAATGCTATCGTCTGCTGTAACTGATGCTGTCCTTGAGCCGCATTTTTGCGTACCTGTTCAGATAATTCTGCAGCTTCAGTAGTGGTTAAAGCAACATCCCGAACTGTCGTGCTCATCTCGTGCATCGCCGTCGCAGCAAGTTCTGTATCTTGTTGTTGTCGTTGTATACCTTTAAAGGTTTGCGCGGTCACAACCGAAGACTCTTCAGCGGCAGCAGCTAACTGTGCAGATGCACTGCTTAGACCACCGATGACTTTTTGAAGTTGCCTGATTAAAGAAGCTGTTGCACGAGCAATGTTACCGAACTCGTCATTTCCTGATCCGATAGCTACTTGATTAGGATCCATCGTTAAATCACCTGCAGCCACAGCACTAAGCGCTTGCTCAATACTGTTGACAGCACTGGACATTGAGTGAATCATTTTCAGGGCAATGTATATTGTCACAATCCCCAATAAAATCAGTACAGACGCGAGCCACATCAATTTATAAAGTGCCGCTTGTTTGACATTTTTTGCAGCATGTAAAAGTTCATCTGATAACGACTTTTCGAATTCGGCAAGTCTGTTAATTCGTGCTGTAGCAAGATCAAACCAAGCCGCATCATCGATGCTGAACTTGGTTGCTGTCGCATTCGAAATAGCCTGCTGATGAATGTTCTGTACCTGTTGGAACTCGGTTTGCGTTTGTAATTCCTGCCAACGAAGCTGCTGGGGCTCGGTCAATAAACCAGCCATACTTTCCGCATAAGCATGATAAGCGCCTAAATTATTGGTAAAGGTTGTTAAGGTTTGTTCGGTAAAGCGTCCTTGGCTAAATACAATGCCTAAAATTGCACGCTCGCGACCTGCCCGTTCTTTTGTCTCAATTAACTTATTGAGCGTGGCAAGACGCCGACTCAGTGCAAGATGCTCAAGTGCGAGTTCTGCTTTGCGGTCTACTGCAATTAAATCGGCAATGAGTTTGGTATATCGAGCCGCTGAAACAGTACTTTCAAAAGATAAGTTGTCGACATTTATCCGTAAATCGTCGATTTCAGCATTAATTGCTGAAAATCTGGTCAAATCGATGCTCTGGATCTTACTCAAAGAGTCGTTAGTTTTTGACCGCAAGCTGGCAAGACGCTCCTTAAATCGAGCGCCTTTACTCGCCAACACAACACCACTTGCGCCACGTTCAGCCTGCAAAGCACCAATCAGCTCACTGACTATGACCGAATGATTGACCGTTGTTTCGACGTCTTTTGCAATTGTTAAACGATCGACATCAGCCACAATTTGCATAAGGGCTAAGCCAAACAATGCCAATATTGGCAGCGCTAACAAACATAGTAATTTGGTTCTTACCGTTAAATTACGAATTTCCATCGTGACTATCTCTTTTTTTTCCTAGATAGAAACAAAATAGGCAACAAAATAGAAAAGGCAAATAACTACCCATTCAAGTATGGCAAATATAAACAATACCTAACTTGGCTAACCTTGTGAGTAGTTTGCTGAGGAGAGTTGCCAATTTCTGTGGCACCACCGGAGGTTATAAGATAAATACTGTTAAAAAAATGCCTGTTAATTGCAAGAGTTAGAGTGGCTTGCGAATTAAGTTGTTGCGCAGCAAAGCTCTGCGCACGCTTAAACACAACTTCCCAAAGCGGCGGATTTCATCAAATTTTGGGATCACACCACGTTTCATTGCACTCTCCCAGTAACAAATCTCACTATCAACCATTTCAAGCAACTTTTTTGGGCAACCAGCGCAATCCGTATTAGCACCACAGATAAAGGTACGTGGTTCATAAAGAGGAAATTCAGCTTTAACTTGAGTAATTATTTCTCGCATCGCTGTCAGTCGATCAGGTTTCATCATACTATTCCGAGTGCAAGAGCAGACGCGTTTAAGAAAAATCACAACATCTGATCTGTCACCTTATTTATGTTCAGAATGGAGCACGTATGATAAGGGCATACTTATATGTAAGCTATTTGCCGAAAGAGGTAATTCTATGGCGTTAAGCCGGCACTTTTTCTGACAAATATCCAGGATAGAACTTGAAGTAAACTCCGGTTCCGCCTTCGTCACGCCGCTCAATTCGCAGCTCCCCCTGTAACTGGCGACTTCGCTCCTGCATGATCGCAAGACCATAATGATTTAGTTTTTCGGCTTTGTCAGGAATACCCACGCCATTATCTTCAACACAAAGCTCGATCCATTTATCCGTGTGCTGTTTCAAACAGACATGAACCTCCGTGCCTTTACTATGATGAACGGCGTTTTGGCTGGCCTCCCGTACAATTTGCAGCAAATGGATTTCTTCCTGCGGCGAAAGCGGGATATTTGAGAGTTGATAATCAACCCGAAAACGCATACCGGATTGTTCAGCTAACACCGCAACGGCTTGTTGTAATGCGACTTCAATTCCGCCGCCATCGACTTTCAGCCTAAATGTGGTCAATAATTCACGAAGCTGGCGATAGGCACTATCAAGTCCTTGTTTCAGTTCATCGGTAATTTCCTGTAACATATCAGGCCGCTGTTTTTCGATGGCTTTATTGAGCCTAGTGACTTGAATTTTCAGATAAGACAAAGCCTGCGCCAATGAATCATGTAACTCTCGTGCAATCACAGTACGCTCCTGCATCAACACTAAACGCCGACTCTGCTCCTGCTCTTGTTTCAAGCTAAGCGCGATTGCGATATGCCCAGCCACACTTCGGAACAGCTGTAATTGCCATTCACTCAGCTTCTCTGTGTTGTAAGTGCGTACCACTAACACACCATGATGCTGCGGCTCCCGTTGTACCTGAAAACGGTAGACCCAGCCAGTATCATCAAACTGCCCCTTATCCGTCGCGCTGTTGCAATCATCACAACTGGCACGGCTGCATTCATCATGATTAACGTCCGCCAAGATTTGTAAATACGGACGGCTCCCTTGTTCTGTGAGTAAACAAAGCTCAATATCCTGAACCGCTACGACCTGCTGCAGTTGTTGCACAATTGAATCGAGTCTTGAACGGTCAACAGTTTCAATAGACAAATCGCGAACCATGTCATAGAGAAATTGCAGTTTTGTGTTAGATGCCTGCAGGGCTTGTGTTTGCGCATCTACACGTTTTTGCAAAGAACCATACATAGAAGCTATTGCATCTGACATTTTGTTTAATGTTTGAGCAAGCACGCCTAGCTCGTCCTGCGCTTGCGGCTCGACCCTGCAAGTAAAATCCCCCTGTCCGATTCGATGCGCAGCTCGAGTCAATTCAGTAAGCGGTTGTTCAACTCTACTGCGTAACCAATAAAGTACGATTGCCGCAAGAAAAACCGTGGTAAACAAAGCGAAAATTTGGACGACACGGAGCAGACGAACCTTCTGTTCGGCATCCTGTTGAATGGTGCTAACCAATACTTCGATATCATTAACCTGGCTCTGCGCTCGCGACCAGCGCTCTGTTGGAGACAAATTGGGTAAATCTTGCTCTAGTTGCAACCAGTTTTGTCGTGCTTTGACAAATTTTGAATTCAAAGCCGAGTTTACAATCTTCATATGGCTAAATACCGGATGCTGCCAACTCGAGAACAATTTTTCACGTGTCGCGACAAACTCCGGCGATGTTGGCTGTTCACTGAGCATTACCACCTTAAAAGTTTGCATCCGAAGTGAGCCCGCAATATTTAGCGCTAAAGCATCACTATCGGCGCGCTCTGACAGCCAATATGAAATGATCATGGTGCCAAGCGCCAAAGTGACAATAATTGCCAGCGCGATCCCAATACGACTTACAATCGAAGATTGATGCTTTAGTAGCGGTTTAGATTTTGACATGTCAGCCCCATTTGTTTCTGCACCAATCATACCCCCTTTGCCTGCTAGTTTCAGGGGCTACTCCTTTTTCGCCAGAAGGTAAAACCCACAATGTCTGGCATCGTAAAAAACCTAATAATAACCATTAAATTCAATAATTTGAAATAAAAACAAACTACCCACAAGGTGGTAGTTTCACTCAGTTTATCCCTTTTTTAGGCCATGGATTGATAAAGCGAAATCAATCATGCTTCGGTCTGCGCATTCCAAACTACTGACAAGTTCAGCATCGCACTCTGGTCAACCTCGCAAAACCAGATTAGCAAGCAGGAGTAACACAATGAGTCACTTGCTCGATAAATTGCGTTTTTTTAAAACGCGCAGCACCCCCTTCGCAGAAGGCCATGGCATCACCACCGATCAGGATCGTACCTGGGAACAGGGGTATCGCCAACGTTGGCAACACGATAAGATCGTTCGTTCAACCCATGGTGTCAACTGTACCGGCTCCTGTAGCTGGAAAATCTATGTCAAAGATGGTCTGGTGACCTGGGAAACCCAACAAACCGATTATCCGCGCACCCGACCCGATTTACCCAATCATGAACCACGCGGCTGCCCAAGGGGCGCCAGTTATTCCTGGTATATTTATAGCGCCAATCGCCTGAAATATCCGAAAGTCCGTCAACACCTGATGAAACTCTGGCGTGAGGCAAAAGCCATTCACAAAGACCCGGTTCTGGCCTGGCAATCGATTGTCTCAGATCCGGTTAAAGCCAAAAGTTACAAAGAACGTCGCGGTCTGGGTGGTTTTATCCGTGCGAGCTGGGATGAAGTGAATGAACTGATTGCCGCGTCCAATATTTATACGACCAAACAATATGGCCCTGATCGTGTGACGGGTTTCTCACCTATACCGGCGATGTCGATGGTGTCTTATGCTGCCGGTGCACGCTATTTATCGTTGATCGGCGGTAACTGTTTAAGTTTCTACGACTGGTACTGTGACTTACCGCCATCCTCTCCACAAGTCTGGGGGGAGCAAACTGACGTGCCGGAATCGGCTGACTGGTACAACTCCAACTACATCATTGTCTGGGGCTCAAACGTGCCGCAAACACGAACGCCAGATGCCCATTTCCTGTCTGAAGTGCGTTACAAAGGCACTAAAACCTGTGTCATCACCTCAGACTATTCAGAGGCTTCTAAGTTTGGTGATACCTGGCTGGCTCCAAAACAAGGCACAGACGCGGCGTTGGCGATGGCATTTGGTCATGTCATTTTAAAAGAATTTCATGTCGATAACCCCAGCAACTATTTTACTGACTATGTACGTCGTTATACCGACATGCCAATGCTGGTGCTCCTTGAAAAAAATGAAGGAAAACTAACTCAAGGCCGCTTCCTGCGCGCTGCTGATTTAGTTGATAACCTGGGTGAAGCCAACAACCCCGACTGGAAAACCATTGGTATCAAACAAGATGGAAACCTGACCAGTCCAAACGGCGCTATTGGTTATCGTTGGGGGCAAAATACCGATCAAATTGGCAAGTGGAACTTAGAGCAAAAAGACAAAGATGGCGATATTGCCCTAAAACTGTCATTAATTGACGCGCATGATGAAATCGCTGAAGTTGCTTTCCCATATTTTGGCGGGGCACCACACGAATATAAATACTTCCAGCATACAGAGCACGACGAAGTGCAGATCCGCCGTATTCCGGTGCGTAAAGTTCAACTTAAAGATGGTACACAAGCTTTAGTCGCAACAGTGTTTGATTTAACACTTGCGCATTATGGTGTCGACAACGGTGCTGCCTTTGGACTTGCCGATCCAAATCGTGCTACTTCCTTTAGCGACAACGTGCCTTACACGCCGGCATGGCAACAACCCATCACCGGTGTTGAACCTGAAGCTGTGATCCGTGTTGCCCGTGAATTTGCCCGCAATGCTGATAAAACCCGTGGTCGCTCGATGGTCATCGTCGGTGCTGCACTCAATCACTGGTATCACATGGACATGAACTACCGTGGTCTCATCAATATGTTGATGATGTGTGGTTGTATTGGCCAAAGCGGCGGTGGCTGGGCGCATTATGTTGGCCAGGAAAAACTACGCCCGCAAACCGGCTGGGCACCGCTGGCTTTTGCCACTGACTGGCAGAAACCACCTCGCCATATGAACGGTACATCGTTCTTTTATAACCACTCCAGTCAATGGCGCTATGAAAAATTGGACATGGCCGAAGTGGTATCGCCATTAGCGAATAAGCACAAATGGACCGGATCCATCATTGATTTTAATACTCGAGCCGAGCGGATGGGCTGGTTGCCATCAGCGCCACAGCTTGGCACTAACCCACTACATTTAACTGCCAAAGCCCAAGCGGCAGGTTTGGACGTGAAAGATTATGTGGTGCAACAGCTGAAATCTGGCAGCCTGAAATTTGCCTGTCAGGAGCCAGAAAATCCACAGAACTTCCCACGCAATATGTTTATTTGGCGATCTAACCTGTTGGGTTCAAGTGGTAAAGGCCATGAATATATGCTGCGCCATTTGCTTGGCACAAAGCATGGTCTGCTTGGTAAAGATCTGGGTGGTTTTGGCGGCAAAAAACCTGAAGATGTGAAATGGACTGAGGATGCTGCTGAAGGCAAAGTCGATTTGTGGGTGACACTGGATTTTCGGATGTCGACCACTTGTCTCTATTCCGACATCGTGCTACCAACGGCCACTTGGTATGAAAAAGACGATATGAATACCTCGGATATGCATCCGTTTATTCATCCGTTATCGGCAGCGATTGACCCGGTGTGGGAGGCGCGCAGCGACTGGGAGATTTTTAAAGGCATCGCCAAAGAATTCTCCCGTCTTTGCCCGGGGCATTTAGGGGTTGAAACCGATCTGGTAACGACACCGATGCACCACGACACCCCGGCTGAGCTGGCCCAACCTTATGGCGTCAAAGCTTGGTGGAAAGGTGAATGCGAGGCCATTCCTGGTATCACCATGCCGCATCTGAATCTGGTCGAGCGCGATTATCCGAATACTTATCAGCGGTTTACGTCCTTGGGGCCATTGCTGGATAAGTCCGGCAACGGTGGTAAAGGCATCAGCTGGGATACTAAAAATGAAGTGCATTTCCTAAAAGAGTTAAACCGCACCCATACCGCAGAAGGTACGAACAAAGGTCTGGCACGGATTGAAAGTGCGATTGATGCCTGTGAAGTGATTTTAAGCCTGGCGCCGGAAACCAATGGTCAAGTTGCGGTGAAAGCTTGGGCTGCTTTATCGAAAATCACCGGTCGTGACCATCGTCATCTCGCACTGAACAAAGAAGATGAAAAAATCCGTTGGCGCGATATCGTGGCGCAGCCACGCAAAATCATCTCCTCACCGACCTGGTCAGGTCTGGAAGACGAGCATGTATCTTATAACGCTGGCTATACCAACGTGCATGAACTTATTCCATGGCGCACCATCACCGGCCGCCAGCAGTTCTATCAGGATCACGAGTGGATGCGCGATTTTGGTGAACAGCAATGCTCTTACAAACCACCGATCAATTTAAAAACGGTGGAACCAGTACTGCATAAAAAACCGAATGGCAATAAAGAAATCGTATTGAACTGGATCACACCACATCAAAAATGGGGCATCCACAGTACCTATTCTGACAATTTGCTGATGCTGACGTTATCCCGTGGTGGCCCGATAGTTTGGCTGAGCGAACTGGATGCCAAAGCGGCCGGCATTGAAGATAACGACTGGATTGAAATATTTAACGTCAACGGCGCTATTGCAGCTCGTGCTGTGGTGTCGCAGCGCGTGCCGGAAGGCATGAGCATGATGTACCACGCACAAGAACGGATTGTTAACGTGCCGGGTGCAGAAACCACCGGTACCCGAGGCGGGATCCATAACTCAGTGACCCGTGCCGTGATGAAGCCAACGCACATGATCGGCGGATATGCCCAACAGTCCTACGGCTTTAACTATTACGGCACTGTCGGTTGTAACCGTGACGAATTCGTTATCGTGCGCAAGATGAACAATGTCGACTGGTTAGACACCCAATAAGGTTGGAGTAAGCATTTATGAAAGTCAGAGCCCAAATCGGCATGGTGTTAAACCTCGACAAATGTATCGGTTGTCACACCTGCTCTATCACTTGTAAAAACGTCTGGACCTCGCGTGAAGGCGTTGAATATGCATGGTTTAATAACGTCGAAACGAAACCAGGTATTGGTTTTCCGAAAGAGTGGGAAAACCAAGAAAAATGGCACGGCGGCTGGACTAAAAATGCCAGCGGCGAGCTTGAATTAAAAATTGGCGGCAAACGCCGGGTATTGGCGAATATTTTCGCCAACCCGGATTTACCCGAAATCGACGACTACTACGAGCCGTTTGATTTTGATTATCAATATTTACACAACGCGCCGGATAGCAAGCATCAACCGGTGGCACGCCCGCGCTCACTGATCAGTGGTCAGCGGATGGAAAAAATCGAATGGGGTCCGAACTGGGAAGAAATTCTCGGTACTGAATTTGAAAAGCGCAAAAAAGACCAAAACTTCAATGACGTCGTGCAAAAAGACATTTATGGCCAGTTTGAAAAAACTTTCATGATGTATTTGCCGCGCCTTTGCGAACACTGTCTAAACCCGGCCTGTGTTGCAGCCTGCCCCAGCGGCGCAGTCTACAAGCGTGAAGAAGACGGTATTGTATTGATTGATCAAGACAAATGCCGCGGCTGGCGGATGTGTGTCTCGGCTTGCCCGTACAAAAAAATCTATTACAACTGGAAAACCGGCAAATCTGAAAAATGTACTTTTTGCTTCCCGCGGATTGAAGCTGGACAGCCAACTGTTTGTTCAGAAACCTGCGTTGGTCGTATTCGCTATTTAGGCGTGCTGCTGTATGACGCCGACAAAATTGCAGCCGCGGCCAGTGTTGCCAATGAACAGGATCTGTATCAGGCGCAACTTGATATTTTCTTAGACCCACATGATCCCAAAGTGATTGCTGCAGCCCGTGCCGAAGGTATCACTGATAATTGGATCACTGCAGCCCAGAATAGCCCAGTGTATATGATGGCAATGGACTGGAAAGTGGCGTTACCGCTGCACCCGGAATACCGCACGCTACCGATGGTTTGGTATGTGCCACCACTGTCGCCCATTCAAAGCGCAGTACAGGCTGGCCATGTCGGCGTAAATGGCGAAATTCCTGATTTGAAATCACTGCGTATTCCGTTGAAATATTTAGCGAATTTACTGACTGCTGGTGATGAAAAACCTGTCGTCAGAGCCTTAGAGCGGATGATTGCCATGCGCGCCTTTAAACGGGCGCAGCAAGTAGACGGTGTTGAAGATTTGGCGGTGCTCAAACAAGTTGGCCTCAGCGCCCATCAGGTCGAGGAAATGTACCGTTACATGGCACTCGCCAACTATGAAGACCGGTTTGTGATCCCGACCAGCCACCGAGCTTATGCCGAAAATGCTTATGACCTGAAGAGTTCATGTGGCTTTAGTTTTGGCAATGGTTGTGGTGATGGCAACAACGGCGTCAACCTGTTTGGCGCTAAGGCCAAGGGTGTCCGTCAGGTGATCCCAGTGGAATTGAAGGATTAACATTATGCAAATACTTCAGGTAATTTCGTTACTGCTCGACTACCCGACTGAACTGTTACATGACAGTCAATCCGAACTTGAGCAGATTGTTGAGGCGTCAGTGTTGTCTGACGCCGCTAAAAACGCCTTATTAGCTTTTCTGAAAAATCGGCTGGCCAAGGATCTCATGGACTGGCAAGCCGAATACGACAGCCAATTTGAGCGTGGCCGCAGTTTAAGTTTGCTACTGTTTGAACATTTACACGGTGAATCGCGCGATCGTGGTCAGGCGATGGTAAATCTGCAAGCGCAATACCGCGAAGCAGGTTTGGATATCTCGCAAAAAGAGCTGCCGGATTATATACCGCTCTATCTTGAGTTTTTATCAACTCAAGGCAACGACAACGCCCGCTTTGGCCTGCAGGAAGTCGCGCCAATTTTGGGTTTGTTAGCGGCTCGTCTGGCCCAACGGGATTCCGATTATCAAATTCTGCTGCATAGTTTGCTGGAACTGTCAGAGGCTGAGATTGATTTGGCTGATCTTGCCAAACAAATCAGCAGCGAACAACGGGATGATACGCCTAAAGCCTTAGATAAAGTGTGGGAAGAGGAAATGGTTAGCTTTATGTCTGCCGGCAACAATGGCGGCGGCGAAAGCAGCTGCCCAAGCAGCCAACTACGCCCATCTGAACAACAACGCCGTGACCAGATGGTGCCGGTACAGTTTTTCAATGGCGGCACCTCAAGTGCTGCAGCGACAGGAGTTTCATCATGAGTTACTTTGATTATCTGGCCTTTGGCATCTATCCCTACATCGCAATAGCAGTGATGTTCCTTGGAAGTTGGGTTCGCTACGACCGCGAACAGTACACCTGGAAAACCAGCTCCAGCCAGCTGCTGGAGAATAAACAGCTGCGTCGCGGCAGTATTCCTTTTCATATCGGTATTCTTGCCATTTTGGGCGGTCATGCGGTTGGTTTATTGACTCCCCATCAGGTCTGGGATTTCCTCGGGATCAGTGCATCATTCAAACAAATGATTGCGATGGGCGTCGGTGGTTTCTTTGGTTTGATTTGCTTGTACGGTCTGCTGATCCTACTCAAACGCCGGATGACCAACCCAAGGGTTCGTGCCAGCAGCAATCCGATGGATATCGCTATCCTTTGGCTATTGCTAGCGCAGCTTCTGCTTGGACTCAGCTCAATTTTTGTTTCAGCCGGCCACATGGATGGTAGTGAAATGTTGAAATTAATGGCCTGGGCACAAAATACCGTAACACTGGATATTTCTGAAGCCGTTGCGGCAATGGATGGCGTGCACTGGATTTTTAAAGCGCACATTGTGCTGGGCATGACTTTATTTGTGGTGTTTCCGTTTAGCCGCTTGGTCCATATGCTGAGTGTACCGCTGCAGTATATCGGCCGGCCGCACCAGATTGTCCGGCAGCGTTTTGGCCGCTAACTGATCAACCATACCAAGGCCAGTTTCCGCTGGCCTTTTTGGGAGTTTTCCATGATTGAAGTCAATCAACAGCAAATTTTAGAAGCAGATATCTTTGCAGAGATGCAATACCACCCGGCTACAGACAAACGGGCGGCGATGGTCGCTGCAGCACAAAGTCTCATTATAGAAAAACTGCTTTGCCAACGGGCAAATGCGCTTGGTTTATCGAGCCAGGCTGAAGCAATCACAAATACCACTGATGAAAACGTGCGCCAGGCTGCCTTCGATCGACTGATCCAGCAGGTCATCGATGCAGAAGTCACTACGCCCAAAGCCAAGGACGACGACTGCCAGCTGTATTACCAGCAGAATCCAGATAAATTTGTCAGCTCGCCATTGTTGGAAGTGCGGCATATTTTGTTGGCCTGTGCACCAGATGACCATCAAGGCCGAGCCACGGCCAGTCAACAAGCTGAGACTTTGATTCTACAGCTTCAGCAAGGCGCGACATTTTCGGGTTTAGCCAGCCAGTTTTCAGCCTGTTCGACCAAAGACAGCGGTGGCTTGCTGGGGCAGATTTCAAAAGGACAAACTGTGCCGGAACTGGAGCGACCGCTGTTTCGTTTACAACCTGGATTATTGCCCTATCCATTAGAAAGTCGCTACGGTTTGCATGTCGTCGAAGTATTGCATCGGGTTGACGGTCAGCTGCTGCCTTATCAGGCTGTTGCACAGCGGATTGCCGATTTTCTGAATGAA